>Ga0079306_1002003_pt1 | contig 12123 bp, 9 predicted proteins | sample Methanotroph_Enr_FD_79181 | JGI IMG/M metagenome (GOLD analysis project Ga0079306, IMG submission 79181) | Enriched soil microbial communities from Old Woman Creek wetland in Ohio, USA - Methanotroph_Enrichment_5 | ecosystem: Environmental > Terrestrial > Soil > Wetlands | place: USA: Ohio...
GGAGAAATTCATCCGACCATCGACATTCAGGTTTCGAACGACCGCTGCTTGAGTTGCCACAGCCGTTCCGGACGAATTTCGCTGAGTTACGAAGGCTGGAATGAAAGAGGGGAAGGAGCGCCCGAAAATAGTAATTCACAAACTAAGGTTTTGCCTGATAATCGGGTTGTCGAATTTGTGCAAGCCGATGTGCATCACCAAAAGGGAATGGCCTGTGTTGACTGCCATACATCATACGACCTGATGGGCGACGGGAAGCACCACTCACACAAGGAAGATGCGGTGAGTGTGCAGTGTGTGGATTGCCATACCACCGGAAAAGTGAATTCGATAGCTGTTTTATCACTTCCTGATAAAGAATCGCAGATGATTGCCTGGTTGCGGAAGACTGATCCAAAAACCAAAGTGGTGCTGACTACCAAAAATCAGCATCCATTATTGAATACTCGTGTTGATTCGCTGGATCGAATCTTTTTAACGGATAAACTGACCGGTAAAGATCATGAGTCGAAACCTACGGCATCGGTTTGCACCAAAGGGAAAGGGCACAGTCGGCTGAGTTGCGAAGCCTGCCACACGGCTTGGGTTCCTCAGTGCATTGGCTGCCACAATTCGTTTGAGAAAGAAACTGCCGGATTCGATTTGCTGACGGGCAAAACCACGAAAAGTACCTGGGTTGAATTTGCTGGAAATAGTTTTGCTGAACCGCCAGTGTTGGGCGTTAATTCGGTCACCAATCAGGTTGTGACTGCCATGCCCGGAATGGTGCAGAGCATCGATAAAGAGTCGTTTGAAAAGGGAAAAGGGAAAAGCTTTCACAGGCTGTATGCGCCAACTTCGGGACACACTACTCAACGCGAAGGCCGCAGTTGTAAATCGTGCCACAACAACCCACTGGCAATGGGTTTTGGACGCGGCGAGCTGAATTACAGTGTTGCCGGAAATGCCGGAAACTGGACTTTTGAACCGAGGTTTGCACTCAATCCGAACGATAATTTGCCTGAAGATGCATGGACCGGATTCCTGAAAGAAGCACAGCCACCTTTTGCTACCCGAGATTGGCTGCGACCCTTCAACGTTTCCGAACAAAAGCGGATTCTGGAAGTGGGTAGTTGTCTGAATTGCCACGACGAAAAATCAAAGGTGATGGAAAACGCCTTGGATAATTGGGAGAGAACGTTGGCGGGGAGGAGTAAAAAGTGTGTTTTATCGGAGGGGCGTTAAAGGTCAAAACGTAAAATGCAGCAGCTTTAATCGGGAATTAAACTTTGAATTTCAGCTTTCAGTTTTGGGAGATGATTGATTACAATACTCCAAATCAAATCGTCTGAAATTTTATCGTAGCCATGAGCAATCCGATTTCTGGTACCGATGATCTTTTGAGCGTTTTCAAGCTTAAAATCTTTCTCTTTCTTCAAAATTCGATTTGTGGCTTCCCCAATAATTTCGATGTTTCGCTCGACGGCACGTTTAGTCTTGATATCCTTGATGTAATTCTCAAAAATCTTAGGCTTTTCTTCAAAGTAACTTTCAATTTCTCCAATCGATTGAAGAATATCATACAGCCATGTTTTGATTTCAATATCCATAGATAAGTTGTTTGGAGGAATCAATGGATTGGCGCAGATATGGATTTTGAATAGCTTTATCTTCCAGCAAATCAACTTCGCGGTTAAACAAACGCTCCAGTGAATCTTTCAAATCAAAGTAGTTATCAGCATAGTTGTATAGGTCAACTCCTTGGAAGTCAACAATTAAATCAATGTCGCTATTCTTTTTGAACCTGTTGGTTAGAACAGAACCAAAAACAAACAGTTGGCTTACATAGTGACTCTTGCACAATGCTTTAATCGCGTCAATATTGCTTTCAACGATATCCATAGCACAAATATATCAAATTTAGTGGTTTGTTTTAAAGGCGTTTGCGAGAGTTGCCATGGTGAAAAATAAAAAGTGATTGAAAACGCCTTGTATAATTGGGAGAAAACGCTGGCGGGGCGGGGTTAAAAGTGTGTTTTGTCCTTTTGGGATTAAAAATCTAATGTTAAAAAGAGCTGATTACAAATCAACTCTTTCAACGGCAATCATTCACATATTTCAACGAGCATGGGCGGTAGGTAATTTTATATTTTAATAATGTCATTGTCGTTAAGGATTTGAATGTTTTTCCCCATTTCTTCAATATTTGAAAGTGTGCTAAAATGAATATGAAGAGATTTGGCAAAGCCTTCCAATCCCGGAAATAAACTGGCCCTTGTTATATTCATTTTAGCTAAATCTCGAAGTGCCTTTTTTCTTTCTGTTTTAGGGATTTTTATTTTAATCAAGGCATTATTTAATGTCTCATGAAGAAAACCAAGCTGCTCATTAAATGCTTTATAAGGGTTTGATGGAGATAAAAATATAGATTGCTGCAGATAATATCTTTCATTCATTAAATGCGATTCTAAAGGCATTATGCAATCATACTCTCCTGTTCTCGATAAGTCAAATATTTCTTTAAATGTTTTGTCTCTAAATGCGTAATATTTCGTGTCGAATTTTTTGAATCCTTTTGCAGATAAATAATTAAGAGACCTCTGATAAAACCCGATCTTATTTGCAATCCATATCGCGACATAGTCACTTTCATTATTCTCCCATTCGAAAGCAAAATAAGCAGCAACATATGGAGATTTAGTAAAGTCAATTAGTCTAGTTGGTGTTCCATAATGTTGCAGTAAAGCAAACCAATCAATTAAAGTTTCTGGGATTTCATTATCTTTAAGATAGTATTTAGATGCTCTTTGAAATTCGAATAGCATTCTTTCTTCTCCATCATCATAATTTTCAATTATCCTACTTCTATCCAAAGAACTTCTAATTTCCCAGTCGGCATTGGATTGCCCTCGAAAAATCCAATCCAATAAAGAATGATCAGCAATGAGGGATTTGTATTCTTCCCATGTATTTAAGGTTTTAATTTTCATCAGTTGATTGTCTTTAGCTTACTTGGTTAAACTTTTTCTGTTCAAAGTTAAATAATTAGCATAAAATAATCATAACGAATTTATAAATGTTTGCTAAACAAAAAATGCCGGAAAAACTCCCGGCATTCTGTATGTTTCTGTTAAGAATTGTGTCTATTTCACAATTTGATTTTCAGGGTTTGAGGCCCAGTCTGCATACGATCCGGCATAGTACTGTACATTTTGGAAACCGGCAATTTCTTTCAGGCCAACGAATAATGTTGAGGCTTTTACGCCTGAATTGCAATACACCACGATTGGTTTTTCGGGTGTTGCTCCATATTTGGCAGCGGCAGCAATAATCTCGTCTTTGGTTTTGAAAGCGCCGGTTGAGGTGAGTACTTCTCGGTAGTTCATCCAAACAGCTCCCGGAATATGGCCTTTGCTTTTCTTCGCTGCATCCACACCTTCAAACTCTTCTTTCTCGCGTCCATCGAGCAAAAGCGTTCCTTTGGGCAGGTTTTTTACCTCCTCCATAGTCAGCGATTTGTAGGAACTTTCAGTTACCGCAAATGTTGTTGGCTTTGCTGTGACCGAAACGGAATTCATTGCTATTTGAGCTGCAGCAAATGCTTTGGCGTCGACATGTAAAGTCCAAACATCGGTCGCCCCGAGCGATTTCAGAATCCACCAAACCCGGTTGTTGTGTTTGTTCGACTCGTTTTCGTAAACCACAATTTTCGCGGTATTCGAAATGCCCTTCTTTCCTAAAATATCAGCCAGTTCAGGATTGGGTTTAAGTCTGCCTTCAACAGCATTGGGTTGATACAATTCCTTGAAAAACAAATTTATGGCCCCTTGAATATGCTGTTTGGCGTACACTTCCGGAGCATTAACATCAACGACAACAAGGTTTCCGTTACTTTTCAGTTCGGCAGCAAAATCTTTTGCTGTAATGACCGAACCTTGAGCAAACGACTGAAATGCACTTAATATGAGCGCTATGACGAATACTTTTTTTAACATGGTTTTGTGTTTATTGATTTGAATGAATATCCGGCCAAAGTTAAAGCTTAAACAGACCAGACAAATTTGATTTGTTTGAATATAAAAAGTAATTTCGGGCACATTTAACTGACGCAAATCAGTTAATTATATGACGAATTAATTTTTTACATCTCCAAATGAGCCAGAAAAATGAACCAAGAGTAGAAAGGCATTGCTCTATTTTTGATTTTGAACAAAGTTGGTACGAATTGCTGACGGATGACGAAAAATCGTTAATCGACGAGCATTCGGTCAGTATCAACTTTAAAAAGGGTGAAACTATTTGCAAGCAGGGCGCATTTGCTTCACACCTGTTTTTTCTGGAAGAAGGTTTGGTTAAAGTTTATCTGGAAGAAAAAAACAAGAACCTGATTCTAAATCTGGCAACCAATATGAGTTTGCTTGCAATATCTTCAGTTTTTGAAGGGAATAACAAGTTGCCGTATTCAATTGTAGCCTATACCGATTCGAGAATACAGATGATAGACATCCAGATATTCAGACAATTGCTGAAACAGAATGCTACATTTTCATACCGGGTCATCAATATTTTAAACGAAAATACGGCCCAGATTTACGGCCGTTTCTTTTCGCTCACTCAAAAACAATTGCACGGCCGTTTGGCCGATATATTACTTTGCTTATCGACCCGAATTTTTAAGGCTAAGTCATTTGATCTTCCGCTTTCGCGCGCCGATTTGGGCGACCTGACCGGAATGTCGACCGAAAGCGTGATCCGGATGATGAAAGAGTTTAAAGACGACGGCTTGATTGCTATGCACTGCAAAAGTATTGAACTGCTCGATATTGCCCGTCTGGAACGCATCAGCGAATTTGGCTGATTGAATTGGTCCGTAGTGGCTTTAAATCCTGATCGTTTTTTCGGGAATCTCCTTTTATTATTTCCCATTTGGATTAGACTGTCAAAAACTCAAATTATTGAAGTGATTTTTTCGACTATCTGCAACATTTGTTAAAAAAGAGTGTAGAATTCTCCGTAAACTGACATTCTGTTACAAAAACATGATTTTTTTCCTCTTTTCTTTTAGCGAAATCAGTATTTGTACCTCAAATTTTGATCTGAATAGACTACTTTTACCGCCTTTAATAAATTAGAAAATTGAATATGAGTTTTCAAAATAACCCACACACCTTTCATATTCCCGTTTTGGGTTTGTGCTACACCATGGATACACCAATAAAGGTAGCCCACTATGGAATATCATCTGCTATTTCGCTGGTCGACGATATCACCATGGAAAAACTAAGGGAATTTTATTGTAAAAAGTTCAATTTGCCTTTTCAGTCGATTCCTACAAAAACTGAAGATCATCGGGCAAAGCGGATCACAGCTTACCTGAATACCGTTCAGGAAATCGTCAAACACAAGTTTGAGAACCTGAAGAATTCAGTTTCCCAAAAGGAAGAAGAACTGGAAAAATACATCGCGATGTTGCCTGATATGTCTGAAATCAAGCAGAAATTCAATCAGATGATCAATACTGCCGATATGAAGCAGAAGCTGTCAGAATGGTTGAAAGAAAACCTGGTGGCTGGCGAAATTGATGTCAACATCATGTCGAAACTAGATCGCGATAATTTTAAGGATGGCGAAAAGCTACCTTCTATTTACAGCGATGCCCAGGCGTCGTTACGCGGTTTTGCTTTGAGCGATTTAAGTTCTTCGTTGGTACTTTCTGCCGGAATGAATCCACGTTTATACAGCTATCTGGAAGAATTCGAAGATTTTTATCCAAACGCTGAAATGGAACTGAAGAAGAAAGTCATCCTGAAAGTGAGTGATTACCGTTCAGCTTTGATTCAGGGTCGGTTTCTGGCAAAAAAGGGAATCTGGGTCTCCGAATATCGTGTTGAATCTGGCTTGAATTGCGGAGGTCATGCTTTTGCAACTGATGGATTTTTGATGGGACCGGTCTTGGAAGAATTCAAGGAAAATAAGGATCAGTTGATTGAAACGGTTCACGATATTTATATCAAGGCCTTGGCTGAAAAGGGGAAACCTGTTCCAGAGAAACCGTTTTTGGTTAAAATTACGGCTCAGGGCGGAGTTGGTTCCAATTCCGAACATCAGTTTTTGATGGATTATTACCAATTGGATTCTATCGGATGGGGAACTCCATTTTTGTTGGTTCCTGAAGCCGTTACTGTCGATGAACAAACCTTGGAAGTATTGTGTAAAGCCAAGGAAGAAGATCTTTACATGAGCAACGTTTCGCCTTTAGGCGTCATTTTCAATAATGTTCGGGGAACTGGCATGGATTTGAAAAAAGAGGCTCAGAATAAAGAAGGGAAATACGGTTTCCCTTGTGTGAAAAAATACCTGGCATTGACTCCGGTTTTCACGGAAGAAGGCACCTGTACCGCTTCAAAGGAATTTCAACGCAAAAAAATTCAGGAATTGAAAGAACAGAACCTGAATGAGATGGAATTTGAAAAGGAACTGAATAAAATTACAGATAAAGCATGTCTTTGTAACGGACTTACTGCTTCGTCGCTTATGGAATATGGTTTGGATACCAAGATTGAAGGTACAGCGGTAAGTATTTGTCCGGGACCTAATTTGGCCTATTTTTCAAGCACTTATTCGCTGAAAAAGATGGTTGACCATATTTATGGCCGTACCAATGTTATGGAACGTACCGACCGACCTAACTTATTTGTGAAGGAACTTGGTATGTACATTGAATATCTGAATGGTAAACTGGAAGAAACGGTTAAACCGTTTACAGACAAACAAAAGAAACACTTTGTAACCTTTCAGGATAATTTGAATAAGGGAGTTGAGTATTACAAAGATTTATTTCAGAAATGTAAAGCTCAGTTGGAAGATTCTACTTCAAAAAACAATTTCATGGCTGATCTGGAAAAGATGAAATTGGAGCTTGCCAGTTTAAAGGCAAAACTGGTATAAAATGTTTCGGGTTACGGGTTGTGAGTTACGGGTTTTATGCAACCTGTAACCCGCAACCCGTAACTATTTTTACTCAATAGAAATCAGCGCTTCGCGGTTTTTCCCATCCATAATTATATGGAGAGGCTTTTCGAACGAAACATGTTTGATGTATTTACCTTCCTCAATTACCGGCCTGTTTTTTAAGATTTCCATGTTGATGTTTGAGTCAGATGAATTGTGCGGAATGGTAAAATAACCCACATTCATTGAAGTTACGTTGTGGAAAAAGTGCGAACCGAGCGAACCATCCAGCGGAAAATCTTTCAAACCCATCTCGACAATAACTCTGGCCTTCGAAATGTTACTCCAGGCTACCGGAATTCCGGTAAACGGATCGCGTGTGCCCCAGCGCCCGGGACCTACCAGGATGTATTCTTTGTTCAGAAAATCCATTTTGCGGTTAAACTGGCTAATCTCGGCGGCAATTTCACGTGTTTTCATTTTGTCGAAACGATCAGGATCAACAAAAATAATGTCAGTTATTCCCGAAACAATTCCGTTACCCATTCCTCTTCTGGCAAACATGATTGTTTTTTCCGGATCTACATCACCTACATTTACTGCTAGTTGGTCGTCGCGGCGGATTAACGGTTTAATTTGAAGCAGGTAAAATGTAGGAAGCTGGTTTTCTCCGGTTTCCAGATCAACGGCATATTCAATTTCCACAGGCGAACCCATTGCTTCGCGAAACAGTTTAAGCAGCAATGTTAAGGTGTTAGCCAACGGAATATGTTTGTATTTTAGTATGTTGGCAAAATCAATTACGCGAAGTCCGGGACTGTCGATGCCCGGAATCAGGCAATCATTTTCATAATCGAAAACCGAAGCACAGTGCTGTAAAACCCCATCTTTTTCGGCTGACGAAATCTTCATCTTTTTAATTGCTGCATTTTCTCCACCATTTTCGAGGTCAAACTGGGTGTGATCCATATCAATTGAATAGAATTCTTTTTGCGAATCCCGAACCAGATCGTGATCGCTCAAGGTATTTATTTGCGGATATTTTGGACAGAAACGATAAGCATTTTCGCCTCCAACAACGTACATTCCCAGTCCGATGGCTGCCACTGCAAAGCCATCTTCAGGCTCCATGTACGAAACCGGGTAAAAGTTGTACGATTGCGCAACTCCACTGATGGATGGGTAATAGTGATCGTTGTATTGGTGACCAACAACTTCCTGGATGATTACAGCCATCTTTTCCTCTTCTATTTTGTAATCGACTGCCTCGAAATACGACATGGCCGATTCTGTAAAAATACTGGCGTAAACCAGTTTGATGGCTGTTTCAAGTTGTTGAAAGCGAATGGTGATATCGGGATGGTTGTTTGGAATCAAATAGGTGGAGTACACTCCGGAAAACGGCTGCATCAGTGAGTCTTCAAACAGGCCTGAAGAGCGGATTGCCAAAGGCTTCTTCATCTTCTCCAGATAGCTGTACAAACGTTCCTGAAGTTCTTCGTCAAATTGCGATTCGAGGAAAATGGTTTTCGTTCGTTCGTAGTCATTGCTTGAATAAATCTCATCAAACATGTTATTGTTCTCCAGAAATTTATCGAACTCGCTTGCTCCGATAACTGCAGTGGCTGGTATTCTAATGTTCATTTCAGGAATAATCTGGGCAAAATCAATGTTTTCCAGGAAATTGCACATAAAAGCCATTCCCCGTCCTTTACCGCCCAGCGAGCCTTTGCTTAGCCGCACCACATATCGGTTGCCCGAAACAAGTGTTGGGTCAAAATCGATAATCGTACCCCGAAGTTTCTGAATTCGCTCCTTTTCGAATACATTCAAACAAAACTGGCGCAGCTCGCTGGCATTTTTAAAGTCTTCCAGGCGTCTGGGCAACAGTTGCTCGGCAATGTTTATCTCTCCACGTGCCATCAACCAGGTAGAGAATGAATTTCGCTGGCCATGATAGGTTAGTGCCGACTCTGGAATGATGCGGAACATTTCCTGAAATTCGGCCATGTTGTGTGCAATCATAATCGGATTTCCATCAATATCCTTAAATGCAAAATTTCCGAAACCCAGGCGTTTATAAATGAAGTTGTGAATGTCGAGCGATAAGCTTTCGGAGTTTTTATTGATGAAATCGGCTCCCACATCGAGCGCCTTTTGTGCATTGTTTACATCGTGACTTTGCAATAAAATTGGAATCTGGAAGCGCAGGACCGAGCTTACATATTTGAGAATATCGACTCCGGCTTCTTCGTCGTCAACTCCGTTGCGCGGAAATTTCACGTCCGAAATTACCGAAAGGAGGTATTTTTGATATTTATTAATGGCTATAACAGCTTCTTCGTAACTGCTTACCAAAATTACTTTCGGACGGCCACGCAATTTCATGATTTTGTGCAATTCATCAGCCGATTTGTCTTCCACCAGGTTTTGTGTTTGTGTCATGATGTTGGTGTACAACATGGGCAAATACCTCGAATAATACTGTATGGAATCTTCAATCAGGAGAACAACCCGAACATTTCCGTTTAAAGTGTCCGCCTCCACATTTTTTTTGTCCTCGATGTACTTGATCATGGCCAGGAAAACGTTTGAGTTTCCATTCCAGACAAATACCCGGTCAATCGATTCAATTTTGGTTGATGAAGTCTGAAAATAACGCAAATCGCCATTGTTATTAACTAACAGGAGAATTGGTACTTGCGGTTTTATTTTGTAGATGGCATCGGCAGCCAATATCGGAATGCTTTTATCGACCCCAACCATAATAATTACAAGCTCAAAGTCGCGGGTTTTAATCATGCGCAAAGCTTCTTCTTCAGAATTTACACTGGTGAATCTGGGGTAAGTGTAAAGATTTAGCTGAAGGAATTCCCCGAAAATTTTATCTGTAAATTGTCCTTCGCGAACTATGGAATAGCTGTCGTAAAGCGTTGCCAGCAAAAGAATTTCTTTTACTTTGGTCGGCATCAGTTCCTGAAAAATATCCCGATCGCTTTTTTTGAGTTTGTATATTGATGAAAGAGCTACTGAATCAATGTTTTCCATTTTGACGATTCTTTGAGAATGTGAGTACCACTGTTACGAAACCGAAAAGTATAAAAAATCCTTCTGTAAGTTTACCGAATAAAGATGTTTTAAAATTTTGCGAATATGTTTTTACTTACAGCCTGAAATAATAAGCCTAACCGAATGGAGACTATACTTATTTCACTACAGATGCATTTACTGATAACCGTTTCGCCAAGAAGAAACAGCCGCTTTTAACGGGAAAGGCCTGACTTGCTTGATGCTTACGTAAAAGTGACTGCGGTTAACTTACCGGTTTGTAGTGCCTTTTTAGCCATTTGGCCAACCCATCTAATCCGGGAAAAAGAACTCTTTCTGTAATGTTTGCCTGATCGAGTTTATCCCGAACTTCAAGTTTTAACTCTTTGGGGATGATAATTCTTCGGTACAAATCGGGATGTTTGATCAACCATTCGTCGAGTATTGCGGTTGGATTATTCATGACCGAGAACAGGGCAAACTGGTTGACGATGCGTTCGTCAAGCGATGGTGGCTCAAAAAACAGTACCTGATTATTCGTAAATAGCCGGTCGAAATCACCTAAGGAAACTATTTTTTCGAGCATCTCAACAGTGAAGGCATTGCATTTCTCTTCAGACAGTCCGTTGCTCAGCGGGGTGGGTACCAGTTGATTTACTTTTACAAAATCAACTTTCCAGATTACACCATCGGTATCGTATCTTTCCGTATTGGCAGTGGCAAAATGCATCGCAATAAAAGGCGAATAAGTCCAGTCGATCAGCCTGGTGGGCAATCCGTGATGTTGAGCCAAAACCAGTGCTCGCCAAAATGTTCGTGTAAGCCGGGGATCGCTGTTGATTGAATATTTTCTGAAATTGCGGAGCAGGTGATACTCCAATTCGGGCTTTTCACCACAGTTTCGCAGGAAACTGTTTTTTAACTCATAATTTAAATCAGATAATCCCCTGAAAGCATAGTCAGAACGGTATCTTCCCATTTCCGGCTTCCACGAATCATGATAAACTTCTTCGCACAATTGCTCCCACGATCGTATGATTATATCGTTCTGTTCGATCATTTATTCAATTTTAATGACAGGTAAATATAAACATTCAACGTGTAGGTCGTGCCGGGTTTTGGATATAATTTGATGGGAGTTCTTTACTATGATCGAGGTGTAGTAAGGTTCTTTTGCGTTTTGGCAGAAGGCAATATCGGGCGAATGTTCTTCGTTTCAACCGAAATTGCTGTGTCTTTTTTCTGCAATTCAGGTTTTGCATCAAGTGGTTGAGCATTTTCTTTTCGTTCTGGAAATACTTTTGTTTTATTGATAGCAGGCTGCGCGCTTAACGACGATTTGAACTCAACATGTGAAGTGAGTTTTAGTCCTAACAAATAAAAAACGGATACACCGAAAAGAAATAATCTCATGGCTTGTGTTTTTAGAAGAACTAAATTACAGCAAATCATTTAGATTTTATTATGTTTTTTCGATTGAATACATTGTTTTTTAGTGAAATGCCAGTTTCTCGGTGCGAACTGTACAAATTACAATATGAACGACAAAATTAATCATGCAATGGAAAAACAATTCCGGCATCTTTTCGGACCCAATCCATGATTTCCATTAAATCTGACGAAAAACTTAAAGGCATCCAGTCGCTTTCTGTTTTTCCGGCATCGAGGCAATCCATCACGTGTGCGGCTTCCAGTTCGTAGCCAAATCCGGCGCCTTTTTCAAAAGTGATCGTTTTTTCTTCTTCCCAGTTTTTCCAGTAAGTGAGTGATGTTGGTGTATAGAATCGTCTGTTCAACCTGACAAATCCATTTTCGAACGAGAATTCGGTTTGTGTGGATGAATACGACGCAAAACTGGAAACCAGTGACGCAATTTCGCCTCCCGGATAACTGAACGACATCATGATGGATTCTTCGGCACCAGTGGGGCAAAACTGCGCCAGCGTTTTTATTTCTGAAGGTTTTCCGAGTGCCATCAGCGACATGAAAATCGGGTAAATTCCAATGTCCAATAGAGAGCCCCCGCCCAAATCAACATTATACAAGCGTTTCTCTGGATTGTATTCGGCGTTGAATGCAAAATCGGAACGAACCATTTTCAGGGCACCTAATTCTCCGGAATGAATAATTTCCAAAACTTTCAGA
>Ga0079306_1002005_pt1 | contig 12118 bp, 12 predicted proteins | sample Methanotroph_Enr_FD_79181 | JGI IMG/M metagenome (GOLD analysis project Ga0079306, IMG submission 79181) | Enriched soil microbial communities from Old Woman Creek wetland in Ohio, USA - Methanotroph_Enrichment_5 | ecosystem: Environmental > Terrestrial > Soil > Wetlands | place: USA: Ohio...
AACCTGAAACGGTTCAGCCGTTTTTGTTGAGGGTCGAATGGATCAGTCGAAGGCACGCATGGAAGTCGATGGGCTTCGAGATGTAGGCGTCCATGCCGGCCTCGATGCAGCGGGCCTCGTCTTCTTTAAGGGCATGGGCGGTCATGGCGACGATGGGGATGTGGCCGCCGCAACTCCGCTCCCTTTCCCTGATGGCGGCGGTCGCCTCGAATCCGTTTAGCCGCGGCATCTGCACGTCCATCAGGACCAGCTGGTATCCGCCCTCTTCCCACAGATCCACGACCCGCTCGCCGTTTTCGGCAAAGTCCACTCCGAACCCGGAGCGCTCCAGCATGGCGCCCAGGACCTGCCTGATCACCTGGTCGTCCTCGGCGACGAGGAGCCGCGGCTTCTCGGCAGCCGCCTCGTGGTGCATCTGCCACTGCGTGGTCGGGTGCTCGGCCGCCGCCGGAAGTTCGATTCCGCCCTCGGCCGGCGCCAACGGGATCACGCAGGAGAAGGTGCTCCCCTCCCCTTCCTCGCTGGTGAAGGAGATGCTCCCGCCCATGCGCTCCACGATCTCCTTGCTGATGGCAAGCCCGAGCCCGGTGCCGCCGTAGCTCCTGGAGTGCGACTCGTCCACCTGGCTGAACACCTGGAACAGGCGGTCCTCCTTGTCGTGGGGTATCCCGATGCCCGTATCGGCAACGGTAAAGACGATTTCACGCCGCCCGCCGGCGAGTAGCGCCCCCGCCGTCACGCGCAGTGCAACCCTCCCCTTTTCGGTGAACTTCACCGCGTTTCCCACCAGGTTGGTGAGCACCTGGTTCAGTCGGGTCTGATCCCCGACAAGGTATTCCGGCACGTCGTCGGCCACGCTGAAATCGAGCTTGAGCCCCTTGTTCTGGGCAACCGGCAAGAGCAGGTTGAAGGTGTTCTCCACGCACTTCGGCACCGCGAACGGCTTCTCCTCCAGGGTGAGCTTCCCCATCTCGATCTTCGTGAGATCCAGGATGTCGTTCAGGATGCGCACCAGGGCGCGCGCGGAGCTTTGGGCGGTCTCGATGCAGTTGCGCTGCTCGGTCTCCAGGTGGCCGGAGAGCGCCAGGTCGAGCATGCCGAGCACACCGGTCATCGGGGTGCGCAGTTCGTGGCTCATGTTGGCCAGGAACTGGCTCTTGGTGCGGGCAGCCGCCTCGGCGACCTCCTTGGCCTCTTGCAGCCCCCGTTCGAAGAGCTTGCGCTCGGTGATGTCGTGGGCGATGTGGACCGAACCGATGCGGTCGCCGCTCTCGTCGAGAAGCGGCGTGGTGCTGACCTGAAAATCCCCGCCCAGCCGGTCCACCCTCATTTCCTCGACGTGTTCGCAGCCGTCCAGCACGGTCCGAACGTGCGGGCAGTAATGGGGCGCTTCAGAGGTCCCGTGCATCACCTGAAAGCAGGAAAGCCCGATGCACTCCTCAGTGCTTAGCCCGAGGCGCCGCGCCATGGCGTCGTTCACCCTGAGCACCCGGTGGTCGTTGTCGAGGATGGCGATCAGGTCGGGCACGCTGGCGAAGGTCCGCTCCCACTGTTCCTTGATCCGGCGCTGGGCCTCCTCGGCCCGCTTGCGCTCGGCAATCTCGACCCTGAGCGTCTCCAGCGTGGAGCTGATCTGCCCGGTCCTTTCGGTGATGCGCTCTTCGAGGCTGTCGTTTAGTTCGAGGAGGGCGTTTTCCACCCTCCTGCGCTCGACGGAGTACTTGATGGAACGGGCCAAGAGGTTGCTGTCGACGTGTCCCTTGACCAGGTAGTCCTGGGCACCTTCCCTGATCGCCTCAAGCCCCACCCGCTCGTCGCTGTTGCCGGTCAGGACGATGATGGGAAGCCGGGCCGCCAGGTGCCGAAGCGAGCGGAAGGTCTCCAGGCCCGAGCTGTCGGGCAGTCCCAGGTCCAAAAGTACGATGTCGAAGCGCTCACCACCCAAAAGGGCGAGCGCCTCCGACAGGCGGTTGGCGCAGCTCACCTCGCAGGGGAGCGAGCCGTCCACGGGCAACTGATAGAGCAGGAGATCGGCGTCTCCCGGGTTATCCTCGACCAGAAGTACGCGCAAGGGACCGGTCATCGCCGCGCCTCGCTGGGCGGCAGCACCACGATGCTGAGCCAGAAGTTCTCGATGGACCTCACCACGTGCAGGAACTGGTTCAGGTCGATCGGTTTCGTGATGTAGCAGTTGGCATGCAGGTTGTAGGAGCGGCAGATGTCCTCCTCGGCCTGCGAGGTGGTGAGGATGACGACCGGTATCCGTTTCAGATCCGGGTCGGTCTTTATTTCCGACAGCACCTCACGGCCGTCCTTTTTGGGGAGGTTCAGGTCGAGCAGGATCAGGTCGGGACGCGGCGCGTCGGTGTAGGGGCCCTGACGGCGCAGGAACGCCATGGCCTTCTCGCCGTCGTCGACCACCTGGAGGCCGTTACTTAACTTGCTGCCGTTAAGCGCCTCGCGGGCCAGGTCGGCATCCCCCGGGTTGTCCTCCACAAGGAGTATGGTGATGGATTTGACGAGGTTGTTGTTGGTCACAGGGTGGTTTTCTCCCGTTTGGGCAAGGTGAAGTAGAAGGTGGAGCCGGCACCCGGTTCCGATTCGAACCAGATCCTGCCGCCATGACGCTCGACGATCCGTTTGCAGATGGCGAGCCCGATCCCGGTGCCGGGGTACTCCTGGCGGGAGTGCAGGCGCTGAAAGATCACGAAGACCTTTTCGGCGTACTGCGCCTCGAGGCCGATGCCGTTGTCCTGCACCGCAAAGCGCCACTCGCTGACAAGGTCTGAGGCCGTGACCCGGATGCGGGGCGTCTCCTCGCCACGGAATTTGAGGGCGTTGCCGACCAGGTTCTGAAAGACCTGGCTCAGCTGCGTGGCATCGGCGGGGACCACGGGCAGGGTGTCGTAGACGATGATCGCCCGGCTCTCGTCGATGGCGGCGGCCAGGTTGCTGAGCGCCTCGTCGAGTGCCCGCTGCGAGTCGATCAGCTCGAACTCCTTGCCCCGGGTGCTGACCCGAGAATAGGCCAAAAGGTCGTTGATGAGCCGCTGCATGCGCACCGCGCCGTCCACGGCGTAGTCGATGAACTTGTGTGCCTTCTCGTCCAGCTGGTCCTCGTAGCGCTGGGCCAAGAGCTGCGTGTAGCTCGACACCATGCGTAAGGGTTCCTGCAGGTCGTGCGAGGCGACGTAGGCGAACTGCTCGAGTTCCTTGTTGGATCGCTCGAGCTCGGCCTGCGTCAGCTGACGCTCGGCCACCTCCTGTTCCAGCGAGTCGAGCGACCGGGTCAGCTCGGCGTTGCGGGTCTGCAACAGATCCGAGGCCTGCACCAGGGCGGCCGCCACCGCTTCGCTCTCCTCGACCCCGTACGTGTCGAAATGGACCACCTGGTCGCCGCGTCCGATCGCCAGGGCGGGTTCAACCAGCGCCTGGATGGCCAGGGTGATCCGGCGGGCAAAGCGCAGGGCGAGCGCCAGGCCAAAGAGCGAGATCAGCGTGGATCCGGCCACCGCCCACCCGGTCCACTCGTAGATCTCTTCCATGACCGAGTGCTTGGGCACCCCGATCACCACATTCCACTGGGACAAGGTCGAGCGGCTGAACGCCACCAGGGCCCGCACCTTCTCGATGTTGACGTACTCCGCGGTCCCTTCCTTCTGATTCATGAGCGACTGGTGCAGCGGGTTGGCCGATTTCCCCACGTAGCGCTCGGGGAAGCGTGAACGGGCCACCACCACCGGCTTGCTGTCCAGGATCACCGAGTACCAGTCCTGCGGCAGATTCTGTTGGCGCAGGACGGCAGCCAAACGGTCGGAAGGGAAGGTCATCGCCAGGTCGAAGGCAACCTTGCCGTGCACGAATACGGGGACGTCGATGCTGACCAGCGGCCGCTTGGTGAGCGCGCCGAAGAAGAGGTCGCTGATGATCGGCTGGCCGGTCTCGAAGATCCGGCGCACCGTTTCGGGGTTGTTGCGCCGGGGCAGCGGGGAGCCATAGGGACGGGTGGAGTTGACCAGTTGCTGCCCGGTCGCGTCGGCCACGATGATGTCGGCTCCGGGGTAGAACTTCAAAAGTTCCATCACCTGGAGCCGCAGGCCGCGGAGGTCGCCGGCAGCGAAAGCGGGAGAGGTCCCCAGTGCCACCAGGGCGGCCTGGACGCTCGCGAGGTCCCGGTCCACCACCATGGCGAGCGAATGTGCCGTCTCCTGCATGGTCCTTGTGACCTGGTCGCGCTTGACGGTATAGGCATGAAACACCAGCAAACCCGAGACGAGCCATACCGGCAAGACGGCAGCCAGAACCAGGCAGGTCAACTGGTAGCGGATGGTAGTAGACGGCTTGGTTGCACGATCTGCCACATGGGCCATGTAAGCCTCGCAGTGTAAACTCGACAGTCAAGAGCCAGCGCCTGTCCACTACCCAGCCGCCGGTGACACCGTTGCCGTGAGCAGATTCGGACAACGGGCAGTTTAGAGACAGACGGATGATTGTAGTTACGCGCTCAGCCCGGCGCCTTAAAGATATCGGCTTACTGACTAGCATTATCGGCAAACAATCTTAAAGCTTTAAAGTACGCTTTTCAAGCACTCTTTGTGAAAAACGGCAAATCCAGCTCGTCACTGTCCCACTACATACCGGAAAAAATTTAGCTCAGAAAAAAACAGCCGATAAGCAAACAATCACCACGAAACCGGAGTCACGGTAAAACGGGTACAGGCGTTGCTCCTTGCGGCAAAAAGCGCCGGACGCAGCGGGGCTGACAAATTGTGCTTCAGAAAACTCGCGTAATGCCGATTCTTAGATATAGAAGCCAACCGGCAGTCGCACTACCTCGAGTAACCCTAGTCATGGGGAGCAGTCATGCCAATCAATCATCAGGTTCTCACCCAGCTCAAGACGACAGAACCTGAACTCTTATGCTTGCTTGCGGAGGACGTGAGAGAGATCTTCTCCACCATGGTTGGTAGTGAACCCCGCCAGTGTGAGACGCTCGCCGCGGCCGACGCCAGGTTCAAAGGGTGCGTCACTGCCATGATCCTGTTAAGCGGCAGCTACAACGGCGTGGTGAGCCTGCACGCCACCCCGGGCGCCGCCATGGACATAACCTCGCAGATGCTCGGGATGGAGGTCGGCGCGGTCGATGCGGACGTGACCGATGCGATGGGCGAGATCGCCAACATGATCGGCGGTTCGTTCAAGCACCACTTCGTGAACGACGGGCACGAGGTGAGGCTTACGCCCCCGACCATCCTCGATTGCAACGAACTGTTCCGTCAGCCTTCCGCCAAAGACCGGGACCTGCTCGCCCTGCTTTTTGAAGTGGGGCAGGAACACTTCCTGGTAACCGTGCATCTGGAAGCGTGGGATTAGGATCACATCCAGCCTCGCGACCCTACCATCGATGCGTGCGGCGCATCGCTCAGAGATAAAAGTTACATTGACATGCGCTCAACCTTGCGCTATCGTTCCTGCAAATGTTGGCAGCTCATAGATAAACGATAATACTAAACCATCCGCGAGGATGGGACGGAAAGCCTACAGGGTCTCACCGAGACAGCCGGGTCGCCGAAATATCATAAACGATATTGGGCTCCGGCTTTTTTGTGTCCAGCGTCGTCCAGTGTCAAGCCTGCAGATGATTTAAAACCAGTGTACCCATACTGTCTACTGGAGAAAATGTTATGCCTATTATTGAATGGAATGCGGGTTACTTGCTGGGCATCGTGGAGATAGACAAGCGTCACAAGCAAATGGTTCAGCTGCTCAATGACACCTATGACGAGTTCAGGTGCGGGGGAGAGATATCGATCTCGGTGCTGGACGAGTTGATCAGCTACGCGGAGTACATCTTCAACTTCGAAGAGGGGTTGATGCGGGAGATTTCGTATCCGAGCCTGCCGGAACATGCGAGGGAGCATGAATCGTTCAGCGGCAGGATCCATGAATTCAAGGACAACTACAAGAAGAACCAGAACACAGCCATAGAACTGCTGTGGTTTCTCTGCAACTGGGTCACGCACCACCTGCGCGAGACGGACGCAGAACTGGGGCGGTTCGTGGAAGTGCGCAACATCCAACGCAGGATCAAGCGGAAAACCTGACCCCGCGTTACCCGACCGTCCCCTTGCCCCTGTCCTCCATACGCTGCAACCGCACGATGTTGCCGATGCAGGCGTCCATGTTTTCCTGGACAAAGCGCAGGGTGTCCACGTGGTTGTCGACGGTCACCAGGCGGAGCTGCTTGCCGGTCCCCGGCTCCGCCCCTTCTTTGGTCAGCATCACTTCGAGAATACAGTACTCGTAGGAATCTATCTTCTGGCGCGCGTTACGATCCCGAGATGCCATATCTGTCTCTCCTCGCCGGCCATGATAGTATAAAGACGGCCCTATCATATACCGTTCGAGTCCCGGCAATGTGATTCAGCTCACCAATCGTTTACAATTAACGGCCTTCCGTTCCCCAAAGTTAGAAATTCTGTCCCTTCCATCTGTCATTTCAGCTGATCGTCTTACTCGCCTCGTTGGACAGGGGGCTTTCGTACCCGGAAGCATCGTAGGCAGTCACGGCGAAATAGTAGGTACCTGGCGGCAAACCACTCAAGCTGTACGACTGCACCAGTCCGACGTCGACCGTAGTGGCATAGGAACCGGGCGCGGTGCCGTAATAGACCTTGTACCCGACGGCACCTTCCTGAGTCGCGTTCCAGGAGAGCTTGGCAACGCTGGTGGAGGCGCCGGTATCCGTAGCGCCCGCGCCTGCCGTCGAACCGCTGGTGCTCCCGCCTCCGGCGACCGTCCCGCCGCCGCCAACCGTCCCGGCACCCGGGCTGTCAGCCACCGCACCGCCCGACGACCCGGAACCGCCGCCGCAGCCCCCCAGCGTGAAAAATACCAATAGCAAAAGCACTACAGCCACAACCGGTGTCCTCATCCTCATAACAACCTCCTTTGTACTCACGCAGAAATGAAAAAACCGGGTGCGGAGTTATCAGTAAAGATATCTCGGCGACCCGGCTGTCTCAGTGAGACCCTTAGGCTTTCCGTCCCACCCTTGCGGATGGTTTAGTAGTATCGTCTATCTCTGCGCTCTTGAATTTGCCCCACAATACTCCATTGCGGGCCAACAGTCGGTGACGACCGTCACACAGAGGGGACTTTCTCCTTCAGCAGACGAATCGAGCTCCTGACAAAAACGTGCACCCGAATGACAGCCGGAGCGTCAGACGGGTGCACATTGTTGTTAAAGTTCTGCGTACTTCCGTGCGATCCTTAGGTCGTGACCGACCCGCAAGCCTTGCAGCGACGCGCCTCGAGCGGGATGTTCTCCAGGCACTCGGGGCAGCTCTTGGTGGGAGGCCCGGGAGGAGGAGGCTTGAGCAGGGCCCGGGTTACCAGGAAGACCACGAAGGCGACCAGCGCGAAATCGATCACGGTTCCCAGCAGGTGACCGTAAGCGATGGCGCTGTCGGTCGTCTTCCCCTTGGCGTCGGTGACGGTCCTCAGCACGAGCTTTGCTTCGCGCCAGTCCCCGGCCGGGAGAACCAGGCCGATCACGGGCATCAAGAGGTCGTCGACGATGCCCGAAACCACCTTTCCGGTAGCGGCGCCGATGATGACACCGACGGCCAGCGCCAGCGCGTTTGACTTGGTCAGAAATGCCTTGAAATCCTGCAGCATGAGTACCTCCCGAGGGCACTGCTTATTCGCAGGTGAAGTTGGCCTCGATGCGGCGGTTCTGGGCCTTGCCCGCGGCGGTCTTGTTGGTGGCGCGCGGCTTGTTGGGGCCGTACCCCTTGGCTTCCAGGCGCTCGGGCGCGACGCCTAATTTGATCAGGTAGCTGCGCACGCTGTCGGCGCGACGCTGGGAGAGCTTCATGTTGCTCGCCTTGTCGCCGACGGAGTCGGTGTGCCCTTCGATGACGCCTTTAGCCTTGGGGAACTCGGCCAGGAAGTCGGCCACTTTTTTCAGTTCGCCGTGGTACTGCGGCTTGATGTCGGACTTATTGGTGTCGAACTGGACGTCGATTACCGTCGGGCTGCACAGTTTGGGGGCAATGACCGGAGCGGGCGCGCTGACCGCGATGCTGGTCGCGCTCTTGGCCACACCGCCCTCGCCGCTGCACGAAAGGTCGTAGCGGGTATCTTGCGCCGGGGTGACCGTCAGGGAACCCTGGGGCTTAACCGGCCCGATGCCCGGCTCGATGGTGCAGTCGGCGGCGTTTTGCGAACTCCAGGTGAGGGTCGCAGACTGGCCGGCGACGATGGACGCGGGGGTCACCGAAAGGGTATCGGTCGGTGCGAGTTTGGCCGGAACGGGTACCGGCGCGGGAGCGGGCACGGGCGCCGGCTCGGGTGCCAAAGCGGCGGCCTGCGCCGGGCAAAGGGCGTTCGCCTTGGCGGTGGCGTCCTTGGCAAGGGCTACCCCTTCCTCGGTGTGGCAGGCCCTGAAAACGTCGTAGGCCCTGTCCTTGGCGGCTTCCGCTGCCTTGAACTCGGCGGGGCAGATCTTGTCCTTGCCTGCCTGGCGAGCGGATTCAACCGCCCGGTCGGCCGTCTGCAGTTCGGAACGGATCAGGAATCCGGGGACGTTGCCGCGATAGCTGTTTGCCTCGTAGTTTGCACACCCCGAAAGGCCAGCCACCGCAGACACAGCCGAAAGAAAAAGTAGAGACTTGACAGCTTTTGACATTTCCATTTTTCCCTCCTTCAATCAATTAAATTGGATCAACTTCTAGAACATACTATAGGAAAAGTCTTAGTCAAGAAATTTAGTTTTGATTATACTCATAGGACTTCATGCTATGACAGCAACATATCAGATTAGAACCCGAAAGCCTGTCGCTGCTTAAAAACCCTAGCGCGGCATTAATAAAAAGGCGGCCTCTTCCGAAGCCGCCTTTCTTTATTTTTGAATGCCTTAAGGTAGTTGCCCCAGTCCGTCAGCCTTCGCGCTTGGTGATCGGGTGCACCGAAGTTGCCTTGAACGAGGCATAGACGCGCCCCCCCTGCATAAGAGCCAGCCTGACAAACGACTCACGCGTCACGTAGGAGGTGAGCGGGAAGCCGCAGTCCAGGCGCAGCCTGAGAAACGGGCCCAGCGAGGCTATTTCCGCGATCGAGGCGGCAAAGACGTTGCGGGCGCTGGTCGAAGAGGGAGCATCGGTACTCACCGTCACGTTTTCGGGGCGGATACAGCAGTAGGTAGCCTCGCCCGGCTTTTGGTCCCCTATGGCGTCGATCTCGTGCTCGCCGACGCGCAGGGTCATCTGCTGGTCCCGGTTGTACAGGACCACCGCTTCCAAAATGGTTTCCATGCCGACGAAATTCGCCACGAACTCGTTCACCGGCTGGTTCATGACCGCGGCCGGGCTGCCGTCCTGCACGACCCTGCCGCCGTTTAGGACCACCACCCGGTTGGAGAGCCTGAGCGCCTCCGACTGGTCGTGGGTCACCAGGATGGCGGCGATCCCTTTTTCCCTGATCACGCGGTCCATGTCCTCGGTGAGCGACTGACGGGTCGGGGCATCGAGGTTGGCGAAGGGCTCGTCGAAGAAGATGAGCTCGGGCTCCACCGCGAAGGCGCGCGCCAGGCTCACGCGCCGGGCCTCGCCGCCGGAGAGCTTGCGGGCCGAGCGCCGCGCCAGGTCCGCAAGGTTAAAGCGCTCGAGGTAGCTCTCTACCCGGTCGCGGATCTCGGCCCGTCCTACCCCGCGCAGCTTGAGGCCGCTCGCCACGTTGTCGTAGACGGTGCTGTCGAAGAGCAGCGGTTCCTGGAGCACCATGGCGATCTTGCGGCGAAAGGCGAGCCGCGAGGCATCACTGTCGATCCGGGCGCCACGATAGCTGAGCGTTCCCGACTCGGCCGCAATGAGCCCCATGATGGCAAGGAGCAGCGTGGTCTTCCCCGCACCGTTGGGCCCGATGAGCGAGACGAAATCGTTATGTCCGAGGGAAAAGGACGGGATCTCCAGGATGGGGACGCCGCCGCGCGTGACCTTCAGGTCCTTGAGTTCGAGCACGTTGTCTGACTGGGTCATCGGGGCCGTTCCCGCTGCTGGATGTGGGTAAGCACGTAGTTGATCGCAAAGCAGAACAGCAGAAGTATCACCGACAGGGCGATGGCGATGTCGAAGTTGCCCCTGCCGGTTTCCATGACGGTCGCCGTGGTGAGCACCCGGGTGTAGCCGCGCACGTTGCCGCCCACCATGATGGAGGCGCCCACCTCGGAGATCACCCCGCCGAAACCGGCCATGACGCCGGCCATGAGCGGCAGCCGCGCCTCCTTGATCAGCATCCAGACCAGCTGGGTCCGGGTGGCGCCCAGGGCGAGGATCTGCAGCCTCAGGTTGGCCGGGAGGTTCTGCATGGCGGCGATCGTTATCCCCATCACGATGGGGGTCGCGATGACCGACTGGGCGATGACGATGGCCGTCGGGGTGTAGAGCAGTTCCATGAACCCCAGGGGGCCGTTACGCCACAAAAGGATGGAGACGAAAAGGCCGACCACCACCGGGGGGAGCCCCATGCCGGTGTTCACCAGGCTCACCACCACCTGGCGCCCCGGAAAGTGGGTCAAGGCGATCAGCGTGCCGAGACCTATCCCGAGGAACAGGCTGATCAGCGTCGCCAACCCGGACACCTTGAGGGAGAGCAGTGCGATGCCCAGGACTTCCGGATCCAGCGTGAACAGGAGCCGGAAGGCCTGGATGATGCCGTCGAGGATCAGATCCACTTAGAGTCCCAGCGACTCGGGCTTCTTGCCGGCATCCGGGAAAAAGAGCGGAGAGCCGAACTCTTTGGTGCCGAAGTGGCCGATGATCTCCTGGGTCGGCCCGGCGACCATGAAGTCGGAGAAGGCCTTGGCGCCGGCGTGGTTTGCCTTGGGCCACTTGGCGGGGTTCACCTCGATCACGTGGTAGATGTTAAGAAGCTTCGGTTCGCCGGCGACCAGGATCTCCAGGCCGAGGCGGCGCTTCTTGTTGAGCGCGAGGTAGGTGCCGCGGTCGGCCAGAAGGTAGCCGTGTTTCTCGGCTGCGACGTTCAAGGTCTCACCCATGCCGAGGCCGGTCTGCTGGTACCATTTCTGCCCGTCGGGTGCGATGCCGCTCGCCTTCCAGAGCCCCTTTTCCTTGGCATGGGTCCCCGAGTTGTCGCCACGGGAGAGGAAGAGCGCGCCGGACTGCGCGATCCTTTTGAACGCCTCTGCTGCGGTCTTGGCGCTACGGATCTTGGCGGGATCGTTGGGCGGTCCCAGGATGATGAAGTCGTTGTGCATGACCAGCTTGCGGTTGATGCCGAAGCCCTGGTTCACGAAGGTCTTCTCGGATTCCGGCGAGTGCACCAGGAGGACGTCGGCCTCACCCTTCTCTCCCATCTTCATCGCCTGGCCGGAGCCGACCGAGATGGTCTTCACGAAGTAGCCGGTCTGGTGTTCGAACATCGGGACCAGCACGTCGAGGAGCCCCGAGTCCTGGGTACTGGTGGTGGTGGCGAGGATAAGGTTTTTTTGCGCCGGAGCGCCCCAAGCGGCGGGCGCCAAGCTCGCCGCGGTCAGCACGAGGCCGGCCAGCAACGCGATCAGGTTCTTCGAGAGATGTTTCATGTAGATCCTCCTGTGTAGTTGAGATGGCAAAGAACGCTCCGTCGTCCATGAGCGTTCGGGCTCTAACGTGCCGTTATAACATAAACGATACGACGGGTGGATAAAAAAAGGCGCGGTTGGCTAAGCACAGTGCATCCGACAGCCCGATGCGGGAACCGGGAGCGTGAGACGCCGGGCCAATTTTCCGCTATTCACGACTGCCGATGGCGCCCCGGCAGGCACGGACCTCGGGAGCACCTTCGTGCCGGCCCGGACGGTTTAAATCTCCTGAGAGCATGCTATCTTAGAAAAGCACCCGGTTCATAACGGAGATACCGATGACCACCGTTACTCGTGAATTGGATTTCCATTCGGAGCAAAAACCCCAGACCCAGCAGCTTTTGGAAACCGAGTGGCTGGTAACCAACGGGCTCGGCGGCTACGCCTCGGGGACCGTGTGCGGCGCCCTCACCCGCCGCTACCACGGACTTCTGGTGGCGGCCTATCCCTCGCCCTTGGGGAGGACCTTGGTGT
>Ga0079306_1002006_pt1 | contig 12115 bp, 6 predicted proteins | sample Methanotroph_Enr_FD_79181 | JGI IMG/M metagenome (GOLD analysis project Ga0079306, IMG submission 79181) | Enriched soil microbial communities from Old Woman Creek wetland in Ohio, USA - Methanotroph_Enrichment_5 | ecosystem: Environmental > Terrestrial > Soil > Wetlands | place: USA: Ohio...
AACTCACACAGGCCTTGAGAGAGGTGCTGTGATAGATTTCGATTACACCTTATACTCATCAAATGAGTTCACTTCTTCGCTGTCAGGAAATGAAGTTCTATGGATGAATTCACCCGTAGAAAAGCTTACATTCATCATCCATGTGCCATCAAACATTTCACTGAATTACGACCAATACAACATCAGTGAAAAGCCTGTAATCACCAGGAATGGGAAACAGTCAACCTATAGCTGGACTTTGAATAACATTCCTGCCGCCACCCGGGAGGATTTCCGCCCCCGGGAAATGCAGAACAGGTCACGCCTGGTTTTCTCAACTGCAAAGAATTCGAATAAACTTCTTGCTTCTTTCATGGACCAGCCTGCTTTTGAACTGAAAACGGACGAAAGTATCGGGAAAATTGCCAATGATATACGCCGGGATCAAAAAAATGACCTCTCAGTTATGATGCGCATCCAGGATATCGTGGCAAACGAGGTCAACTTCCAGGCAATACCGCTTTCGCTTGTAGGATACAAGGTGAGAACCTGCAATGAAATCTTCAGGAGCAACGGAGGCTCTGAACCTGAAAAAGCCATTTTGCTTGCCTCCATGCTGGGGGCAGCCGGCATCAAGGCATACCCTGTCGCGATAATCCCGGATCGGTACTTTGACAAGAAATCCTTCAACCTTCAGCTGGTTGAAAAGTTCCTGGTAAAGGCAACAGATGCCAGGGGTGAAACCTACTACCTTTCGCCCTTGCAGAATGATTTGCAGGATCAGCAATTCCAGCTTTCCGGCAAAACCATCATCCCATTGATCCCGGGTAAAACAGTGCAGTTTGACAAGGAAAAAACTGCAGCCGGAGATCTCGAATCCACCGGAACACTGGCACTGAATAAACAGATGGAATTATCCGGAACCATGTCCCTTTCATTCTCCGGCAGGTTAAATCCATACCTGAAACTAAGCCAGGACTCGAGTTATGCCTCGAAAATCATGAAAAATATGATCGAATCTGCCAGGATTACACATACTGGCTTCAACCGGGTTGACAAGGATAAGAGCTCCCTCGAATATGAAATCACTTCAAAAGATATCGTAAAAGAACAGGCCGGGCATTATTTCCTGAAAGTCCCGTCCATGGCTTCAGGAACTGATAGCTGGCACATGACTGAGCTGTTATCTTCCCGTATTGAACCCCTGGAATTACCATTCCCTCTGAATGAATCTTATCATTTTACTATTACCTTACCAGAGGGTTATGAATTAATTACTGATGAATATTCTCTTTCCCCCAAAAAAGAATTCGGCAGCCTGGGCATACAAATTTCACAGGAAGGGCGAACCCTGCAGATCGAAAGGACAATCAAGCTGACCAAATCAGTGATTGAACCATCAGCATATGATGAATTCAAATCCTTCATCAATACCTGGAATAACAAAAAATATCGGGAAGTAATTTTCAGGATCGGGCCTAAATAACTCCAATAAATAGTATGAAACACCTGCTACTGACACTTCTATTCCTTGGATTACTGCTGCTTGGCGCAACCGGGCAGACTTTTACAGCCGGCGGAGGCACCGTGGTTGATGACGGCATATCTAAGTATTTCCCGATTGAAATCGCTGGACTATCGGAGCCTATCCTTGACTCCGTATTTGGTGTGGAGTCTGTTTCCATCAACCTGATGCATGCTTACGATGCCGAACTGGAAATACAAATTGTCGCACCTGATGGAACAAGCCGGATGCTGACATACGCAAACGGTGGAAGTGGCGATAATTACAGCATCACCTGCTTTACAGATCTCGCGTCCAATTTAGTTATTAATGGGAGCGCTCCTTTCAACGGATCCTACAGGCCCCAGCAACCTCTTGGAAATGTGAACAACGGGCAGGATGGAAATGGAACCTGGCAGCTTATGATTCATGATATGGCCCCGAATAACGGGAATGTAGGATACCTTGTCAGCTGGGCTCTCAAATTCAGCTATAATCCATATCATTCAGGTGTATTATCCTCGTCCAATCTCCCGATAGTTTTGATCAATACGCATGGTCAGCAAATACCGGATGACCCAAAAATCCCTGTCGATTTTGGTATAATATACAATGGCCCCGGTGCAAGGAATCACCTGACAGATACATTGAACTACCAAGGGTTTGCGGGTATAGAGCTGAGGGGGTCTTCCAGCCAGATGTTTCCCAAGAAGAGTTATGGATTTGAAACCTGGGATATGTTTGGCCAGGAAATAGATACTTCCCTTTTGGGAATGCCAGCAGAAAGCGACTGGATCCTCAATGCAAACTATACTGACAAAACATTCTGCCGCAATGTACTGGCATACCAGTCATGGATGAATATGGGGCATTATGCCACCCGCTACCGTTATGTTGAGCTGGTTATCAACAATGAGTACCTTGGGATATACATTCTTTCGGAAAAGATCAAAAGAAGTAAAAACAGGTTAAATATTGCCAAACTTAAACCCGAAGACATCACCGGTGATGAATTGACTGGCGGCTATATCGTGAAAATCGACAAATGGACAGGCAGCGGCGGTGATGGATGGACCTCCCCGTTTCCCCCTCCTGTTAATCCGAATGGACAATCTATTTTTATTCAATACGATTACCCGGCTGCCGGTGAAATAAACGCAACTCAGAAATCATACATTCAATCGTATGTAACCAGTTTTGAATCAGCTCTTGAAGGTCCAAACTATGCAGATACTTCTGTAGGGTTCCGCAAATATGCCGATGAAGCCAGTTTCTTTGATTATTTTCTTGTAAACGAGATAAGCAAGAATGTGGACGGATACCGTTTAAGCACTTTTTTTCATAAAGAGCGCGACAGCAAGGGTGGCAAAATCCGGATGGGACCGGTCTGGGATTACGATATTGCCTGGCACAATGCGGATTATTGTGAAGGCGACCTTGCCACAGGCTGGGCATACCAGTTCCCCTGTTCATATGATACCTGGCAGGTTCCTTTCTGGTGGAGCCGTTTATTGCAGGACCCAATGTATGCCAGCCATCTGAAATGCCGGTGGATGTTGCTGCGGCAATCGTACCTGAGCAACCATTATTTCGACCAATTTATCGATTCAATAGCGACACAACTGGATGAAGCCCAGACCCGCAATTTTATCAAATGGCCTATCCTGGGCACCTATGTGTGGCCGAATCCGTGGCCCTATCCTGCCACCTATGACGAAGAGATCAGCAGCCTGAAAAACTGGGTCCATACCCGGCTTTCATGGATTGACGCGAATCTCCCGGGAACATGTTACACTGTTGGGCAGGAGGAATTTGTTGAGAAACAACCTGGCCTGGAGGTGTACCCTAATCCTGCTGCAGTTCAACTTAGCATTAATTCTGAGCAATTTGTAAAAGGCAAAGCCAAACTGGAAATTGTGAGTCAATCAGGCGCCACGTTAATCCAGGTAGATGGCGGCACCCGGGGACCGGGGTATTATACTGACCAGATGAATATAGAGGGCCTCCGTCCGGGGGTGTATATACTCAGAATTACTCTGAATGGAACAACATTCAACAGGAAAGTTGTAAAAATCTGATCAGCTTTCAGATTTCCCAAAGTGGGGGGGGGGGAACTGCCTTTTTCGCAAAGATTACAAAAAGCTAAAGATCGTCTTGGGGGTTGGACCTCACCCTGCCCTCTCCTACAAGGAGAGGGGGATTTTTGCCACGGTTCTTTATAGCACTTATTTTCGAAAGGCCACCATTTCTTTCTCAGACAAAAATCACTACATATGACAAAATTTTGAACAACTGCAGAACATAAATAAATTCTGATTTCGAAAATATAGGTCAATAGAAAACATCCTTACTTCAGATATTTTCTCGTTCAGTTGATTGTAAGGAAAATACTACCTGCTTAATTTTTTCTAGAACAGAATCCAATTCATTGATAACCTCCTTATTCGTAAAACGAAGCACTTTGATCCCCAATTCCTCCAGAATGGAGCTTCGATATTTATCGTATTCCAAACTATCTGGAGACATGTGTATCCCTCCGTCAACTTCAATTGCGATTAAATGCTCATGGCAATAGAAATCAAGAATGAAACTAGCGATTGGATGTTGCCTTCTGAATTTCAGACCATAACATTTACGTGACCGGATAGCATTCCAGAGTATTTTTTCAGCTTCTGTTTGCTTCTTCCTTAACTCCCGTGCTTTTTCGAATAATCCTGGTGGCGCTCCCTGGTTTAATTTCAGGGTTACTGATTTGCCGATATAAACCATTTTGTAATAGATTATGAATTAAAATAAATACTCAAAACGAATAGGGATAAAAACCAAAGAATACCGGATTCCGACCTCATCCCCCTCCCTTCTCCTGAAGGAGAAGGGCCGGGGATGAAGTGAATGTTACTAACTACCTATGGTATTGATTCCTTTGAAAATAATATAAATAAAAAATATAGTATCCTGTTTATTAACCCTTTAGCAGGAATCAGAAACAAATATTATAATTCATCTTATTGATAATCAATTAATTTCACCTGCACTAAATAATCGTCCTCCCCAGCTTCACATCCAGCAGGTTAGCCACTTTCTGCACATTCCTGTAATGATCCATAAGTTCCAGCTGAACTTCAACCGTGCCCGCCTCCTTGATCTTGTCTTCGATCTCTTTCATAAGTTGCCGCACTCTTTTGGCTTTAAATGAAAGAATGCAATGCGGAACATGCTGGTCGAGCACCTCAATTTCCAGGGCAAGCCTGATCTTTCGCTTTTCCCAGTTTGGGCTGAAGGTATATTTGGTTGCAATCAGGTCAATAACTGCCTGGGTGACACTGGCATCAGGGTGGTTGGTCAGTTTCCTGTAATCCAGGTCATTGGTTTCATCCAACGTTTTCGACCCTACATCAAAAATACGCTGGTACAAAGGATTGCTGAATGAAATCTCATCATTCCGGATATCCGAAATAATAAACCGGGCCACTTTTGTTACCATTTTCTCCTGTTTCCCTGTTGCTTCATCATCATACTCCACATTAATGGATTCCTCGCCGAACAGCAACAACTGGCGTATAATTTCCTTTTCCTGGTATTCCGTATCCAGCTTATCAAATGATTCCTGCACTTCAGGTTCAAAGAGGTCTGGCGGGGGTTCAACGGCAAGGGCTTCTTCCTCGGTAGCCCCTGTTTTCTGGGAAAATTTTTTCCGTAACAGCTTGTTAAGTTCGCTGAGTACAGCCCGTTCGTCCATTTCCATCTGGTGGGCGCTCTCTTTCACATATGCAAGGCGGGTAAGCCGGTCGGGGATCAGCGAAATGCTCTCAATGAAATCCTTGAGCACGGCAACCCGTTTGATCGGGTCACGGCCGGTTTCCTTGAGCAGAAGATCTATTTTGAAATGGATAAAATCTTTTGAGTTTTCAGTGATAAACTCCAGGACTTCAGCGCTGCGACGGGTTCTTGCAAATGAATCCGGGTCTTCTCCGTCAGGAAAGAGGACCACTTTCACATTCATCCCCTGTTCCAGGATCATGTCAATTCCCCGGAAGGAAGCTTTGATCCCGGCTGGATCGCCATCATAAAGAATCGAAATATTCGGAGTATACCGCTTTATCAGCCTGATCTGGTCTGTTGTGAGCGAAGTGCCCGATGAGGAAACTACATTCTGGATTCCGGCCTGGTGAAGTGAAATAACATCTGTATAGCCTTCCACCAGGAAACATAAATCATTTGCGGCAATGGCATTCTTTGCAAATGCAATCCCGTAAAGGACTTTACTCTTATTGTAAATTTCACTTTCCGGCGAATTGACATATTTCGGTTTGGTCTTATCCGACGAAAGAATTCTGCCACCAAAACCAATTACTCTCCCGGCCTGGCTATGGATCGGAAACATCACCCTCCCACGGAACCGATCATACTGCTTATCATCCTTGATAATGGAAAGTCCTGTCTTCTCGAGCATTTCAAGGCTATATCCACTTTTAATGGCATGCTTGGTAAAGTTATCCCATTCCTCCAGGCTGTAACCCAACTGGAATTTCTTGATCGTATCATCGCTAAAGCCCCTGTTGTGGAAATAGGATAATCCAACGGAACGGCCTTCATCGGTGCTGAACAGCCGATCAGCAAAGTACTTCCCTGCAAAATCGGAAATGACGGAAAGCCCTTCCCTTGCAGTTTTTTCCATTACCTGCTCAGGCGATTCCTCTTCCTCCTGTATATCGATATGATATTTTTTTGCGAGATACCTTAGAGCTTCCGGGTAGGTGAACTTTTCATGCTCCATCACAAAGTTCACCGAGTTTCCTGCTTTCCCGCAACCAAAACATTTATAGATGCCTTTGACCGGTGACACATGAAACGAAGGTGTCCGCTCGTTATGAAACGGGCATAATCCAACCAGGTTCGATCCTCTCCGCTTGAGCGACACAAAATCTCCAACAACTTCCTCTATCCGGGAAGCGTCAAAAATGGATTCTATGGTCGAATGAGGGATCAGTGGGAGGAATTGTTGATATTGGAATTTGGATTGTGGATTTTTTGTGAGAAAATGGACTGGAGTTTATCTGTCTGAAAATTGAATCCAGATGAATTACAAAGGTAGAAATGAGAATTGATAATTCACATAATCAGCAAAAACTCTTGATTGACGTCATTCTGATTCATTGAATTTTAAATATGACGCTGATTACGCTGAAAAGCGCAGATCAAATCGGTATAAAACAAATTCCTCCTGCGTCGAAAAGTGGGCCATCATACAGCTCAACTACTTCAAAGCCTGAATCGATGGCTACCTTTTGAACTATATCTCCTTCAGGAAAAGACTCCAGCTTGCCGGTTACAAAAAGTTTATCACCCAAAACCCCGCAACATCCCCCAAAAAATCCATGATCAAACCCGGGAAGCAGGATGCCGGCAGGAGAAACATATTGAACATCTAGTCCATGGGTTAATAATGCTTTTTCAATCCCCTTATCGGATGTAATAAACCGGTCCTCGTTGAGATTGATGAGGTTGCAGCGGGTATAACCCTGGTTCAATGATAAAGGAGAAAGCCTAGAGGATAAAGGAGACCTTGGTGTTGCAAGGTCTTTAACTACTTGATCTGTTATTGCCGGGTTATGAATCAGGTATTTTCTGGTAGCCAATGCATTGTAATGGGCAGTTTCAGGATATGAATTCCCAACTGGCAGGTTGCCGGCAGTAAAAATGACATTCTTTTCAGCCAGAAAAGAAAGGTACTTAACCGGTGTATTGGGTGCGACGACCAATCCGGAGGGCGCTTGGCAGAAAAAGATATCCGGATGCCCGCTGATGGCTTTATAGGTGATCCCGGGACTGGCAAACTCAATCAACTCCCCGTATTTCAACAGCGCCTGCTTTGCCTCGCCCGGCAATCGTTTATCGACTATGATCAGCATCTCTTTCCAATTACATATAAGTCAATCAAGGCAATGTGATTTAGTATTTGAGCCTTTGAGTCTCTCTTGGCGCCTTTGCGTCTCCGCGAGAAAAAACAACAAGCTTGAAATCCATTTTTCACCCGATTCTCCAATTGAACTGCCTTCCAACCAGCTCGCTGTTCTCTCTAAAAATGACCTTCCGGAACAATTCCATCAACATTTTCTTATTCTCCGCCCTATACCCGGTTGCCACATTTATCTGCCCCACAGAAACTTCAACAGTGAGCAATTCCCGTGATCCGGTCCCTTTGCCAGACGCTTGGCGCTTAGCGCGTAGCGCTTCGCTCAGTATTTCCCTCCATATCGCACTTTGTACCATTTCCCCGAAAGCCACATGAAAGGGCCCGGCCACCAGCGTATCCCCGTTCAGGATACCCTCTGACGGGTGCAACCCTATTCGAAGGATGGTTACATTTCCTTCCTCAAATATCGGGACAACCTTTTTTGTCCAATGGATGGCATCTTCAGGTGTCATTGGAGAATACTCTCCATTCCTGAACCTGTTTTCGAGTTCGGTATCCTTTATTACAAGTGTTGGGTAGATCCTGGTATTGCTAGCTCCAAGTCTGACGATCTGCCTTGCAGTGTCTTTTGATTTATCAAGGGTATCACCCGGCAAGCCGATCATCATCTGGAGACCCAGCTGAAAGCCGTGTTGCAGGATCATCCGGGAGGCTGTTATCACATCTTCAACGGTATGACCCCGTCCTGAAAGTTTCAGGACTGCTTCATCCAGTGATTGCGCTCCCAGTTCAATGGTGGTTACATTGTATCGCTTCAGAAGTCGGAGTGCATTTTCATCAATATAATCCGGGCGGGTTGACAGGCGGATTCCCTTTACCTGCCCGCTAAATACATATCGCCGGGCCAAAGAAAGATACCGTTCCTGCATTTCCTGTTCAATCCCTGTAAAGTTCCCTCCAAAAAAGCCGATTTCCACAACATTTCCGGGAGCTATGGTCAAAAGTCGCATTTCTATCGTTTCAATCACCTCTTCCTCAGTTGGCTGGCACATTGCACCTGATATCTTACGCTGGTTGCAGAATACACATTGATTCGGGCAAGCATGTTCCGGGACAAATATAGGAATGGTATAATGGCGCATTTTGCAAAATTACACTAACGAACCGGATTAAGGAAAGAGACTCGTTATAGTTAAAATGGTTCCTATCGCGTGCAAGATGGAAATTCTAATAATGTGTATCAGAGAAAACACAATAGGCACAATAGACCACAATGGAAAAGAGACCTATTGTGGTTCAAAACACCGTTCAGTATTCTGAAAATTGCAAGGGAAATTGCTTTGGTTTTTCAAGAGCAAGCAATTCGAAATCGCAATCCAGTTCTGGACAGGTACCCCCCCCAGGACGATCAGAAGCATCCCACCAGAATATATTTTTAAAAAAAACCGGGGAGAGATTGGCCCCGGCTGCAAGTAGTAATGAAAGCTACACAATGAGAAATCAGCTCTTGGTGGCCTTTTTCTCTTTCTTTTCCAGCCTCTTTTCCTTTAAGGATTTGGCAGGCTTTTTCTTTTCCTCCTTATTCTCTTTATCCTTCGACTTTCCCATGGCGCAAATATTTTATGATTTTTCAGAGAACTAAATTACGATAGTTTTCAAATCAACGCAAGTTTATTGGAAATGTTTTATTGAGTTAGGAAATTTCTTTAGATGGAAGACTGATTTGCAAGGTCGATGTAATTCTGAGCAAAATTTAAACTCACCAGAGAAGATAAATGATTCAAACAAGGGAGACTTAATGATCAGCGTCAATCCGTCATTTCAGCGTCATCAGCGTTCCATTTTTTACTAGTGGTATACTTGTGTAAAACAAGGGGCGACAGAAAACAAAGTATCCGAGTAGGAACCCCGTTCCCCTCACTCTTGATTATCAAATTGCTAAGATGTTAACACCTCTTGTAATATCAGATTTTTTCTTAACTTTGCACACTTTTTGAATTTCGCTCAAACTACTTTCCAATGGATAAGAAATATCCTGAATATAAGCAACTTAGCCTTACCCGCGTTGGCAACGAGGTACTCGAGTTCTGGACGGAGAATCATATCTTCGAACAAAGCCTTGAGAACCGCTTACATCATACTCCCTATGTCTTCTACGAAGGCCCCCCTTCGGCCAATGGAATTCCGGGCATCCATCATGTTATGGCGCGTGCGATCAAGGATATTTTCTGCCGTTATAAAACCCTTAAGGGATACTACGTTGAACGTAAGGCCGGCTGGGATACTCATGGACTTCCTATCGAAATTGCAGTCGAAAAAACACTTGGGATCACCAAGGAAGATATCGGCAAGAAAATCAGCGTCGACGATTACAATAAAGCCTGCCGCAAAGAGGTAATGAAATACAAGGACCTCTGGGATGACCTCACCCTCAAGATCGGTTACTGGGTCGACCTTAAGCATCCTTACCTCACCTTCGACAATACCTATATCGAAACCTGCTGGTACCTCCTGGCCCAACTTTACAAAAAAGGGCTGATTTACAAGGGTTATACCATCCAGCCATATTCCCCGGCTGCAGGCACGGGCCTGAGCACCCACGAGCTTAACCAGCCCGGATGTTACAGGGATGTGAAAGATAATACCATTGTCGCACAGTTCAAACTGAGGCAGGATACAGGGCATGCCCTCCTTCCCACCCTTATCGGGAACGATCCCGGAGAAGTATTCATCCTGGCCTGGACCACCACACCCTGGACATTACCTTCAAATACTGCTTTAGCGGTAGGAAAAGACATTGATTATATTCTTGTTAAAACCTACAATCCATATACATCTCTCCCTGTAAAGCTCATCCTGGCAAAACCTTTATTCGGGAAGTACTTCCCTGAAAAGAACGCTGAATTAGCCCTGGACGATTATGAACCCGGGCAGAAAAACATTCCATTCAGCGTCCTGGCTGAATTCAAGGGATCCGAACTGGCCGGCTTACGCTATGAACAACTCCTTCCCTACGCACAACCAGAGACAGGCGATGCTTTCCTGGTAGTAATCGCTGATTTTGTTACAACCGAAGATGGTACCGGTATTGTCCATATTGCCCCCAGTTTCGGGGCCGACGACTTCAAGGTGGCCAGGCAATACAGCTTGGGTGCACTGACCCTGGTTGACAAGCAGGGTCGGTTTACTGCTGAAATGGGTGAATTCGCCGGCCGCTATGTGAAATCGGAATATATGACTGATGATGATCCCCTCCGCAACGAAAACGTGGATATTGATATCATCGTCAAACTGAAAAAAGAAAACCGCGCCTTCAAAACGGAAAAATACGAACACTCCTACCCGCATTGCTGGCGTACCGATAAACCTATACTTTACTATCCTCTTGATTCATGGTTCATCCGGGCTACAGCCCTGAAGGATCGTATGATAGAACTCAACAAGACTATCAACTGGAAACCTGAATCCACCGGTACCGGCAGGTTTGGCAACTGGCTTGAAAACCTGAACGACTGGAACCTTTCCCGCTCAAGGTATTGGGGAACACCTCTTCCTATTTGGGTTACCGAAGACCGGGAAGAAGAGATCTGCATCGAATCGGTTGAACAACTGAAGTTAGAAATCGAAAAATCGCTTGCCGCAGGATTTATGCAGAAGAATCCATTTGCTGATTTCGTTCCGGGCGATAATTCATCGGAAAACTATACGAAATTTGACCTGCACAGGCCATACGTGGACGACATATTCCTGGTATCGCCAACTGGCAAAAAAATGATCCGCGAAACTGACCTGATTGATGTCTGGTTTGATTCGGGAGCCATGCCATACGCTCAATTCCATTATCCCTTTGAACGTGGCAATGAACTGTCAGAATATTTCCCGGCTGATTTCATTGCCGAAGGTGTGGATCAGACCCGTGGCTGGTTTTACACCCTCCATGCTATCGGCACCTTAGCCTTTGACTCTGTTGCCTTTAAGACCGTACTTTCCAACGGGCTGGTCCTCGACAAGAGTGGGAATAAAATGAGCAAGCGCCTCGGCAATGCCGTGGATCCGTTTGAAACCCTCACCAAGTATGGTCCGGATGCTACCCGCTGGTACATGATTACCAACGCGCAACCCTGGGATAATCTCAAATTCGATCTGGAGGGTATTGCTGAAGTGCAGCGTAAGTTTTTCGGCACCCTGCATAACACTTACAGTTTCTTTTCTCTCTATGCCAATATCGACGGGTTCAGATATACGGAACCGGAAGTGGCATTTGACAGCCGTCCCGAGATTGACCGTTGGATATTATCAGAACTGAACAGCCTGATCCTGAATGTGGATGCCGCATACGCCGATTATGAACCTACAAAGGCCGGCCGTTTTATTTCTGACTTCGTGGATGCTCACCTCAGCAATTGGTATGTGCGGCTATCGCGTCGCCGTTTCTGGAAAGGCGATTATTCACAGGACAAAATTTCTGCATACCAGACATTATACCGTTGCCTGGTAACCCTGGCAAAACTGGCATCACCCATTGCGCCTTTCTTTGCGGACCGTCTTTTCATCGATCTCAACAGCATTACCGGGATGGAGAAAGCCGTTTCGGTTCACCTTTCCGATTTCCCGGTGGCCGAAGAGAGCATGATAGACAAGCAGCTGGAAGAACGCATGGAATACGCACAGGAAATATCCAGCATGGTGCTGAGCCTTAGGAAAAAGACGAACCA
>Ga0079306_1002007_pt1 | contig 12114 bp, 9 predicted proteins | sample Methanotroph_Enr_FD_79181 | JGI IMG/M metagenome (GOLD analysis project Ga0079306, IMG submission 79181) | Enriched soil microbial communities from Old Woman Creek wetland in Ohio, USA - Methanotroph_Enrichment_5 | ecosystem: Environmental > Terrestrial > Soil > Wetlands | place: USA: Ohio...
GTGCTGAAGGCTTCCCGCAAGATCACCCACATCCGGCCGCTTAAGGACAAAGGCGAAGAAGTCGATTATCTGTTCAGTACCGCCTCCGCCCTGGGCGACAAGCTGGGGGCGATACTCTTTCAATTTCCTCCGTATCTGCATAAGGATATCGAACTGCTGAAAAAATTTACCGACCTACTGCCGTCGGAGGTGAAGACGGTTTTCGAATTCCGGCATCGGTCCTGGTGCGACAGCGAATTGCATGAAGCCTTGCAGGCCAGGGGCTGCGCCCTGTGCTGTTCGGACAGCGAAACCGACGAGTTCAGCCAGTTGATCGATACCGCCGGTTGGGGCTATCTCCGCCTGCGCAAGCCGAGCTACACCAAGGAAGAGCTCCTCGACTGGGCCGGCAGGATCGCCTCGCTCCGCTGGAAGGAAGTGTATGTCTTTTTCAAACACGAGGATGCTGGGGCAGGCCCGAAGCTGGCGAGGGATTTTCTGGACCTTATCGAATAGAAAATAAGGAGGCGAAAGTGGTGGAAAAAGAATTTTCTTACCCTGTCGGCAAAAGCGCAGGCCAAATCTCGGCCCTGCTCGTGCGCCCGGAAAACGCCCGCTGGCTCCTGGTGTTCGCCCATGGCGCCGGCGCGGGCATCCGGCATCTCTTTATGGCCGGTACGGCGATGAGCCTGGCCGACCATGGAATTGCCAGTTTCAGGTATCATTTCCCGTACATGGAACGGGGGAGAAGAGCGCCCGACCCCCAGCCCGTTCTGCTCGAAACCGTCCACTCGGCGATCGCAGCCGCCCGGGACTGCGCGGGGGATCTGCCCATGCTTGCGGGAGGCAAATCACTGGGAGGCCGAATGACCTCCACCGCCGCAGGCCGGGAACCCCTGCCGGGTGTGCGCGGCCTGGTCTTTTTCGGTTTCCCGCTGCACGCCCCCGGCAAGCCCTCGGACGAACGCGGCAGACATCTCGACGAGGTGAGCTTGCCGATGCTCTTTCTGCAGGGTACGCGCGACAACCTGGCCGACCTGACGCTTCTGCGCCCGTTATGCGACCGGCTGCAGGGACAAGCCAGGCTGCATGTCATCGATGGGGCCGATCACAGTTTCAATGTGCCGAAAAAATCGGGCCGCACCGAGGAGGATGTTCTGGCGGAATTAGGTCAGGTGGTAGCGGATTGGGCGTCAGGTCTGGGTGCCGGACCGGATCGTTCTGCCTGACCCCTGAAAGGAATCTCAGGCTTTTGTCCTGATCAGTGGTTCCGCACCTGCCCGGCTTCTTTTGAGCACTGCGGCTAAGGGATCTTCGCCGTTTTCGGTAAAACTCACCCCGTGCACGAGCGTGTCGGTAATTGCACTTTTGAGTTCATCTTTAAAGGTGGCGAGAAAACCGGAAACTTCTTTCGATTCACTGTGAAAGCGGATATACAGGCCATCACCGCTGAAGACAAATTCTATCTTGAGATTGCCCAGCGGCTGGAGTTTGAGATAGAGGGAAAAGTGTTTGGGCATTTCCCTCTCTTCCCCTCCTTTGCCGGACTGATCCCCGTAGTCTTCGACAACCAGATAACCCTGCTCGAGAAAAGGCAGGGGAAGCGGCACGACCAGGGCGTCCTGGCGAGCCGTCTGCAGTTGCGTCAGCTGGAAAAACTCGATGGTGTTCAGGGCATGCTTGCCGCTCTCGGTCAGTTTGCTTTCGCCCGCCGCGTTTTGCACCAGCTCCATCAAGGCGAATTTCACCGTTTTCACCGCGTCTTCCCGATTCCCCGCAGCGAGCATGGCTTCAAGGTTCAGGCCAAGCTTGCCGACAAGCTGCTGCAGCAGTTCCCCGCCCGTGTTTTTGGCACCGGCGGCTCCTCCCTGTGGGAAAAGAATGGCCTCTGCCTGCGCCTGAGTCAAGAGACCGCTCTGCAGGCTGCCGGTTGAAAAAAGCTGAAGCAGATTCTCGGGCCCTTTCAGGAGAAAAAAGAGTTCGGCCAAGCCCGACTTGAGAGAACCGAGGGCGTTGGCCGAGTTCGTACTACTCCACGGGCTATCCGGCGGCAGCTGCAGGTTGTGCAGCAACTGAGTGAACACCGGCTCGTTGGCTTCCTTGCCCGCATTGCTGTTCTGTTGCAGCAGGGAGATGGTTTCGAATAACTGTTTGGCCTGGGGCGTGAGCTGGTCCAGTTGCGCTGCCGCCGTCTGGGGGAGTTGTCCCTTGCCTTGAAAAAGCAGGGCGATATCCAGCAGGGCGGATTTTACCGCGGCAGGAACAGCCTGGTCTTTTCCTGCCGCGAAAAGACTTTCCATTTGCGTCCCCAACTGTGCGAAAATCCCCTGCAACAGCTTCGGCCCATAATCGCTTGGCGATAGGAGCTGTCCGGCGGTCGCGGTCTGCTGGGCGGAATCGACATTTTGTTGTTGCAGGAGCGGGAACTGCTGCAGAGCCTGAAGGCTCGAAGTGCTCAGATTCGGCAATTGGGATGGTGCAACCTGCCGCAACAGCGTAAAAAATGAAGAAAGATCCCGATTGTTCCCGGTCGAGGCCAGGGATCGGTTGAAAAAGCGGCTGGCCGTATCCTCGGTCATTTGCAGCTCGATTTTCGGGTCCGTCGACAGCACCTGAAGATTGAGGGTCTGGCCGGGCGAAAGCGGGACCCGCGATTGCACCACAAAACGGCTGCCTTCGGTCGAAAGCGTAAACTGATTCGCGGCGTTTTCTGCCACGACAATCGCCCGGAGCGTTTGCCCCGGTGAAAAGACGGGCAAATCGGCTCCTGTCGCTCCGGGGTTAGGGCCGGGCCCGGTTTGGGCCCCGGATGGGAGGGGGCGGGTAATTACGGATAACGGAGGAAGTGTCTTCATCATGGTCATAATTCAAAATCCCGGGGGACAGAATGGTATCACATCAAGATTATCACAATTCCTTCCGGGAAACGAATGAGGACTGCGGCCCCCTCGGGATTTGGAGGATTTCCCTCGGAGCCTGGCTGGCGGGATTTGCTGGCCTCAATGATGATCGATTGTCCTGGGCGGTCTTGCGACTCCTTCCCGTCAAGATTTCAGCGACAAAAAGCAGAGCGACAAAGGAGCCACGCTTTTTGCCGCCAAAGATACATGCATTCAAAAACGCCGGGAACTTTGCTGCCGGCGCTTGCTCAGGCCCATCAGGAAGCCAATCAGCCAGGTTACGATGACCACCCCGGCACCGCTTAAAAACCACTTCAGATTCGACGATGTACGAAGTTCCTTGTTTTCCGCGCTGTAACGTTCCAGGTCGGCGGCAGTCTTCGTGAGCATATCCTCGGTTTCGGTATATTTTTGCTTGAGCGCGAGTACGTTGGCGGCATCGGTCTCGAGAACCGCATATTTTTCCTTCAGCTGCTGGTACTCCTTCTGGGTACTCGCCAGGGTTTCTTTCAAGGAACTGTTTTCCTTGTCCAGTTCATCAATCTGGCCGGCAGCCCCGCCCGACAATGCCGCCAGCTGTTCATTACGCTTCGTCAGTTTCTGAATCTGGATGCTCTTCGGCACTTCCTGGGAGACGTATCGTTTGGATACCCAGCCCTGATCTCCTTTCCGGGTGCGCACCAACAGCCAGTCCTCCTGTTCCTCCAGAACCTCCAGCGGATCATCCGTTTGCAGCATCCTGATGATTTTGTGGGAGTTGCTTGGGCCTGTCCGGAGGGTTATCTGGATAGTGTCGGCGACATAAGAGGTCTCCGCCCGGGCCTGCAGATCCGGCAGGAGGAGTATGGTTATAAAGGCAAATAGAAAAAATGTTGTTTTTGTCATTCGTTCCTCATGTATTTTCTTTGTTGCAGACGTCAATGGGGATTTCCTGTTGTCAGGAAAAAGACGATCACGGCCGATTCCTGCCGATAATCATGCCACGGCCCATCCCAAGAGGCGGGAGACCATATGCCACACCTTCAAGCAGGCAACAATGAAGCAGGGGTGCCGGCTTTGTGCGGGACAGGAGCGAGCTAAGAGTATGAGCCGGATGACCGGGGGGCAAGTTGCTGCAGGCAGATCGTACCGATCATGCACGAAGTTGGTACCGCCAATGCTTATTTAAGCGTTAATGATAGTCAGTTCCCGGAATCGATACAACCCTAAATTCCTTAATACCTGACAGAACTTCAACAAAATATCGATCCGCCAGGCCTTCATTGATTAAACAGCGCTTCAGCGCGACTACTGCATCACCGGTACGATCATGCAGGCAACCTACTTCCCAGGCGAAGAGGAAGCCGGAGGGAGGGCCTTGGCTTGGTTACCGGCGAGACCGCCACTCCGACCGATCCAGGACTTGCCCGCTTCCCATGGTCGCCACGGTGACCGCAATGAAAGGCCGCGTTGCTGTTCCTTGTCAGTTCTTCCCAGGAATGCGGGGCGTCCCTCTTAGCACCTGCATAAGCTACCCCTACAAAATTAGTTGTATCACAATATTTATTGTTTCCTCGTTAAAACCAATATGAGCAAGCATGTCAGAAGGCTGGACCATTAAAAACACAATTTATTTTGTATGGGTCGGTGAACATGAACAATGATCTATTTTATTGTTTTTATTGAAATATATGAAATATTCATACTTCGGCATCATATTTGCTCCTGGAACAGTATCGAAAAGCTTGACCACTCGCCATTCAAAGGTGATGGGGCAATATCCAATGCTTTTAAAAGGATTTATTCATGTCTGAAGCAAATATCGTACCTCTGGGCAACCCTGCAGTCGTGGGCCTGGCTGGTTTCGGTTTGACAATGATTATCCATCAATTATACAACCTTGAGCTTTGCAGCATAGGTCCAGTCATTGCGTGTGGAATAGTATTCGGTGGTCTGGCTCAGTTATTAGCCGGTTTTGAGGAGCAAAAAAGAGGTGATAATTTTGGTTATGCCGTCTTCACCGCCTATGGCGCATTCTGGATTGCCTACAGCCTCATTCAGCTGTTCAACAAGTTTGATATTTACCATTCGAGTACAACCGATATCGGCTATCTTCTGATAGTCTGGACGCTCTATACGATTATCCTCTGGGGCGCCTCACTTTTCATCCATGGTGCAATGTCCTTCACATTCACGCTGTTGGTTTTGGGTTTCATTCTTCTGGATCTTGCCCACTTCGGCCACCCCGCAATGGGCAAGGTTGGTGCCTTTGTACTCATCTTCAGCGCATTGAATGCCTGGTACATAATGGCCCATATTATCTTTCTGGATATTTTTGGCCGTGATGTGTTGCCGGTGGGCGAACCCTGGCTAACGCCTCGACTATTGCCTTATGCGAAACTGGAATCTCGCAAAAAACGAGAAAATCATAATTTCTGAGTTAAGTGCGGTAGAGAATAAGTTCAAAAATTAACCCTTAAAATTATCGGAGGATTTTTATCTCAAGCTCAAAAAAGTATTCGAGGCGAGAAACCCTACTTGAGATCTTCCAGACATCGACAAGTAGATGAAGAACTCACATAAGTGAGAAATAGCAATCACATCATGAAGGAGAACGAAATGGCTGAAACACCCGTAGGGAATCCGGCAGTTGTTGGACTGGCAGGCTTTGCCACCACCACTTTATTACTTCAATTCCATAACCTTGGCTTATGTGGGGCCGGTGTGGTTTTTTGTTGTGCGCTTGCCTTTGGCGGCGGCGCTCAGCTCATGGCCGGTCTTCAGGAATTCAAGGCCGGAAATAATTTTGGCTATAGTGCCTTTTGTTCATACGGTGCATTCTGGATTGCCCTGGCACTCATTTTCATGGTATCCGATTATCAAGTCGCAAAAGATACCTGGATTGGCGCGCACCTTAAAATCGGTGCCGGCGACCTCGGCTGGTTCCTGGTGGCCTATACTGTCTACACCGCCATTATGTTCGTCGGCTCATTAGCCGTCCATACGGCGATGGTATTTACATTCGGAACACTGATTCTCGGCTTTATCGGTCTTGATCTGGAGATTCTGGCCGGCATGAGCAGTATCAAAACCCTTGTCGCTCTCGACCTGATCTTGTGTGCCTTTGGTGCCTACTACATGATGGCCCATGTAATATTCTTGCAGGTTTTCGGCAGGGACGTTCTGCCTGTCGGTAAACCATGGGTTAAGAAGGAAGCGCCAGCACCTTTCCGGGCTGCCGTCGCGGCGAAATAACATAATACACGCAGGACAATATTCTGCGGGCGGTTGACTGATAGCTGCCCATCACGGTGTACTGAGACCGGCTCAAATATTATTTGAGCCGGTCTTTTTTTGTCTCTGGCTCCAGTCCTGTCGTGCTCGGCATATTTGAAACCGGGACCATTGTCCCCGAAATCAGGGGAACTATAGAAACTGGTATCTCCATTTGACGGCTTGGGTAAAGGAGCTTTTACCGAATACTTGACTACACTCGATAAATCTTACAGCAGGCTTGTAAATCATATGTCGTGGAGTTCAGGGACAGTTTGCTGAACTCTTGGACAGGAGTTTCGGAAATAATCGACGGACCGCTATATCCCGCGCAAAATAAGGGATTCGGCAGCGGCGGCCTGTAGACCCCACCTGGAAATATTTAATATACTGTCCCCGGAATCCCGGAATCCTGTCGATCTTTGACAACATCAAAGATAAAGATTTGACCCTCAAGAGGCAGGGCCATCTATTGCTCCTGCCTCCGGGTAAGCTATCGTCTCCTCCGTAGTCGCAAGCCCGCCAGGCCTGCAATGCCGCTGCCCAGAAGCAGGATGATCGTCGGTTCGGGGACGGGGTTGTGGTGATACGCTGTTATTGTCTTTTCTTCGTCCAGTTTGAGGTGGAAAACCACATCCCCTTGATGGGTGGCCAATTCCGCCAGATCGGCGGCAAGTGCCTCCTCTGTATCTGTGCCATAGGCGCCGATCCAGGCAAAACCGGCGGTACCGATAACACCGCCGTTATATTCTTCCCAACTGTTCGGAGTCAACCATCTTTCACCGTAATATTCCTCATAAAAATCATAGGTCAAGCCATCCCATTGATAATCCAGGGCAACCTGAAGCCCTTGGTTTGTCAAGTCGGAGATTGTCGTGTCGGGAAGCCAATAGATGAAGTGCATCCTGCGGCCTAAGTCGCCAAAGCTATAGACCACCAGGTCTTCGATGGCAAAATTGGTTGTGCCGCTGTTGTTGGCGTTACGGCTGTTGGCCATATTGACAAAAGTGCCTGCGGTCACACTGCTTTTCGCGCCTTCCCACCAGGGGATATAATCCGGGGAACCATACATGTTGGGTGCCGAATCCACGTAAAGAGAAGTCGAGGAGGCAACCTCCATTGTACCGAAAATGAATACGACCAGTGCCAAACCTATTGTCGCCAGTTTTTTCATCATCTCTCTCCTTGGTTGCTTTGTTTTACGGCCGACTTTCGATTCCTCCATTTGGCTTGCGGGAAAGATAAGCTTTATGCAGTAACAATAAGTTAGGAATATACCTCCTTATGCTAGTCATGCAATAACAAAATAGAAAGAGAAATAATAAAATGAGGTCGCCTTCGCAGACTGAGCTGAAAAGATTATAATTCCTGAAATCACAAGATATGTTGCTGACAATACCCGGATAATTGGCATTATCCTCCTGTGGAGATTGTCATGATCGGCGCCCCCTCCTTGGCTCCTGTTTCAGTCAGGGTCATTACGAACATCAGGAATGAGAAAAGTCTCTTTGACCGATAATCCCGGTCATCGATCCAGAACCAGTGGTCCCGATAGAGTACGGCAGCAAAACTGTCGTCCGGCTTCTCCTTCGAGCAGAGAATGCGGATCATCGGCCCTTTGATCCCCTCACCCTCCGGTTCCATTGTCTCGGGGACCCGCTGCTCGGCCACATGCTCGGCAGGAACTTCGACGGTCGAGGAGATATCGCTGAGCATTTCGGTAATAGAGCGGGTCAGCAGGGCGATCTCTTCGTCATTGCTTGCTGTCGAGCCATAGACCACTTTGAATTCGCCTGCATTCTCCTTCAGACCCAGCATTCGCCGCACCTCTTTCCCGGTTTCTTCGACCTCCTTGTCCACCCGTTTGCGAAAGACCATGATCATGGAATCACGGCCCTCCGCTTTTTTTACCCGCAAGGCCATCGCACCCGATGCCTGATTGAACCGAAGTTTCTCCAAGAGCGGATAAAATTCCGGATCGGCCCGCCGCATCCTGGCGGTACCTCCGAACTGGTTCTGGATGCCGTTCACGGAATGGACGAGAATCCGGAACACGAGGTCAATGGGGTAACCGCCCTCGACCATGCTCATGATCGTCTCGGGACTCACCGGGGTCATCAGGTTGCGGGCCAGCTTCTCGCCGGTCAGCGGAACGTAGGTGATCGTCGGCCGGTCGATGTAGCTGCCGGCGATCCCGATTCTCTGATCGTTGGCGGCCGGCGGGAACGACCAGCCGAAGGCAGCGCTGATATCGGTCTGAGTCTGGTACTGGTTGATGATTGAAGCAATTTCGAGGAAGACCGGGGCGTCACCGTAGCGAATTTTGACGATGTTCAGGAGCATCTGCCGCTTCCATGACTCGGCGATCGTGGAGGTGTAATCGAATCGATCGCGAGCCACGGTAGTTGGGCCAAGAGGCGCACAGCCGGAAAGGAACATGCAGAGTGCGACTATGCAGAGTGACATGATTTTTCTTGATTCCCGCATATCGGTTTTCTCTTTGTCCGGTTAGATCTTGCGCATATCAAAAATGTGATAGCCCCAGGCCGGCATATCCACATACAAACCTTGCCCGGCCAGCTCTGTGCCGTTTCGCTCAAAGAGAGCCGTTCCCATTTGATCGCGGAGTCCCCACATGTGCCCTGCAAGCTCCCCCCACGGCATCGCGACATAACACTGGCTTTGGTGATCCGAGTAATTGACAACCGCCAGGCGTTTTCCGCCCTCTTTGCCGGTCCAGGAAAACGCCAAAAAGCTGTCGAAAGTCCAGTTGCCGTCCCAGGCGGGGGTGCATTCGAACAATTGCCAGCAACCCTTGCGCAATATCGGCTGACGCAGCACGGACAGCAACCGGTCGTAGAACTGTGCGAGCCGGCTATCAACCGGCTCCTCCGGAGCTCTCACCAGGTGGGGAGAGATGCGTTTCCTGCGACCACGGAATTGCCCCTGATGAAAGAAACGGAGGCCCGGGGAGAGGAAGGTAACGATCGCCGCCGCCTCGTGCACTTCGGGCGAAAAGGTCGCAGCCGCGCGAGGCTCATCATGATTTTCCAGGAAGCGGGCCGACTTGTTCTGAAAATCAAGCTCGGCGTGGAAATGCTCGCGCACCGGCCGGGCGTGGCCCTCGCGAAGGCGATCGTATAACCGTTTGTCATAGGTGTAATCGAAGCCCTGCTGCTGCAGCACCCATTCCAGATCCCAATAGACTTCGGCCATGAAGCAGAAACCCGGGACCTGCTCCCGCACCCGCTGCGTTGCCGCGGGCCAGAAGGGTTGGGTCGGAATGGACCAAGTCCGCTCAAAGACCTCCGGCAGTACCAGCATGGCCATGTCGCAGCGCACCCCGTCGCATTGCCCGGCGATTCGCTGCAACTCGCCGATCATCGCCTGCTGCAGCGCCGGGTTGCCGTAGTTGAGCTGCAGGGTGTCGGGCCAGCCGTCAAAATACGGATCACGGCCGTAGGCCAGGATCAGCTGCCCGTTTTTGGTATGCACGCGGCAGTAGTTTTGTGGCGAACGGGCCAGATCCGTCTCGCTGCCCTGGACAAAATACTCCGGGTGATCGTCAATCCACGGGTGATCCGGGGCCATGTGGTTGGGCACAAAATCGAGCATCAGCTTCAATCCGCGTTCCTGCAGCCGCTTTCGTAAAACGGCGAGCGCCGGGGCACCACCCAGGGCCGCACTCACGGTGTAGGCCTGGATGGCGAAACCGGAGCCGGCAATGTCCTCGTCCTTGAGATCCGCCAGCGTTTCGGCGAATTCGCGTCGCCACTGGGGGTTGGAGCGCGAAATCGCCTGCGCCGCAGGGCCGGTTTGCCAGACGCTCAGCAGCCAGATCCAGTCGAAACCGAGTTCCGCAAGGCGATCCAGCTCGGAGTCCGCAATATCAGCCATGGTCGCAGGCCTGCCAAGCGTGCGGGACAATTCCGTCAACCAGACACGGGTATTGATCTGGTAAAGCAATGGCGCATGCATTTCGTCCATGGTCTCCTCCTGTCAGGGTGTTCCAGATGGGGTAGAGATGGCGATTTCCGTCGGCCGCCCAGGAGATCATCGACCGTGCGCCCCGCGTGCGATTGGTCATGAGAAAAGGCGCGGACGTTGTCGTCAGGTGCCTGCGGTTCTTTTTTACTCATCGAATTACTTAGAAGAGCAGTTTACCACATTTGCCAATTTATGAACTTATTAATAGTTAGGGTAAATGCTGGACGATAGAAAAAGTAGCCCAGGTCATAAGAGGATGGTTGAAGGGGCATGCTCGAATCATGTAGTCTTTTCCGGTCGAATGGCCGCTTTGCCGCCAGCCGGCGACTGGGGCTTTGAGAGGTCCAAGGACAAAGGTTTAACGACCTCGGTCTCTCCAGCTGAGATCGTTCTTTTACAAGGAGTGTGCGATGGTTTGGGATAGTGCAGTCGGTCTTGTCGGTCTGGTTGGTTTTATGGTGCTTGCCTGGCTGTTTTCGGTCGATCGAAAGAGGGTCAATTGGCGGGTTGTTTTCTGGGGGGTGGCCCTGCAGTTCCTGTTTGCCGCCTTCATCTTTCTCGTTCCGGCGGGGAGCAGATTTTTTCTGGCTGTCAACGACCTGGTCGTGGGGGTGCTCGACTGTGCGGCAAGGGGCAGCGAGTTTGCCTTCGGCGTTCTCGCTCTCGGACCGGGCAAGAAGGATTCCCTCGGGTTTATCCTGGCCTTTCAGGCCTTGCCGACCATCATCTTCTTTTCCGCTTTGATTTCAATTCTCTATTATTGCCGGATCATGCCGCTGATAGTGCGGTTTTTTGCGCGGATATTCACCTCCCTGATGAAGATATCCGGGGCGGAGGCCCTGGTTGCATCAGCCAATATCTTTGTCGGGGTGGAATCGGCCTTCACGGTCAGACCATATATCAAAAACATGACCAAGTCCGAACTGTGCACCATGCTGACCGCCGGCATGGCAACGATTGGGTCGAACGTCCTCGCGTTGTATGTCTTCAGTCTGCAGAGCGTGTTTCCGACCATTGCCGGTCACCTGGTCACCGCTTCGATTTTGTCCGCGCCGGCGGCCATCGTCATGGCCAAACTGATCTGGCCCGAATCGGAGGTTCCCGAAACACTGGGTCGCGACGTTCGGCCGCATTACGTCAAACCGGACAACTTCTTTCTCGCCATCATTGACGGATCGCAGGAGGGATTGAAGGTGATTCTCGGCATTATCGCCCTGCTGATCGCCGTTCTCGGCCTGACCGCCCTGGTCGACATGGCGCTCGGCGCTCTTGCCCCGGGCCTCAGCCTGAAGATAATTCTCGGCTATGTCGCCTATCCGCTGACCTACATGCTCGGGGTGACTCCGGCGGACGTGCCCCATGTCGCAGTTCTTGTCGGGGAAAAAGTCGTTCTCACCGAAGTGGTTGCCTATCTCGATCTGGCCAGGATGATCGGCGACAATGTCCTGAAGAGCCCGCGATCTGCCGTCATTGCCACCTACGCGCTTTGCGGATTTACCCATCTTGCGTCAATGGCCATCTTTGTCGGGGGGATTTCCGCCCTTGCCCCGGAGAAAACCAAGGAGATCTCCCAGGTCGCATTTCGAGCGCTGTTTGCCGCGACGCTGGCCTGTCTCATGACCGGTAGCGTGGCCGGAGTCTTTTACAGCGGTGAATCCCTGCTGGGGTTTTAATGCTTTCGGCCCGTCGCCCCACGGAGCCCTCGCCGTCGCCATTCGCCATGGCAGAGCAGGCCGTAGTAGCGGTGCAGTCCGATGCGCCCGCTTTAAACTGGATAAGGACTAGAAACTCTGATAGGCTAAAGTTTGATAAAGGATGATTTCCCTCTACCCGCTTCAGCTCAGGGCGGCTCCTCCGACGAGCATATTTCCCCGGATCGCCACGCTCCCGGAGTCAACTTCGACTTCCGCCGCCGCGAGAATTGGAGAATCTGACGCCGTAACCAGGAAATTGAAAAGCGCCCTGAGGGACAGAATTCGACGGCTGACCTCAGTGA
>Ga0079306_1002008_pt1 | contig 12109 bp, 10 predicted proteins | sample Methanotroph_Enr_FD_79181 | JGI IMG/M metagenome (GOLD analysis project Ga0079306, IMG submission 79181) | Enriched soil microbial communities from Old Woman Creek wetland in Ohio, USA - Methanotroph_Enrichment_5 | ecosystem: Environmental > Terrestrial > Soil > Wetlands | place: USA: Ohio...
CCAGGGCAGATGCCTTCAGGTCGTCCATGTGCGGCAGTAGATCCTGCAGCCGATTCGCCAAAGCAGTGGCGTTACCGGCGGGGAAGTACTCGCCGCTCTCTCCAAGCACTTCGACGTTGGGCGGGATGTCGCTCGCGAGCACCGGGGTGCCGTAGCCGAGCGACTCAAGCAGCACGATCGGAAGGCCCTCGAGATCGGAGGGGAGCACGAACAACCCGGCATTGCGGAAGACCGTCGCCAGCTGGGCGCCGTAGAGGTAGCCCGTGAATATCACGCGGTCGCTGGCGTGTTTCTGTAGCCGCGTCGCATATTCGTCTGTGAAGCTTGAATCGCCGACGACAACCAGCTTCATCTCGCTGCCGATCTGATTCCAAGCATCCAAGAGGTAGTGCACGCCCTTCTCGGGCACGAGCCTGCCCACGAAGACCACGTATCGGCTTGGCCGGACACCGATTTGCGCCAAGTACCCCGGGTCGTCGCCCACAGCAAGCGTCACGCCGTTTGGGATGTAGCTGACGGTTCTGTTGCGGGTGTCGTGATAGTGCTGCGCGAGCGTTCGCGACACGCTGATAGTGGCATCCGGCACGTGCAGGGCGGCGTACTCGCCCGCGCGCAGTGCCGCCGTTGCGAACCCGTTCCACTTCGCACGGCGCCAATCTTGGCCGTGAATGGTTGCTACGATTCGCCTGCCTCGCTTGCGCGCCAACGGAGTCGCAATGGAAGGACCGATTCCGTGGTAGTGCACGATGTCGAGTGGCTCGCTGCGCGAGTCCCAGGTGCTCAACGCGCTGTGTGTGATTGCATCCAAGTGCTTCGTCGAGACCGATGAAACACTCTTGAGCCGCATACCCATGTACGTGTCGAGACTCGGATTGGAGTAGTTCGGCCTGGTGTACACCAACACCTCATGACCGCGCGCCGCGAGGCGCGAGCCCAACTGCTGGACGTGGTGCTCGACGCCCCCATGCGTCGCCGGAAGGCCCTTCTGACCGATCATTGCGATGCGCATTTGGGAGGCGGCCTCCAGAGTCCACGGGGAGAGGCGTAGCATACCAGAGCGATTTCAGGCAGGCTGTCTCGAGTGCGCTACGAGCACTCCGCTCTCGATACGAACCAGAGAGCCGCATGACGGCAGAACAGAGGACAGGAATCCGAGACATGAGACTCATCATCGTTGCTGGCGCACGGCCGAACTTCGTGAAGATAGCCCCACTGGTCCCTGCGCTCCGGGCGGTCGGACATATCGCGGAAGTAGCGCACACGGGTCAGCACTACGACGATGCCATGTCCGACACCTTCTTCCGCGAACTGGATATCCCCGAGCCGCGGTGGTTCCTCGGCGTCGGTTCGGGGAGCCATGCTGTGCAGACGGGCCGCGCCATGGTAGCGCTCGAAGAGCTCTTCGCCAGCGAGAGGCCAGACGGCGTCGTCGTTGTCGGCGATGTCAACTCGACACTGGCAGCGGCGCTCGCCGCGACGAAGCTGCACGTGCCGGTCGTACACCTCGAAGCCGGTCTGCGCTCCTTCGACATGTCGATGCCCGAAGAAGTGAATCGCCTTGTGACAGACCAGCTCTCATCGCTGTGTCTTGCGCCCACGCGCTCCGCGTGCGCGAACCTGCAAGCCGAAGGCATCGACGCACGCCACGTCCATCTGGTAGGCAACATCATGACCGAAACGTTGCTGCGCAGCCTGGACCGTCTCGCCGACTTGCGCCCTGCCGAGAAACTGGGTCTGGAGAGGCAGGCGTACGCTCTCGCAACGATCCACAGACCGGAGAACACGGACGAACCACTGCACTTGTCGGCAATCATGGCTGCTCTGTCCCAGTTGGACGTGCCGGTGCTGTTCCCAGCCCATCCGAGAACTCGTGCGCTCTTGGAATCAGCCCAATTCGACAGGAGTCAGGTTCGGATGCTAGATCCCGTGGGGTATCTCGATATGCTTGCGCTTCAAAGGGATGCGTCTATCGTCGTAACCGACTCAGGCGGGGTGCAGGAAGAAGCCTGCATGCTTGGGACTCCCTGCGTCACCGTGCGCAAGAACACGGAGCGCGACGTCACCATCGAGCTGGGGGCAAACACCCTCGTGGCTGCGGACAGCGAGAGCATCCTACGAGCATGTCAGACGGCGCGACGTTCCTCGAGAGACTGGTCGCCGCCGGAATTCTGGGACGATCAGGTCTCCGCCCGCGTATGCGCTGCAATCGAGGACGGTATTCCCGCACTTCGCGGGTTCGCGTAGGTCGACCGGGCCGGCCAGCGGGGAGAACCCGCCGAACGGCGTCGAACTCAGGCCGATTCGCGTCTAGGGGAATGCCATAGCAACGGGTATACTGCTTCGACGTCTGCGCCCCAGGGCGCCAACCTGAATGAGAGCCGCAAAGGGGAGGGAATCGGGTGGAACTGGACCGATACTGGGCTGTGGTCGTGAAGCACAGGTGGTCGATCATCATCACGACCGCAGTCGTGGCGCTCGCCGCCCTAGGGCTCTCGTTCCTTCAGCCTCCCGCGTATGAGGGCAAGACCACATTGCTGGTCTCGCCGCGGTACACTGCGGCGCGGTTGCTCGGCACGGAGTTCTCGGACTTGTCGCCCGAGGCCCAGGGCGTCTCGGAGACGCATCTCGAGCTCATACGCAGCCGTGCGGTTATCGAGCGGGCCATCGCCGAGAAGAACCTCGGCGTTTCCGCTGACGATCTGTTGCGGCGCGTGAGGGTCACCCGGATCGGCCAGTCCGACCTCGTGACTGTGGTGGCCACAGATAGGGATGCGGCGAAGGCTGCGGCATCTGCCGATGCCGTGGCCTCGGCATATATCGGCTGGTCTCAGCAGAATCACGCGACGAGCTACAAGCGCGCTGCGGATGCCCTCCAAGAGCGCTTGGACGCGATGACCACGCGGGTCACCGCTCTCAGGACGAAGCTTTCTGCGATGGAGTCTTACTGGAAGTCGGTGTCGATTCGAGTGAAGGATGCAAAGGCCGCGGGCACATCGGCGACGCCTGGCACGTCGACTGGGTCCGGGGGCGCGCAGCAGAAGAAAGTGGATGCGCTTCTCAAGAGCTCTGCGTGGGCAGCCCAGCGGGTGGGCGAACTGAACGCGCAGATAGATGCCGCGAAGACCCAGTCGGACAGGCTGGTTGACAGGATCGAGGCACTCCGAGAGGACGAGGAGAGTTCCGAGGGAGATGCTGTCATCGTGGCGCCGTCCGTCGTTGGTACGACGAAGACATCCCCAAAGCCGCTGCGCAATGGCATTCTCGGCCTGGCCGTCGGCTTCCTTCTCGGCATCGTGCTGGCCTTTGCCCCGGAACGCGCGCGCGTTGAACACCGACCGTCCCGATGAATCCAGGCCAGTGGCGGCCGGGCCATCCGCGCACCTGAGCGGGCCCTCGAGTCGCGCTAGGCGACTGCTGAGTCATGCGATCGGCTATGGGTCGGCTACCTATATCGCTGCGGCCCTGAACGCGGTTCGAGGCGTCGTGCTCGCGCGCGTTCTCGGTCCAGACAACTATGGCGTCTGGAGCGTTCTCACACTGGTTCTCGTCTGGAGCCAATTCGCCGATGTGGGGTTGGCAAGCGCGGTCAACCGCCAGCTCCCGGTGTCGCGCGCAGAAGGTGATGTTCACGGCGCGAGCCGGGCAAAGGCTCTCGGTTTCGGGCTGAAGCTTGGCGCCACCGGTATCGCCGCCATCGCCACACTTGTCGCGGCAGCGCTGACGCGGAATCCCGTGTACCGCGAGGGGTTGTCTGTTGTCGCCGTGCTCGCCGTGCTGCAGGCCATCCAGCAGTTCGGGTCGGTCGTGCTACTGGCAGAACGACGCGTGGCCACAGCGGGGCGTCTCGTTGTCACGTTCGCCGTGCTGAACTTCGTAGCGACTCTCGGCGGCGCGTTCATGGCGGGGCTTCGAGGTGTCTGGTACGGACTCGGCGTAGCGCTTGCCGTGACTGCGGTCCTCTATGTCCGCGCTATCAGCGTTCGACCGTCACTGCGAATGCGCTGGCCCGAACTAAGGAGCATGGTGGTAGTGGGCATGCCGCTCGCGGCGTTGGCCCTGATCTCGTACAACCTCGTGAACGTGGACCAACTGGTGGTCGCTGGTGCTCTTGGCGGCCGAGAGCTTGCGTACTATACCATCGCGCTCACGATCGGCGGTCTCCTCTATATCGCGCCCAGCTCACTCGCATCCATCATTGGCCCGCCCCTCATTGAGAAGTGGCGGCGTGGCGACGAGGGGGTTGAAGACCTTGCATGGGAGCCAGTTCGGTTTCTGCGCGATTCATACTGGTTGCCGACTGTTCTCGCCATGCTCGTCGTGGGACCCGCGGTCCGGTGGCTTCTTCCTCAGTATCAGCCGGGAATCCAGCCCGCACTCTTCTACCTCCCCGGAGCGTATCTACTCGGCATGAACCTGGGTGCCAGCACATACCTGCTCGCCCTAGGCCGCCATTGGGCGAACATCCCGCTTGCCCTGGCCTCGGTCGGGGTCTCGGTCTGCCTCGAGCTCCTCTTCGTGCGTCTCGGCATGGGACTTTCGGGGGTAGCACTAGGGTCGACGTGCGGCTACCTCGTCTACACGTTTTCGCATCTGACAGTGGTGCGGGCCAACATGGGGGACCGGATTCCGGCGGCGTCGTTCAAGGCAGCGAAGATGCTCCTCCCGGCACTGGCGTGGGCCCTTCTCATGCTTTCGGGAACGGTCCTGAACCGAACCACGTGGCTCATCGCCATCATCGTCTTCGGGTTCGCATATGTGTGGATCCTCGTGGTGCCGCACTCCAAGATCTACTTCAGGCTTCTGGGAGTCGCACGATGATGCTCGCCAGGTTCGACAATTCCATTGGCGGAGTTGTGCTCGGCGGACTGGTTCTCGGGGCCGCCATCGCGCTCAGCCCGTCCCCCGTGCTCGGCTTCGCGGCCGCTCTCTTCCTCGTGCTCGCGGTAGCCGCCCTGATGCGTCCGTTCGTCATCGCCGGCACCGCACTGGCGATCGGCGCGCTGCTTCCCGAGTACTTGGGTGTCAAGACGCAGCTCTTTCCCGCGCCGATCAGTCTGCCGCTCGCGGTGGCGGTCTTGCTGGGGGTCTGCGCCGCGGCGGTGGCCGTGTCCGATCCTCGGCGCCATCGTCCGTTCGCGCAACGCGTCGTGCCCCTGGTCTTCGCCGTGCTGTGGGTGGGCGGCTCGATGCTTGGCGGTCAGGGCGGGTGGCAGAGTCGCGTGTCGCATGGGCTTGCAGTCTCGCTCGCCGGCGCGGTCGTCGCGGTCTCGCTGGGAGTGATCACCGCGCGCGAGCAAGGCCGACTAGCGGTGAGCTGGGGTGTCGCCATCGCTGGCGTCATCGCAGCTGCGTACGGGGCTGTGGAGTTCTTGACGGACCAGAACGTGCTGCTCAACGCCGGGGTGTCGGCGAATCCGAGCTTGGCAGCCTATCTCACGGTGCCCGTGCGCTTCGGTATCCACAGAGTCTCGGGCGCATTCTCTCATCCGATCATGTTCTCGATAATGCTCGGGCTCGCAGTCATCTGCGTGATAGGCCTGATGCAGCAGCGCCGTATACCTCGGCTCACGGCAGGTCTTCTCGTCGTGTTTATGGGCGCGGTCGATGTTGTGACCGTCAGCCGCGCGCCCATCTTGGCGTGTCTAGGAGTCTGTGCTGCATGGTTCATCAGTCAGCGGCTTGCGTCCCACAGGACAAGATGGCTGGCAGTCGGCAGTCTCGCCGCGATCCTGGCGGCGGGCGCCCTGCTCGCGAACTCCGTGGGAGTGTTTCGCGGGTGGCTTGATCCATTGACGGGAACCGAGGCGGGTACCTCTCTGGCCTATCGCATCCGCTTGGCACAGGCCCTCTATGCGGAGTTCGCCCACGCTTCCGCATTCGGCTCTGCCAACGCCGACACGAACACGCTTCTCGCTGGTTTCAAGTCGCTCGACAATCAGATAGCGAACCTCTTGGTGTCGCGCGGGTATGCGGGGCTTGGAGCGTATGCCCTGCTTTCACTCAGTCCGCTCTTCAGCGTTCGACGCCTGTCGTCTCAGTCGATCTTCGGCCTTGCGATTGCACTGTTCATCGCAGTCGTTGCTCTCACGGTGGCGGTGTTCGGCTCGGTCCAACTGTACGTGTTCTCCGGCCTATCCCTTGCCCTTGCCCTCGTTACGGCCGACCGGCCACAAGTGGGGGTGCCCGAGAATGAGTGACATGCAGTCTCGGTCTATCGACGTTCTAATCGTCACATACAACAGCGCTGCCACGATTGCTCAGGCAATTACCTCAGTTCGCGACTCCCCCGACGTCAACCGGATCATCGTGGTCGACAACGCCTCATCGGATGACAGCGCATATGTCTGCCGGAACCTGACCGCCGATGTCGTGATCGAGAGCGGCACGAATCGAGGTTTCGCTGCTGGCGTGAATCTAGCGCTGGGTGAGGCGGACTCGCCGTACGTTCTCCTGCTGAACCCGGATGCAACCATTGAGCCCGACATGCTCCACGGACTCCTGACGAGGCTTCGTGAGGATGAGACGGCTGCGCTCGCGGCCCCTGTCTTGCACGGATCTGACGGATCCATATGCTACGGGGCAAGGCGGTTCTCCACGGTCACGAATCGGGTGTCGCTGCAGATTCCGCTCCTGCGCAAACTGACGCGCGGGCCTGAATACCGTGAGGCCGATCTGTTTGGCGATGCAGGCGGGCAGGTTCGGGTTGACTACCTGTGGGGAGCCGTCCTGCTCGTTGACCGGGCGTTCCTTGTGGAGGCCGGAGGTCTCGACGAGCGCTATTTCATGTACTCCGAGGATGAAGACATCGCGCGAACGGCCGTTTCGCGAGGTCGAAGCTCGCTGCTTGTCACGAGCGCGGTGGCTGGCCACGTTGGGGCGGTGAGTTCCGCCGGGCGCCGCGACATAATCCTCGCACGGCAAATGGAGGCGAACAGGATCCTGCTCGGGAAATGGCACGGCGATTGGTCGGCCCGGGCGTACTTGGCCGGAATGCGATTGGCGTTCTTCCTTCAGGCTATTGTCGCGGCGGCGCGTGGGCGTCGGGAGGACGCGCACAGTCTCATGCGCCTCTCGCGCGGCGCGCGCGAAGGAGGGTGAATCGTTCCGATGCTCATTGAGATCCTAGATCCATCGGGGCGTGGGGGCATTCACTACTACGCGCAGTCTCTGGCCGCGAGCGTCGCGGGCCTGGGGCATGCCGTGGAAGTGGTGACGGCGAGTGATGCCGAGTGGTCAGAACCCGTCGAGGGCGTCACGCAGTCTCGGTGCCTTGAAGGCTTTGCTCGGCCGACCAGACTCCCCGGCTTCATCCGCCGGGCCCGGAGCGCGGCGTCCCACGCGCACAATTGTCGGCTCGTGCTCGCGCGAATGGGACATGAGCGCTGCGACGTGGCGCACTTCGTATGGCCTCCTCTGATGTGGGCGGATTGGTGCGTCGCGCGGGTGGCGTCTCGTCGGCCTACCGTGGTAACGGTGCACAACGTGCTGCCCCACGACAGCCGGTCCACCGACGAGAGAGACTACTGGGCGCGAATCTACGGCGCAGCCGATGTGCTTGTGTGCCACTCTGACGCCACCGTCGATGATCTTGCGAATCAGTTCGGGCCAGCCATCGCGGACAACGCGATTGTGATTCCGCACCCGGTGGGCGACCCTGCGATGGAACACACCGATGGGCTCGGGCAAGTTGAGTCGCGCAGTGCGCTCGATCTGCCTGAAGATGCCTTCATCATTCTGAGCTTCGGGGCGATGAGGCCGTACAAGGGTCTCCCGACCCTCCTTGATGCTCTGCCGGCGCTGCTTGAGGCGGTGCCGCGCGCACGGTTGCTCATAGCTGGTACCTGCGACGAGTGGGACGTGCACAGAGCTCACATCGAGCGCAATCACATCGAAGCGGCGGTCATCGAGAGAGTTGGCTGGATCGACCGGGGCGACATCGGGTTGTACTTCTCGGCGGCGGACGTTGCCGCCCTGCCCTACACGCACATCGACGGCAGCGGGGTTGCGGCGGTCGCAGCGTCATTCGGGACGCCGATGGTCATGTCGGACATCCAAGGCTTTCGAGCTGTGTGGTCCACCGATGAGGTCACCTACGTGAGCGGCGGCCCGGAGGCATGGGCTCGGGCGCTCGCAGATGCGGCCGACATGCCGCCGTCCGCTGGCGAGCGAGCACATAGAGCGCGCGATCGCGCTCGGCTCGAGATGACGTGGCAGATCAGTGCTGAGAGGCACATCGTCGCGTATGAACTGGCAATCGCCCGCTTCGCTGAACGGCAGGTGTCGTGAGAATCGCCTACTACAACCGGTTGCTCAACGAGCCCTGGGGGTGCGGCGTTCACGGCCGTGCGCTCGTGGAGGCATGGCGCAGGGCAGGCCACGAGGTGGTCTGCCTTCCGGAGGCGCTGGCTGAGGAGGGCGCGATAGAGCGGCAATCCCGACTGAACCGCTTTCGCTGGATCCCCGAGTGGGTTCGCATCCCCGCGATGCAGATTCGCGGCTGGACCCGGCTCGCGCGATCCGGCTGGCGCACCGCTGAGGCGCTTCGCGCGTTTCGACCAGACGTGCTCGTAGCGCGTAGGGCGGCGTACGATTTCCTTCTTGACTACGTAGAGCGGCGGCATGACCGGCCACGACTGATAGCAGAAGTAAATGCGCTGTTGTACTGGGAGGTGCGTACGGTCGAGCGGCAGCACGTCCCTCAGTCCGAGGAGAACCGCGAGAAGCGCTTCTTGCATGGTTCCGATCACTGTGTCGCGGTGTCGGAGGCAACAGCGAGCCAGCTTGCCGAGATCGGCATCCCGGCCGACGCGGTCACCGTCATCCCCAACGGCGCCGATGTGGCGGAGTTCGGACCTGGTGTCGAGCCGGACCATCTCGTGGCTGAATGGGCGCGAGGACACAGCGGAGTGGTCGTGTACTGCGGCACGCTCGCCGCACATCACGACATGCCCACCATGGCAGGCGCCTTCAGATCGCTGGCAAGACAACCTTCGCTTGGTTTCCTCTTCATCGGGCCCACGAGCGAGGAGCTTGCCGGCGTTTTGGGTTCTAGAGTGTTGGACGACTCGCGGGTTTGGTGCACCGGCAGGGTGCCGCACGCAGAAGTAGCCTCGCTGCTCGCCTGTTCCACCGCGGCCTGGATCGCGCTAGCGAATGACGGTGGGTCACCGCTGAAGGTGCTCGAGTACATGGCGATGGGTCTGCCGGTCGCGCTTGCGGGGGAACGGCAGGCGCGAGACTTGCTCGAGCAGGCCGGCGGCGGCCTGTGCGTGGCCCGACAAGACGCGCAGGGCTTGGCCGCAGCGGTGTCGGCGTTGCTTGCCGACCAAGCGGCTGCTGCCAAGATGGGCGCGGCTGGTCGGGCATGGGTCGAATGCAATGCGTCGTGGGACGGTGTTGCTGCCCGGATGTTGGAGTGTCTGAACCGCGAGGGGGAGACGTGAGCCAGATGGAAAGGGTCGTTCCTGCTCGCCCGCAACGCAAGCCCTCCTTGTCCCGGCGCGTACTCTTGAAGCTCGGGCTGGCCTCCAGGACCTTCGAAGAACGGTTTCAGGCGGACAGGCTCTCCGGACCAGGCGTGCTCATCGCCGGCCGGTGGACCTACTGGAATCACGACAGTGCCTTCGCGACATTTGCGCCGTCGGATCGCATCGAGATCGGTGCGTTCTGCGCCTTTGCAGCGGGTACCCGAGTTGTTGCGGGTGGAGAACATGCGGTCGACGCCATCACGGCCTATCCGCTGTCGCAAATGGACTGGGCGCCCGGTAGCCCTGAGTCCGCGGCGTCTCCTCCCGCACAGGTCATGATCGGCAATGACGTGTGGGTCGCCACGGGGGCGCTCATTCTCGGCGGCGTGCACGTCGGTGATGGGGCCGTCATTGCGGCGGGAAGCGTGGTTACCGGGGACGTCCCACCCTACGCGGTGGTCGGTGGTGTTCCGGCCCGCGTCATCCGCATGCGTTTCACTGGCGAGGAAGTCGCAGTTCTCCTGCGGTTGCGGTGGTGGGACTGGCCTGATGAGATGATTCGCCGGGCCGCGCCGTTGCTGGCCAGCGGAGACATCCGGGCCCTGCAGCAGTTCGCGTCCACCACCAGGGCGCAGTCCGGTGCGCCCCATTCTGATTCGGCCGCAACGGGAGTCCAGGCGTGAGGGTAGTTGTCGCAAACAAGTTCTGGTATCGGCGCGCCGGACTGGAGAGCGTAATGGCGGGTGAGGTCGCCGCGCTCGAGGCGGACGGACATCAGGTTGCCCACTTCGCGACCGCGCATCCGCTCAACGATCCGTCGCCGTGGTCGTCCTACTTTGCGCCCTAGCTTGAGCTGGAGGAACACGGCAGCCTCTCGGCGGGTGAGAAGGTGCGCGCTGCGGTCAACATGTTCTACAACCGCGCCGCGATCAGACAGTTCTCCCGCCTTCTCGATGACTTCCGGCCCGACGTGGTTCACATTCACGGGATACACCGCCAGATCTCTCCAAGCATTCTTGGAGCCGCGCGGCGGCGCCGAATTCCGGTCGTCCAGACGCTCCACGACTTCCATCACGTGTGCCCAAACGACGTCTTGTTGTGTGCGGGCAGCGAGCCCTGCGAACCCCGACTTTGCGGTCGCATCTGGTACGGCAGCGCGGTGGCGAACCGCTGCGTCCGAGGGAGCCTGATCGCCAGTGCACTCTCGGCCGCCGAGACGGGCTATGCTCGCATATCGGGCGCATACGAACAGGCCGTTACGCGGTTCATCAGCCCGAGTCGCTTCGTCGCGACGACCATGCGTCAGGCCGGGTGGGAACTCCCGATCGATATTGTGCCGAACGCGGTGCCGGTGACCGAACCCCGAACGGGTGCCGGTGATGGCTTCTCGGTCATCGGGCGACTACGCGGCGAAAAGGGAGTGGAGCAGGCCCTCGAAGCGGCGAGACGCCTAGGGCTGTCACTTACTGTGGCCGGCGACGGTCCGCTTGGCGAACAGTTGCGAACACGCTACCCGGAGGCGGAATTCGTTGGGCACGTCGGGGCCGAGGCTGTCTCGGCAATCATCCGCCGGTCGCGGGCGGTCTTGGTCCCCTCACTCTGGTTCGAGAACGCCTCGATGAGCATTCTGGAGACCATGGCGCATGGCGTGCCCATCATCGCTTCGAGCATAGGGGGAATTCCGGAGCAGATCACGGATGGCATTGACGGTCTGCTCGTGACGCCGGGGGACGTCGACGGGCTCGCGCGCTCGATCTCTGCGCTCGAATCCGATCCCGCGCGTGCGGTCGAGCTGGGCGAGGCGGCGAGGGCCACTGTGCGCGCGCGGTTTTCCCCAGCGCGGCACAATGCCGCTCTGCTCGAGTCGTACACGCGAGCCGTCGGGGGAGAGTGACACGCCCATTTGCCTCACGGCCCCATGCTAGGATGATGTCATGCTGATTGTCTCGGCGTATCCCACGATCGAAAGGCCCGTCTTGCTCTACGAACGTACACGCCCCGACCGGGCACTTCTCCGCAGGTCACGTTTCTGCTCGCTGGTGGCGGCGCTTGTGGCCCTGCTGGTGATGGCTGGGTCGGTCTCTGATGCGACGGCCCTGACGCTGGTGCCGGGTCGCTCCTTGACCGAGCCGTTCCCCAGGCTCGCCTGCATGTGGCCCAACCCGTGGGCTCAGCCCGTGGAGGAGATTGCGAAGTTCGACTATGTGACCCTGCTGCCGGCGTATCTCGATCGCATCCCGGCGCTGCGGTCAGTGAATCCGAGTATCAGCGTGTTCGCGTCCACGAATGCCTCCGAACTCCGAATCGAGCGCCACGCGTCGGCCCTGTCGAGCGTGAATGTCGAGCTGCTGAAGGTTCCCAACGAATGGATACTCACTCAGGTGGGATCGACGCTCAGCTCAATGGTGAGCAGCTCGACGACGACTCTGCCGGTCGTGGACACCTCCAAGTTCCGAGCGGGCGATCTTCTTGTGATCGACGACGAGCTTGCCGAGGTGGTTTCGGTCAACGCGGCGAGCAAGACGCTTAGCGTTTGTCGCGGTCTACTCCCCGAGAGAAGCGACGCAGCTTCACATGCCGCAGGTGTGCGAGTCGCTGCGGCTGCGATCTTCTGGCCGGACAGCATCATTCTCGATCTCTCA
>Ga0079306_1002011_pt1 | contig 12080 bp, 6 predicted proteins | sample Methanotroph_Enr_FD_79181 | JGI IMG/M metagenome (GOLD analysis project Ga0079306, IMG submission 79181) | Enriched soil microbial communities from Old Woman Creek wetland in Ohio, USA - Methanotroph_Enrichment_5 | ecosystem: Environmental > Terrestrial > Soil > Wetlands | place: USA: Ohio...
TGATATGGCAAAAACACCCAATAAGTCACGCGGTACAAAATTGGAGAGTTTCCCTTATTCGTATTCAAAATAAATCAAAACTCAATCATTATCCCGAGCGTTGGAAGTACTGTGCCGGAGTAGCTTTTAAGGGTTTTCAACAGGTATTTATTAGAGTCCGTCGGATCGGTCATCGGTGTTCCGGTGCCGTCCGTCGCCCTTACTAAATAATCGGGCTGATCGGACTTGAAATTATAGGCATTCTGGATGTCAAAATAGAGCATCAGCGACCATTTGTTGTAATACCATGATTTATCGACACGTAAATCGAGCTGGTGAAAAGCGCTTAACCGCACCTCATTAAATTTGCTGTAATCGAGGTAGCCGATTCCCTGGGCGTCCCATGCTGCTTTGATGGCTGATCGCTCCTTATCCCAGGGAGTATATGGAGCTCCGCCAAGATAACGCCATTTAAGACCAAGATCCCAGTTCTTTTTGAAGGTACGCGTAGCGGTGATTGTCAGAATGTGACGATTATCCCACGATGAAGGGATATATTTCCCGTTTTTATCGGTAAACTCGCTCCTTACAAAGGTATAGGTGATTACTGCATTGATCCCTTTGTACTCTTTTACCCGGCCAAGAATTTCCACACCGTAGGCATTTCCTTTACTTATTGGCGTAACAGCTTCATCTCCGTATACCCCATAATCGGCTCCTTTGCTGGCCAGTGATACTGAATCTTTTACAGAGAAAGGGTAATGGGAGTATCTTTTATAAAATCCTTCAATGGTCAACTGCGAATTATCCGATGGCCGGAATTCAATTCCGGCTACAAGATGGTTGACATCAATGTATTTTAAACCATTGCTTTTGTTGACAAGCGCCCCGCTAACATCACGGTATCCCAGTGTCGTATACGACGGGAGTTGTGAAAAACGGCCGACATTGAAATTAAGCGAAGTACCAGGAGTTAACCGGTAGCTCGCCGAAAGCCGGGGTGTAAGCTGCCTGAGCGGATTAGACATCTCGCTTGAATAACTGTTGCCGTCAGCTCTTAATCCAAGTGAAAGGTCAAGCCTTTTATCCAGGAAATCGTGACCGACTTGTCCGAATACGGCATATTTGACAAAGTCAAGCGATGACCTGTAATTAATGATTAAAGGATTATTCGCTGCAAAACTCTTCCTGAAAGTGCGGTTGAAATAGCTGGCATACTGGAGATCAATACCGTAATTGATCTTGAAATCTGTTGATGAGCGATAGTTGTGCTCGTACCTGAATTTGGATTCCAATTCGTAAGAATTATAATCGAGCGTCAGCAACTGCGCTTGTTCGATGTTATCCTGGTATTTTAACTCTGAGTTATTTAACTTATTCTGGCTTAGGACATATGTATCGTTTCCGTTCGGATTAAAATGCTTTAAAACAGCGCCCAATGTATAATTCCATTGATTGTTAACGGGTAGATAACCAAGAATATAACGCTGCTCTTCAGTTTCGTTGGCATTTAGGTTTAATACGGATCGATCGAGCGCACCAAGCCCGATCAGCGACAACTCTGTTTTAGGATTGATTTTGGTCTTCAGTTTAAACTGGAAGTCGTTGTAGGTCGGAAGAAACGGAAGTCCGATTGCTTTGAACAAAAGTTGCAGGTACGAACGACGAACTGAAGCCATGAATGTTGTTTTCTTTGTAAGCGGACCCTCAACGGCAACCGCCAGGTCGGAAGCACCAACTGTACCTCTGAATTTAAACTTTTCATTGGCTTCGCGCTGACTGAATTCCAGGACAGAACTCAATGCATTTCCACGGGAAGCAGGAAATGCACCCGAATAAAAATTCACTTCGCGGATAAAATCCACATTGATGATTCCCGCAGGCCCGCCGGAGGCACCTTGTGTCGCAAAATGGTTAATATTAGGAATCTCAACACCATCGATGTAGAATTTATTCTCACTCGGACCTCCTCCACGCACAATAATGTCATTACGGTAAGCAGAAGATGAAGCGACACCCGGATAGGATTGGATCACCTTTGAGATATCGCGGTTACCGCCCGGGTTTTTCTCAATTTCGTCAATCCCGATTGTACGGAGCGAAACGGGACTTTCCTCTCTTTTCTGAAAGAATGAGGGCTTGATTACCACCTCTTCGAGATCAATATTAACCTCCTCGAGCGGAACAAGCAGATTAGCTCCCGATGCCTTTGTTATCCTGAAGGATTCTGAGAAATAAGTTTTATACCCAACCGCGGAGACCCTGATCTTATAAAAGCCCGGCTCAACATTATCCATGTTAAAATTCCCATCTTCATTCGTAACGGTTCCTTTTGATGTCTCCCAGATTAGTACTGATGCGTATATTACCGGCTCATTATTTTTTACATTAAATACTCTTCCTTTCACTGAACCTACACCCAATGAGGAAAGAGAGGTGCATAAGAGGAGGATTAAAAACAAATAGTAAGCGTTTCTCATAAGACTTTTTTAAACTTAAAAACACGTTGCTGTGCACAAAAAAAGCAACAACAACATTTAAATATGATAAAGACCTAATAAACGAAAAAAATCGGTAAAAGGTTTTTAATTATCAATAAATTTGCAGCTAATATTAAAAGGTTGTTCAGAAGATTCGTATTGTCTGCATTTATCTGCGCGATCTGCAGGAAAATTTTTTTTTGTCATTAATTGATAAACGATCGTTTGTTTTAAAGCCCCGATCATCATGGAGCAGGAATTCGAAATAGAAGGATACCGTATTTTCACAAAAGTAGAAGGGAATGGGTTTCCTCTTTTGCTGATTCATAGTTATTGGGGTGGCCAATGCTTATTTGATCATCTTGCCAGTGAACTTTCAGCGAAGATGAAAGTTATCCGGATCGATCTTCCAGGTCACGGAAATTCCAATACGCCACCGGCAGAATTCACTTTTGACAATTTCGCAGTGGTTTTGAATAAACTGTTATTCCTTCTTAATATCCGGGAAAAAATTTCAGTTGTAGGTCATTCAATGGGCGGTTATGTCGCGTTGGCATTTGCGGCTAAATTTCCGGAAAGGATTTCATCGTTGGTTTTGATGCATTCGCATGCAAAAGAAGCAGATGCAAAAAGCATTAAACTCCGTGAACGGGAAGCTCATTTACTGCTTAAAGGGAAGAAGGATTTGCTAATGCAGGTCATGATTCCATCTAATTTTGCACCCAAAAACGCAGGTAAAATGCCGACTGCTCTGGCGCTGCTCAATCAGACCAGCAACCAGGTAACCCTTGAAGGCGCATTAATCTCAATTTATGCCATCAATCACCGTTGCAACTCGCTGGATATGTTGCAAATTGCCCGGTATCCAATTTTGATCATCATCGGGAAATACGACAAGGTATACCGCCCGGACGAACAGTTGGATGAAGCCAGTCAGATCCCAAACGCAGAAGTGCTGATGCTCAATCACTCCGGCCACCTTGGATTTATTGAGGAAGAGGAATTGGTTTTAAAAAAATTGCAGGATTTTTTTAAAATTTACTACTGATTGATTTACTATTGGTTGCCATTAGACAATCATCAAATAGGCGTTTTAATTATCCGTTCAATTTTTCGGCGCATATACCAGCGATATTTGAAAAACGGGTTCCGCACATGCGGGATGCGCCACAGGCAGAAATCATAAAAAAGCATGAAGTTTAACCGCTACGCGGTAAAGGTTCAGAGGTATAATATAACTCTACAATACTTTAAGCCCTACGGGCTAATTGGGGAATATCTTTTTTATAATAATTTATCAGATGTTCAGACTTAAATTTGAACGGAAATAAACAAATCGCTTAGCGGTTGTAGTATAGTAGCAAAGAATCAAGTACAAATTCGTTACCGCGTAGCGGTTGTAGTATTGTAGAAACAGTATACACACGAACCAATTACCGCGTAGCGGTTAAAGTATTGTATATGAATATTCTAACATCTAACAATGTGATTAAATTTCCCAAATTGTTTATGATTTAACAATCCGGGATATTCAAAAATCAAATACATATTAACCTGACAGTAATGCGCACGTGCGGGACAGCGCAGTTTATTGTCACATTGCCAAATTATCACATTAGTATATCTCCTTCAAAGTTCACCACAACCTGAAGAAGCTTATTTTTTAACTGAAATGCGGTATAACCCGGCTGCATGACGTTTGATTACCGGTGCAAACTCGCCGTTAAAATCTCCGATGATTTTATTTGTCCAAAGGTCTCTAACAACACAGGTTCCTTTTATACCGATTTGCTCAAGTTTTACAACTATTTTTTCACTGGCTTTCTCCTGGTCGGTAGCATTAAAAACAGCCAGGTATTTATCTCCTGATTTAGGCTCATCGGCTGTCCAGGCAATCAGGTCATCATTTTTAAAAAGTTGCCGGTTATTGGTACTGTGCTGATTAACTTCGAGTACTGCTTTATTGGTAATCAACGATAGCGTGAATTCATCGTTATCCGGAAGGTTACCACCAAACATCAAAGGGGAGCGGAAAATGGCGAAAAGCGACATCATCAGGATTTGTTCATCTTTTGTCAGGGCGCTCATTCGGTCGTTGCCTCTTTCGGCACGGATGCCGATGTGGCCGAGCGGCAGCATGTCAGCATCCGGGAAATGACCATTACCAATATGGGGAGCCCACCGGTTACAAACATCGAATTGTTTTTTAAGCTGCGGCCAGTTATCCCAGAAATCGTCTACGATCCGCCACATATTGGCATGGGTTTTTACGTGCTCCGCATTATTTATCGGCGTTTCACCCGGAGAGGTACTCAAAACTATTTTTCTACCGGTCTGGTCGATGGCTTTACGGATCATCTCAATTTCTCCCTGGTGATAAGGAACAGACAGGTCATCCACTTTCACAAAATCAAGACCCCACGAAGCGTACAGGTTAAACAGCGAATTGTAATATTCCTGGGCTCCTTCCTTTTTATAATCAACTGTATACATATCCTTTAGCCACTTACACAGCTGATCGGTATTGTAAATATCAGCCGCCCTTACTTTACTGCCAAAAATAGGTGTATTTTTTTTAACTGCTTCCTTTGAGATTCCGCGCATAATATGAATCCCAAATTTCAACCCCTTGCGGTGAATGTAGTCTGCAACAGGTTTAAACCCCTTACCATTGGCAGAAGAAGGAAACCGCACCGGGCTGGGCATAAAACGACCATAATCGTCCATCACAAAGGCCGGGTCTTTTTCATTGTAGCCGTGTGCCTTATCATTATCTACATACCAGCGGATATCAATTACGATATATTTCCAGCCAAATTTTTTAAGGTGCTTTGCCATATAATCGGCATTTGCTTTTACCTCACTTTCGACCACAGTGGGGCCGTAACAATCCCAGCTGTTCCAACCCATTGGCGGAGTCGATGCCCATTTAAGAAATTTCAGACTGTCCGGAACGATTTTGGATTGAGCACTTAAGGAGAAAATTCCCGATAAGATGGCAAAGGATAAAATATAAATTTTTCTCATCATAAATTTCTTTTACAACAAATGAATTCTATTCTCTTTTTCAAGTTTTAAGATTAACTCACCAAACAGTGTATTTGCCCATGCAAACCAGACACGGGTAAATTTTGCAGGATCGTCTTTGTGGAATGTCTCGTGCATAAAACCTGTATCGGCGTCGGTATTGCGCAAGGTTGTAAGGCAGGCTTTGATCTCCTTATCATCCGAACTTGTCATTGCTTTCATTGTCAGGCTCATTGGCCAGATCATATCGTAACCGACATGCGGACCTCCGATTCCCTCACCTGCCTTTCCTTTAAAGAAATAAGGATTATCGTTACTCCAGATCATTTTCCGCGTGTTCTGGTATATGGGATCTGAAACCGGCATGCAACCCAGGTAAGGCAATGCCAAAAGACTGGGGACATTGGAATCATCCATTAAATACTGGTTTCCAAATCCATCTACTTCGAAGGCATAAACCTTTCCGTATTTGGGGTGGTTGACAATTGCATATTTGTTGATGGCATCCTGAACTTCTTTGGATAAAGCCAGGCATTCCTTTGCAAAAGCCGAGTCGCCGGTTACCTTATCCGAGATTTCGGCCAGCTGTTTCAACGAAACGATGGCAAACAGGTTTGAAGGAACCAGGAAACCGAAAGTCGAAGCATCATCCGACGGGCGGAAGGAAGAGACGATTAATCCTACGGGTTTCACAGGATTTCCTAACCCTCCGTTTGACAAGGTGTCTAACTGGCGATCGGTTTTCCTCAGGAAGGTATAGGGTCCGTTCCCGGTTTTCCGTTGTTGTTCCCTGAACGTTTTCACGATCAACCCGGCAGCTTTTTTCCAATCGGGTGTAAAAACCGAAGCGTCGCCGCTTGTTTTCCAATAGCTATATGCCAGGCGGACGGTATAGCAAAGCGAGTCGATTTCCCATTTACGTTCATGTAATTCAGGCTTCATCGCCGTCTTATCGGTGATCCATTCACTTCCTGTTGGCCCTTCATTAAATGCATTGGCATACGGGTCAATCAGTACACACCTGGTCTGACGGTTAACTACTCCTGCGATCAGCTTTTTCAATGGTTCGTCTTCTTTAATCAAAGGAAGGTAAGGCCAAACCTGGGCTGTCGAATCGCGGAGCCACATGGCGTGAATATCTCCCGTGATCACAAACGTATCCGCCTTATTATCTGTTATTTTAAAGTTTACGGTTGTGTCAAGTGTATTGGGAAAGCAATTTTCAAATAACCAGGCCAATTTAGGATCGCTGATCTTCTTTTTAATTCTTAAAATTGTTTCCTCCACCGCTTTGGAGGTGAAATTTCGTTTCGAAAGCTCAGGACGTTTCGATACATAACGACTTTCTGAGCTCCCGGTTTTACTGCCAGTTGCAAATGAATTTTCGCCAACCGTTATGGCTGCAATTCCGATTCCCCCTTTGAGGAGAAAATTTCTTCGTGTTGTCATGTTCAAATTATTTTTTGATCAATTAAAAATACTTACCCAACGCGGCATACAGCTCAACCATGGCTGCCTGGTCCAAAAGCCACCTGGGTTTCACACCGTTATCTTCACCGCGCCAGTCCTTTGCAAAAAGACCTTTGTCGTGGCGGGCATGTTTCCACACATGATCCAAATTATCCTGAAAGATAACTTCTTTTAATCACGGTTCAACATCCCAAAATCCACCAGGATATTTGAACTTGTAACCAGATCAAAGGTATCATCTTCATTTATAATAATCGTATTTGGATTCATTTATCATTCCGGTGTCTTCATCATTCCTGTCTATTGATCTGACTCAACTGAAGGCTGTAATTTATAATAAGATGATGAAAAATCTTCGAAAGCCTGGGAAACCAAGTAATGTAACCGATTTAATGTCTTGTTTTTTCACCCCAAACCTCCCGATAAATAGGGACTGGCAATGAAGGGGCTTGAGCTGTATGAATCGGAAAGGCTCGTAAATGGCGAAAGTCCCCTTTAGGTGATTTATGAGTAAAAAAATTGATGCGACATTATTTCATTCCTATTACTTATAATTGTGCAGTATAAAATATTTGCTTTTCTTTATACCAAAATAGACAGGCTGATTTCAGCTTTTAAAAAATTATCAAAAGGAAGGTGGCAAATGCAATTTGGTAAGTTCGCGAATAAGACTGAATCTGAGATTTCTTATTCATTGTTCGAGGGGAAAGAAATCAACGAATACAATTTAGTCATCTCCTCTGTCCCGGGTAAAAGATTGATTGATCAGACCATTGAGATACGTGAAGCATTCCTGGGCTTTCTTTCCCGGCACAAACTTCAGCAAAAAAACATATTGTTCCAGCGTATTTTTGCCAGCGACATTTCGAACCAGTCAGAAGAACTGAAAGAGATTTCATTTGGTTCTGCGGTTTCCTATGTTCAACAGCCTCCGTTAAATAATGGTAGGATTTCAACATGGATCATCCTTCTGCAAGCTGTAAACGGTTCTCCGATCAGCTTCGGAAACGATAATAACAAAGTTATTTTCAAACATAACGGTTATTCGCACAGATTTCATTCTCAAATGAACAGTGCCGATCATGAGGGGTCTTATTCGCAAACCGAAGCAATTTTCAGCAGTTACATCGACTGGCTAAACAGGCAAAAACTTACGCTGTTGGAAAACTGCATTCGCACCTGGATTTTTGTCCGCGACATCGATAGCAACTACAATGGGATGGTTAATGCACGCAATGAAGTTTTCACCAGCGAAGGTCTTACCCCCGATACCCATTATATTGCCAGTACAGGTATTGAGGGGCAAACTCAGATCACTTCGGCGCTCGTGATGATGGATGCCTACTCTGTCGGAGGTCTGGACTCAGGACAAATCACCTACCTGAAGGCTTCGGAAAACCTGAGCGACACCCATGATTATGGTGTTGCGTTCGAACGTGGAACAGCCATTGATTATGGCGACCGCAGGCAGATTTTCATCTCGGGTACAGCCAGTATCGACCGCAAAGGTGAAATACTTTATCCGGGGGACGTAGAAAAGCAGGCCGAACGTGTTTTCGACAACATCAAAGCGCTGCTCATGCACGCCGAGGCCGGTATGGATGATGTGAATTCGATGATTGTCTACCTGCGCGACCGGGCGGATACACTTTTTATTGAAAACTATCTCGCTTTAAACTACCCCAAAATTCCAACTCTTTTAGTCCTGGCGCCCGTATGCCGCAGCGGATGGTTGATAGAGGTCGAATGTACGGCTATCAAAACCATTGAAAATAAAAGGTTCAGAAATTTTTAACCTAAATCTTTAATCAATAGATATTTGTCGTTTACAGGCGGCTCAATCGCCTTATTAATCATTAATGAGAATTGTCGAAACTGACTTGCGATCCAGCCGATTGTTTCGCGACGCGTTCGAATTCGGACCTATCGAAATTAACTTTCTTAATGGAGAACTCAGGGATATTAAACGAATACAAAAAAGCCTGATGAAAATCGGCATCTTCCTGTGGCAATAGAAAAGGCTTCCTGGAATTCCCCATGCCATCCACATAAGCAATATAGGCATTCATATACAATCCGTCCATCCGGCGGCTGCTGAATACCACCCATTTCCCGTTTGATGACCACGAGTGATAACTCTCCACATTGTTGCTATTGAGGATATCAAGTCTTTCGAGTGTCGAATCCCCAAGATGGAATAGGTACAAATCGGCATCTTCATCATAAGCAGGGAAATTTCCATGATCAACTATGGTTACCATGATATGTTTGCCGTCGGGAGATACACGTGGAAAAGTGACGCTCTTACCAAGGCGGGAAGCCGAAATCAAGGTATCAACATGAGTCCCAAGTGTAGCTGATGCAGCATTAAAAGAGATGGAGCAGAGACTATATCTTATATTTTTTTCTTCCTTTGGCATTTGAGCCGCCTTAGCTGTGACAAAATAAAGTGTTTTACCATCGGGCGAAAAACAGGGTGACGACTCAAATGCGTCCTTAGAAAACAGTAATGGTGATGTAAAAAAGAGATTCTTATCCACATCATAAATTACCATATCCGACTCCTGATCAAAACCATGTGCCCGCTCCTGCCCCACCGAAGGGAACAACTGTCGTACCTTATTAATGGAATAGGCAATGTATTTGGCTGAAGGATGCCAGTAAGGGAATGACACACTCGAAAACGTCAAGGGTGTTTGTGTATTCAGCTTTTCAATCTTATCTCCACGGATCAGGATGGTTCCTCCATTGTTTTCACGCAAATGGATCATCATATTATCGGGGTTATTATTGGCCATTGAATGGCAATTCATACAGGTTTGAGGCAATAAACGACTGTCGACAATTGTTTCAACAGTAAAATCAGATAAACAACGCTGATAGATTCCCATGGTATTCCATGTTTGATATCCGGGGTGAATTAAGCGGTAAACCAGGTATTCATCGATGGGATCTGAGGCAACAAAATAGCTAAAAGGTTTGTATTTGATCCAATTGTTATCCTGATGGATATAAACAGACAGGTAGATGCTGTCTTCCTTGTTCTCTGACAGAAATTTCGACCAGTCGGATACCGGGATATCCGTTTTGTTTCCTTTAAAACTTTTCTCCATTGAACTATTTTTCCCTTTTATTGAGAGGAATAACCGATCACACTTTTCTTTGACTTTAAAATTAAGTGGTGCAATATTAAAAGGGATGGTTGTACCTGGTTGTGATGGAAAAATGGATGGTGATTTACCGGCATCAACAGCATTCTGAGGTGCCGGTTGGGTGCATCCCAAAAACAAAATTGCGATCTGGAATAGGAGAAATATCTTATTTATTTTCATGAATGTTCATTTTGGCTTATTTTGGATCAGATGATATTGATGTGGGGAATGCATAAAGGTTTTATTTTTTAGATGTATCCTCATTGAAATGGACATAATACCAATACGTGTTTCCAAATGATTGCTTCATTAATCCGGGGTTTTTACTTCCTCCGTTCTTAAAGGCATCGGCATACAAATCAATGTGCTTTCGTACATCGTCGCTTATTTTATACTGATCCATCTCTTCCGGCCATTCGGAAAGCAGCGTTTTAATATATACCAAAGCTTCCTGATATACGAGTGGCGTTTCGGAATAATTCATTAAATGGGTCATCGGCAGAAATTTCAAAAACTGATCGAGATCTTTTTGCAATAAAAACGACGACATCAGGTATTGATAAGCCATCCGGTTTTTCGGATTACTTCGTAGTAAAGCGATCAACGTCAAATCCATTTGATCGAACTGAAAATAAAAATCGTCTTTCACCTGGCAAGTCCGCAGTTTTCCCCAAAGCGGATGTACATTGATCTTTTCTTCGTTATTCAGATATGTCGAAGCATCATCTGCCCATTTCCTGTAGAACACAGTTTTTTGCAGATAGCCTAAGAATTTGGCTGCCACATCATACTGCCCTGTAATAATGCATGTTTCGGCATATCGTTTCACCGCCCGGACCGGCATCACAGCATCAGGAGTTGAATCGATTGATTCCATCGCCAGCATCTGCGAAAAATTAATCAACCCGAGATAGAAATAAGGTTCATTGGCAATCATTGGCGCCATCCCATGCAATTTGTAGGGAATAAAGAAATCGGTCAATTGCGGATTAAATGAAAATAACCGGTTATTCAATTGATCCGTCTGCCCCAAAGCGAGCATTAATGCTAATCGTCCCTGACTTTCGGTCGGAGCACTCTTTTCAGCTTTTTTAATAATATCAGACCATTGTTGCCGGTAAACCATGTTATCGTACATCATTTCCTTTTCTTCCTCCGTATTTGGATAATGATGGAACCCATATCCCATATACAATAACAGAAAGACTCCAAATGCAGACTGAAGTAGAATTTGAACCCTGACAGACAGGCTTTTATGTACTATAAACTGATAAAGGATCAATAACGGAACCGACAAGAAAATCAAAATAATAGTGGATGGCACGATTAAACTGAACTTATAATAAGCCTGTGAAAAGTAACACTGCAACAAAGTATCAAGGACTAAATAGTGGCGGACAATCAATGGAAGAAATATACCCATCAACAAACACCCTAATATAAACCACCAGGCATTCGGCATCTGATTGATTTGGATATCCTTATTAAAACGAATAACCAATTCAATTGAAATCAAAGACAATACAAACAGGATATACGCCCCGCCAAACAACCAATAAATGGACGGGATTAATATCCAACCAAATATCATTCGGGCATTTGGTGTTTTCATTCTTAAATAAACCACAACCGCCCAGATTGACACCCCAACGGCAATTGCACCCGAAATATAAAAGAAGTCGTTGCACAATAAAAACCAATAACCCACGGCAGGTAATAAAGCAAACACATACAACCGGTTACCGAAAAGCCGTTTCAAAACAAGCTGTAAAGAATAATACAATGAGAAGATGATTCCACTCACCACGAATGCACCAACCCAGGGAAATAAAAAAAACTGTGTCAGAAATTCACCCAGATAAATGACAAAACCACCTTGTATAGCCAAATGACGGGTTAAATAATTAAAATCGGTCAAAAACAACTGCATTTGCTCTTTCTGAACGAGGTGATTGGGATAATACACCCCCCA
>Ga0079306_1002012_pt1 | contig 12078 bp, 9 predicted proteins | sample Methanotroph_Enr_FD_79181 | JGI IMG/M metagenome (GOLD analysis project Ga0079306, IMG submission 79181) | Enriched soil microbial communities from Old Woman Creek wetland in Ohio, USA - Methanotroph_Enrichment_5 | ecosystem: Environmental > Terrestrial > Soil > Wetlands | place: USA: Ohio...
CACTTATAATTTAAGACTAATGTTATGATGAACGGACTAAATCACGGATGGGGAATGGGATACGGATATGGCTGGATTATCGGCCTTATCTTTCTTATTGTTATTGTTTGGCTTGTAGTTAAAGTTATGAATCAAAACAACAAATCAAAGTAAACCTACCTTTCAAGCAAATCTTATTCCCTGATTCATGTGTGGTAAAATCCACCCGATCATTTATCAGCAATATGCGTTTTGTATCTTCCGTATCTTGGCTACCCACCCGCACAGAGCCGGATGACTCTATGTCCTTTTCCTGCTCCGTTAATTGCAGAAAAAAGCAAATACACCGAGGCGTGCCATGAAAAAAACGCACTCCGCCAGTGGTTAGCATACTTCATAATGATAGGAGAATGCAAAAACCTCAAATGTATGAAACAGGGGATATACAAAAACAACAAAGCATCGTATATGATTAGTATACAATGCTTTATCTAAATTAATTTTACTTTCTGGTGGAGCTGCCGGGAGTCGAACCCGGGTCCAAACAAGCAGCAAAACCGCTTTCTACATGCTTAGCTTTCAGTTGATTGTAGGGCAGGAACCGGCAAAAAGCCACCCAATCCTTGCCTTATTCCCTTTGATTTTCGAGCAGCCGTCAGGACTCCGGCAACCTTATCCTTCCCTTTTCGATGCCCTTGAGCGGGACGCCGGATGGCGAGGCTTCCCGGAGGACAATTAGCAGGTTAATACTATGATTAAGCGGCTAATGCGTAATCGTAATTGTTGCCATTTAGTTGGCGCGAGCATTTGGTTTTAGCGGGCCATTCACTCAAAGTCCCGGCATGCTTACAATCCCACTGTCCTTGCTGTCAAAACCGGTCAGCCCCTGATTGTGTTACTAAAGGGGTACAAAGATAGTGCCAATTTCGATTGGTTTCCCCGGTTGAAGGAAAAATAGAAAACAGGAAATGTGGAAATTTAACTTTAAAAAGCCGAATGCATTAAACCCTGAACGCCAAAAGCATCTACACAGTTGAACACTCGTGGTAAGAATACCGAAACAAGAAATTTTGAAACCCTGAAACTGATTCCCAAAAACCTAAACCCCAAACCCCGGATCTACATTTTCTTTGTAATATTCGAAAGCAATTCAAAATCAATGGTCATCCCGAAAAAGATATTCGCTTTCCATTCTTTTACCGTAGGAATACTCATGTTTGGTGGTAAAACGTCGCCTTCATTAAATCCACCCTTCAATTGCTGATATTCGGCTACATTCATTCCAATCATAAAATGAAAGAAATCGAAGGCTTTATAGGTGGGCGCCATATAGAAATTCTTGAACAGGTTGCTGCCGCCAAATCCCAGGAACATACCGACATCAGACGTATATTTATCATCAGGCTTGCTAAGATCATATAACGATAAACTTATTCCTGTAATGTAATCAAACTCAACTTTCCCGCTGTTTTTATTTGAAATAACATACACTGCGGTTGTGGATGAACTTTGAGGTGCCAGTTGCCAATCCGGGGTACGGTAGAATTTCAGAGCAACACCTTGTACAAACCGGATTTTCTTCTTTCTGTTGGTTGCATCCGTCTGTTGTGAAATCATCTTGTTGTATTGCCCTTCAATAATATTTAAGCGTTCACGAACTTTGGCAAGTTCCAGTTCAGAGGTGTTGAGCGCACGGGCAAGGGAATCAACTAAATGTAAAGAGGTGCTTTTATCCTTGTAATAGGTAGTCAGCTCAATGGTTTTTTCGCTGATGATACGATCTTTTTCCTTAATGGATTCCTGCATATAGGATATCTCACGTTCCTTAGCTTCCACTTTAGTAGTGTTAACGTTATTCTTCCCTTCCAGTTTAGCCTGGTCGAGAGATGCTGCCAACTGTGCTTCCCGGAGTTTTATCTTGCAATCGCTGAGCTGATACTCCTGGTCGCGGAGTAACTGTAGTTTTTGTTCAAGCGTAGTACTCATTGCAAGCATTTGCTGCCTTAACCCAAGCAATTCCTGTTTTACCCGTAAACGTTGCGATTCCAGTGTATCAGCCTTTGTGCCCGACATGATCATATTGGCCTGAAGTTGTGCAATCGACACTTTAAGAGAGTCAACCTGCTTTTTCTGGGTAATGTTTTGACTCTTATATCCCTTAATCAACAAATTAAGACTGTCAACCTGGCCATATAATTCAAGATTATCCTTCATCAGTCGCGCGGCATAAATGCTATCTGTTTTATCCTCATTTTCCTGTGCAAATCCCTGCAATGATGTCATGATGATCACACACAACAGTAAGCCACACAAAAAGGTGTTTTTAAGCTCTTTCATGATTGGTACCGAATTTTCTGCTTAATAAAATACTTACGAAAGTGACTATTTATTGTGTATGTAAACATAAGTTTATCGTTCCGGAAAAAAGCCGTAAGGCTATCATACTGGAATAAAAAGCTTTATAACTCTTTCATAAGCTGATTTATTTCTTAGGTTTTATTCCCAGGTTATAGAACAGGAACGAATACATATCTGCTGCTTCATCAATAATTTTGGATGTAGGTTTTCCGCTACCATGACCGGCCTTGGTTTCGATGGAAATAAGCACCGGGTTATTACACCCTTGCTTTGCCTGCAGGGTGGCCGCAAATTTAAACGAGTGGGCAGGCACAACCCTGTCGTCGTGGTCGGCTGTAGTGATCAGGGTAGCAGGGTAACAAACGCTGTCCTTGATATTATGCAATGGTGAATAACTGAGTAAGTTACGGAATTGTGTGCTGTCGTCACTGGTACCATAATCGCCGGCCCAGGCCCATCCGATTGTAAACTTTTGATACCGCAACATATCCATAACACCCACTGCCGGCAAACAAACCCTGAACAAGTCGGGACGCTGGGTCATGCAGGCGCCAATAAGCAAACCGCCATTTGATCCTCCTGAAATTGCCAGTTTTTGGGGTGTTGTATACTTTTCGCGGACCAGATACTCGGCAGCTGCGATAAAATCATCAAAAACATTCTGCTTGTTGAGTTTGGTGCCGGCTTCGTGCCATTTTTCACCGTATTCACCACCACCTCTCAGGTTAGGCATGCAATACACGCCGCCGTTTTCGAGAAATACCAGGCGGCTCACATTGAAATTCGGTGTAAGGCTGATATTGAAACCACCATATCCATAAAGTAATACCGGATTCTGACCATCCAGTTTCAAGCCCTTTTTATGAACTATGAACATCGGGATTTTGGTTTTATCCTTGCTTTCGTAAAACACCTGTTTGGTTTCATATTCCGAAGCATCAAAATCCAGCCTGGGTTTGAAGAATTCAGCCGACGTTTTCTTCACTACATCGTAAGTATAAATGGTAGTTGGAAAAGTAAAGGAGGTAAAACCATAGAAAACCGTATTATCCACCTTTTCACCATTAAAACCGGCAATTGTGCCTAATGCTGGCAACTGAACCTCACTGAGTTGTTTCCCGTCCAGATCGTAGGCATAAATGCGGTTTGTTGCGTCTTTCATATATCCGGCAAACAACTGACCTCCTGCCAATACAACTTGCTCAAGCACGTCCTCCATTTCGGGGATGATCACTCTGCGGTTTTCGGATGTAGGAGCTTTGGGATCGATAAGCACGAGTTTGCGTCGCGGAGCATTTTCGTTAGTGAGCACCAGCAATTTATCGCCTACATTGTCAATTACCGTGTATTCATTTTCAAATCCGGCTGCAATTTTAACAAACTGGTTTCCTGATTTGGTAAGATCCTTGCAGAACAGCGAATTTCCGCTGGTGCCTTCGCTTTCTGACAGGATCAGGAAATGTTCGTCCTCCGTAGTTCCTGCGGAATAGCTGCGCAGCGGGAAGTTGCGGTTCTCAAAAATCAGTTTATCATCAGCCTGCGGTGTTCCCAGTTTGTGAAAATAAACCTTGTGATATTCATTCCGGTTGGAGAGTTCTTTGCCTTTGACGGGCGCATCGTACCGGCTGTAATAGAAACCATCACCCTGCCACGAAGCACCCGAAAATTTAACCCATTCAATTTTATCGGGAAGAGTTTTGCCCGTGGCTATTTCTATTACATTAAATTCAGCCCAGTCGCTGCCGGCTTTATTAAGTGAATATGCCATGTATTTCCCGTCGTGCGAAACACTCAGATCCCCCACAGCAACGGTGCCATCAGCCGAAAGTGTATTCGGATCGAGCAGAACACGTGGCTCTCCGCTCAACCCTTTTTGCACATAAACCACACTCTGGTTCTGCATGCCTTCGTTTTTCTGGAAAAACACCCAATCTCCTTTTTTAAAAGGCACGGTTAGTTTTGGGAAATTCCACAAGGCTGCAATCCGTTTGTGGATCTGATCGCGAAAGGGAATTTTTGCGAGGTAATCATTTGTAACTTTATTCTGGGCATTAACCCATTCGGCAGTTTCTGCAGAAGTATCATTCTCAAGCCATCGGTATGGATCAGCAACCTGAGTACCGAAGTAATTGTCAGTCTGGGTAACTTTCTTAGTCACCGGGTAATTAATTTTTTCCTGCACAAGTGTATTGTTTTTACAGCTCATCATGACAAACAGGAAAATGATTGCAGCTAAGATCGGAGTAGTTTTCATAAATGGTTTTTTGAACGGGGTAAAAATAGAGAAAAAAGCCAAAATGTGAAATTGCATTCGAAACAAGATATTAACCAAAGAAGTAACAATAACTTCCCGGAATCACATTTAAATATCACAAACAAAGATAAGCTGTAACAAACAGATATTTTTGCATTGTTTCGCTATCGAAATAAAGAAATATTCTATAGATTTGCATAACACTACTATCTTGTAGATCATCAAGTAAATTTCTGGTTATGAAATATGTAAAGTCTTTCAGGGCGAATAATATCCTGGATTTAGAAGAAGATGAAATCCGGGAACAGGAATACCTGCAGCAATACACTGAATTTGACGATGCCGATCATCCGGTTGTAGCAATTACCTATAATCCTGATGGCACTGTCGATCATAAGTATAAATATCAGTATAATAGCGAAGGGAAGCTGGTCGATGAGTTATTGCTTGAGCCTGACGACGAAATCACAGAACATCGCAGTATGGAGTACAATACTGAAGGTCAACTCGTTAAAGAACGAATTCATTACCTCGACGGAACAGCAGATGAGTTGCTCTTTACTTATGATAACGAAGGCAGGCTTATAAGCAGGAGAAGTATTGACAGCGAAGGAGAAACGGGCAATTACCTGGTAAATGTCTATAACGGGGGTCACCTGGTATCGGAAACGGAATATGATATCGCCGGTGAGATAATCACCCAGCGGAAAATTATTTATGACGAGGAATGGAATATGACCGAAGAAGTTTTCAAAACACCTGAAGAAAACTACCATATCCTGTATAGCTATGATGAACAAGGAGTTGCATCGGTGCGGCGCCGGTACAACGAAGAAAAACACCTGATGGAACGCAATACCTATACTTATGATCTTGAAGGAAGACTATCCGAATCAATGGAAGAAACATCCTCAGGAATAGAAATTACATATACTGCATACGATGCTGTAGGCAATATTATACTACAGGAAGAAAAAACAGAAGACGGCGTATTACTGAGCAGCATTGAGCGCACTTACGACGGCTCGAAACGGCCACTCACCACAGCCTTTCTATCCCAAAGACCGGGACAACAGATTCCGCAGTATTACCAGATACGGATGGAATACGAGTAAGAGTTGAAGAGGTTCAACAACGCTACTTTAGTTATACTGATTACTGCAAAGCTAATCCTTCACAAGTTTTTCAACTTATGAAGGGTTTTGTTTTTTTTATGAGATACCAGATAAACTATGGATTTCTTTCATCGCAATTAAGGAAAATATTCCAACGTAACATATGTTTTAGAATTCAGTTGATTTTTTGAGGGTCAGGCCTGGCTTTGGAAAAATAATCCCTTTATTCATGGCGCCAGAGGAAGCTTGATACGTAGTAATATTAATAATTAATTTCTACGACAAAATAAGAATAATATATATCAATAAGTCATAATTTAGCTTTAGAAAAATATGCAGCATACAAATGTTTTACTTTCCTGTAATAATACAGCTAACCAACACCGCTGATTTGTAATGACACAACATGCAACCCGTTGTATAAGCATGATGCTGTTGATTGTATCGGTTTCTACTTACGGCCAGGACCTTCAGCTAAGACTCGACAACCAATTAAGCAGTTGGGGCACTCTCAGTTTCAAGCAACCGGCACAATACCAGTTCGGCGGACGCTACCTCCCGACTTTTAGTATCAGCGACAGCCTGAAAAATAATCAAAAGATAGATGCTGAAATTTCGATAAATGCCTATGGGAATGTTATCTTCAGCGATAACACATCCATTGAAACTGATGGCCAGATAAAACCATACCGGCTATGGATGCGTTATTCCTCTGATAGATTCGAACTCCGGGTTGGGCTGCAGAAAATAAATTTTGGATCAGCATCCATTTTCAGACCCCTGATGTGGTTTGATAAAAGAGACTTCCGGGATCCGCTGCAACTGACCGATGGCGTGTATGGATTACTCGGAAGATATTATTTTCAGAATAACACAAACATCTGGTTATGGTCGCTTTACGGCAATGATAAACCCATGGGATGGGACGCCGTTCCGTCCAAATGGCAAATCCCCGAGTTCGGCGGAAGGATTCAACAACCGGTTGCACGTGGCGAAGTCGCCGTCACATACCACCACCGGGAAGCGGATTTTTCGACATGGTACGATACAATTCCGTTTGCAGCACAAACGCATTTCCCTGAAAACAAGATAGGGCTGGATGGCAAATGGGATATCGGGGCAGGACTTTGGTTCGAATATGTTATAAAACGAAATGATCCCGGAAATACTATGACCAGCAAATGGGAAGCCTATTTCAACCTTGGCCTTGACTATACTTTTCCTGTCGGGAACGGGCTGAATTTTACAACAGAATATTTCAGGTATAATAAAACGAACGATTTCGCGAAAAAAGAAATAAGAAGCACATTCGCGGCAGTTTCGGTAAGTTACCCGTTTGGCCTTCTGAATTCAATAACCGCAGTGGTTTATTACAACCGGGAACAGGACGAGTGGTCGCGGTTTATAAGCCTCCAACGCAAATACGATTACTGGAGTTTTTATGCAATGGCATTCTGGAATCCTGAAAGTTACCTGCTTTACAGCCTCTCCGGTGATCGCAACCTGTTTGCCGGCAAAGGCATCCAGCTATTGGCCGTAGTAAATTTTTAAATGTCAGAAAGCAGAAATAAAATACATCCGATGGAAACAGAGAAAATTATTACTATTGAAGGACTCACGAAACACTTTCCGATGGGAAGCGGGAAATTTACCGCTTTAAACGGCATTGACCTCACTTTCAGCAAAGGTGAATTTGCAGGTATAATAGGCCCAAGTGGTTCAGGGAAAACTACTTTGCTCAATATTATCGGTTCGCTCGATTCGCCTTCAGAAGGAAAAGCTCTGGTGATGGGACTATCAGTGGGCAACCTGGGGGCAAAAGAATCGGCCATGCTACGAAAAACCCAGCTCGGATTTATTTTTCAAAACTATAACCTTTTGCACTTTCATACCGTTTTCGAAAATATTGAGTTCCCTTTGCTCCTGCTGGGCATTGAAACCGGAAAACGAAAACAGATGGTGCTCGATGCCCTCGAATGGGTTGGATTAACCGATAAAATTAAGTCGAGGCCGGCACAACTCTCAGGCGGCGAATGCCAGCGTGTAGCCATCGCCCGGGCAATGGTCAAAAAGCCAGTGATCGTATTAGCCGATGAACCCACAGCCAATCTGGATGCAGCCAATTCGCATCATATTCTTCAAACTATGGAAAAACTGAACCTTGAATTTAAAACCACTTTCATATTTGCAACGCACGATGAAAAGGTAATCAGTTACGTAAGGCGCAAGATTTACCTTGAAGATGGCAAAGTTGCAAAAGATGAAATTATTTCAAAAAATTAACAGGAGGACAAAACGATGATGGCAATTAAACTTGCAATCCGGAATCTCGTAGGGGCAGGGCTCAGAACCTGGCTCAATGTGATTGTTCTGTCATTCGCTTTTGTTGTCATTATTTGGCATAAAGGCTTTCTTGATGGCTGGGACCGGCAGGCCAGGACCGATATGATTAACTGGGAAGTCGGCGGCGGACAATACTGGCACCAAAAATATGATCCGTACGACCCGTTTTCACTCAATGACAGTCATGGCGCAATTCCTGAAGAACTAATGGAACTGGTTAAGAAAAGGGATCTTATACCGATCCTGATTACCCAGGGAACGCTTTATCCGTCGGGAAGAATGCAAAGTATCCTGGTAAAAGGCATTGACCCCGGGCAAAATCTGCTTTATATTCCATCAGCTTTGCTCGATACAAACGCTGGCAGTATCCCGGCTGTTATCGGAACTGCTATGGCTGCAGGATCAAAGCTTAAAAAAGGAGATGTAGTTACGCTGCGCTGGCGTGATAAAAACGGGGCTTTTGATGCAACGGAAATAAAAATTGCCGGTATTTTTAAAACCAATGTTCCTTCTGTAGACGGATCTCAAATCTGGATACCAATTGAAAAACTGAGGAAAATGATGTTGTTACCGGGTGAAGCAACCCTGCTCGTCAGCAGGAATACGGGTAAAAACAAGCCGGATGTTGAAGGCTGGAGTTTCAAAAACCGTGATTTTTTAATGGCCGATATAGATAATATTATAAAAACAAAAACCATCGGAGGGATGGTGATCTGGGGAATACTCCTGATGCTGGCCATGCTGGCAATTTTCGATACACAGGTGTTAGCTATTTTCAGGCGTCAAAAAGAAATCGGCATGTATGTGGCTATGGGAATGACCCGGAAACAGGTCGTAACACTTTTTACGGTTGAAGGCGCAATGCATTCGGTATTGGCTGCTTTGCTGGGTGCGGTTTACGGTATCCCTTTGCTTTCTTTACAGGCTATAAAAGGCATTGCAATGCCCGTGAGCGGTTCCGATTATGGCATCTCCATGGCAGACAAGTTATACCCGCAATACGGCATTGGCCTTATCATCAGCACAGTGCTGATCGTCATGATCACAACTACTGTTGTAAGTTATTGGCCGGCCAGGAAAATTGCAAAAATGAAACCAACTGATGCATTAAGGGGGAAAATACAATGATAAGATTCTTGCTGAAAGGCCTGCTTCGCGACAGGCACCGCAGTTTACTTCCAATCATAGTTGTTGCAATCGGAGTAATGCTTACCGTAGTTTTCCAGAGCTGGCTTACAGGCGTTTTGAGCGACAGTATTGAATTCAATGCACGTTTTACCACCGGCCATGTTAAAGTAATGACATCAGCTTATGCAGAAAATATAAACCAGATGCCAAATGACCTTGCTCTTTTGAATACAAAAGTGCTTACCGACTCACTTAAAAGTGATTTTCCTGAAATGGACTGGGTTGAGCGCATTCACTTTGCAGGATTAATAGATGTTCCGGATTCTCATGGAGAAACCAAAGCCCAGGGAAATACAGTAGGATTTGGGATTGATATGCTTTCAGGAAGTGACGCTGAGATTGACAGGATGAACTTACGTGAATCGCTAATCCGGGGCCGTTTGCCTGTAAAACATGGGGAAATATTGCTGAGTGACGAATTCGCCGTGAAGCTCAAAGTGAAACCCGGTGATACAGTCAGCCTGATCAGTTCAACTATGTACGGGGAAATGGCCATTTATAATTTTATTGTCTCAGGCACGGTGAAGTTTGGCACAGCATTGCTTGACAAAGGAACTATTATAGCTGACATCGGTGATGTACGCAAGGCATTAAACATGGAAGATGCTACAGGCGAAATACTCGGACTTTTCAGGCAAGGTTATTTTAATGCTGAAAAAGCTAAGCAGATTGAGGATCAGTTCAATAAAAAATATCACAATCCAAATGATGAGTTTTCTCCTATTATGAAAAGCCTGAGGGAGCAAAATAACATGGGCGTCCTGGTAGATTATTCCTCAAAAATGCTCGGAATAATGATTTTTGTTTTTCTGATAGCCATGTCAATTGTGTTGTGGAATGCAGGATTGCTGGGCGGCCTGCGCAGGTATGGCGAATTCGGGATGCGGCTGGCTATCGGTGAAGAAAAAGGACATGTGTACAAAACTATGATCTACGAGTCACTGCTTATTGGGATCATGGGTTCCATCGTTGGTGTGACTGTTGGAATGATTTTTGCCGGGTACCTGCAGCATTACGGAATAGATTTTGGAGGAATAATGAAAAATGCTACCATCATTATGCCAGTCGTATTTAAAGCACGAATTACGACCGAAACCTGGTTTATCGGCTTCATTCCCGGCATCTTGTCAACTCTGATAGGCACAATGCTCTCAGGAATAGGTATTTATAAACGTCAAACGGCAGAACTCTTTAAAGAACTTGAGTCATGAAATTAATACTTACATTTTTTTTATTGGGGATTTCAGCCTCCTTCGCCCAAAACCCAGACGGGAAAGAGATTCTTCGCAGGTTAGACCAGAATATGACGTCGGAGAACCGTGTTTTTACCTCCAAAATGATCATTCATGGCAGGAGAAGTACACGTACCATTGAATCAAAAACCTGGACAGCCGGGGAAAAGAAATCCTATACGGAATATCTCTTCCCGGCCCGCGAGCAGGGAACCAAGATGCTCAAACTTGGGGATCAGCTTTGGATCTATTCGCCTTCTACCGACCGGATTATTCAGATTGCCGGGCACATGCTGCGGCAATCTGTAATGGGTTCTGATTTATCATACGAAGATATGATGGCTGATAACAAACTGAGCAACCATTACAATGCCGATGTTGTTGGAAGCGAAAGTATTGCAGGCCGATCATGCTGGGTGCTGAAACTTACGGCTTTCGATCCGGAAGCTGCTTACCAGGTCCGGAAACTATGGGTCGACCGTGAACGCAATATCCCGCTCAGGGAAGAACTTTTTGCAAAAAGCGGCACCCTGTTAAAGCACACAGAACTGTCGGATGTTGTTAACCTGAATGGCAGGTGGTTCCCTAAAAAAATAGTCTTTAAGGATATGCTCAAAGAAGGAGAAGGCACAGAATTTATCATGGAAGACATTCAGTTCAATGTTGTAATTCCTGAATATATTTTTTCCAAGGCAAGCCTCAGGAAATAGGGCATGAAAACATTCCTGGATACAAGCATAATATACCGGGATATAATATTCCTTGTTCAAAATCTTCGGTCAGAAAATAAAAGAGACTATGCTTTGCTTTTGCATCAGGCAGACAATGACAGAGCCTTCGGTGAATGTTTACAAGATCGGCATCAATAAATAAATCATTTTATACTTGCACATATTTATTTTTTATTTTCTTTGGCGTTTTCCTCCAGGTACTTTTCGAGTGAAACAGGCTTGTTCGTTTTTGCCCATATGGCTGTAACATCATATTGTTGCTTCAGATTGTTAAAATCCAGGAGAGGAAAATTTTCAGGGAAATCAGGAATGTAAACGTATGTGCGGGCGGCAAGTTCAGGATATTTCTGCTGTAACTCTTTCATGCTCTTTATAAATCCGTTTTTAGCCATGTTTTCAAGCCAGCGGCTTAACTTACCGGATAACCTTGGGTCGGGGTTTCCGAAATTCATCAGTTCAGTATTTATCTGAGGTTTTGTATCACTTTTACGACTGACAATGATCAGGGTATCCACACCAAAACCCCTGTATTTCTCAAACTGTAAAACAGCTTTATAGGGGAGGTGATCGTCAGCTAAACCGCCATCAACAAATGACGAATTCGGCAGATTAAAAGGTTCCCTGATCCTGGCCGGCGGGAAAATGACCGGAATGGCAGTAGATGCGATCAAAGCATCCACCAGGTTAATACCCGGGTTGCTTTCGTTGTTTATTTTTACATTGCTCAGCCTGAATGTTTTTGAATGCGGAGGCAATGCGGAGATATCTGAAACAGATATGGCGCTCCTGAACGGCAAATTGCCAAGGCTATCGTATCTCAGGCTATCATTGATAACCCGGGCAAGAAGGCTGCAATAAGGTTTATTATTGACAGGAAG
>Ga0079306_1002013_pt1 | contig 12070 bp, 8 predicted proteins | sample Methanotroph_Enr_FD_79181 | JGI IMG/M metagenome (GOLD analysis project Ga0079306, IMG submission 79181) | Enriched soil microbial communities from Old Woman Creek wetland in Ohio, USA - Methanotroph_Enrichment_5 | ecosystem: Environmental > Terrestrial > Soil > Wetlands | place: USA: Ohio...
TGTAAGCGGAAGGATTGACCAGTCAAATATCTTTGGGAACGACTCAAAATATCGTTATAATATTATTTGGTCATCTGGAATAAGCTGGAAAGTAAGTGAAGAGGGTTTTGCCAAGAATGACTGGCTCAACATGCTACTTTTAAGAGCAACTTACGGATTGGGAGGGAACGTGAACAAATCATTCTATCCAGTACTGATGGGGCAGTATAGTCTCGATTATTGGACAGGGGTTTCATATGTGAGACTAACCAACCCTGCAAACAAAAATTTAAAATGGGAAACGACAAAGACATTAAATTTTGGGTTGGACTACAGAGTGTTAAACAACAAATTGACAGGAAGTATAGATGTTTATAGAAGAAAAGGAGTTGATCTTTTAGGAAGAGTATCATTAGACCCAACAAATGGATTCTCTTCTGCAACAGCAAACTTTGCTTCGTTAATTAATAAAGGAGTTGAATTTACTATTAAAAGTACTGTATTAAAGACTAAAAATATTGAATGGGATCTTGGTTTGAATATTAGTTACAATAATAACAATGTTATAAAGGTTGATGACCAGGGAACGACGAACGATCAATATTTGCAACGTGCACCTGGAGCAGGTTCTGCAATTGAGGGCAAACCATTAAGTCGTCTTTATGCTTACAAATATGCAGGATTGGATACTGATGGACAACCAATGTTATGGGAAAAAGGTGTCAAGGTAAAATGGAGCGATTATTCAAAAAATATTAAAGATTTAGTGTATGAAGGTGAAGAAATTGCCCCATGGTATGGTGGAATTAACACAACTTTTAATTATAAACAATTCTCTATTTCGGCATTGGCATCATATGAATTTGGCCATAAGTTCAGAATGCCGACATCGAATCCTATTTATGGACCATATTCAGATGCTGCAAAACGATGGAGAAAAGCAGGAGATGAAAAAACTACAAATGTGCCACTAATCACTGATGATTGGTATACTGGTTACCAAATGATGCCTTATTATCAATATGCAGACATTCATGTCAGAAATGCAGCCTATATAAAATTGAACGAGTTGACATTGAATTATTCGATGCCAAAAAGAGCTATGGGTACTTTTGTTAAGTCACTGATTTTCAATTTCCAAGTTAGAAATGTATATCAATTGAACGCAAACAAGGAGAATATAAACCCTCAAACAGTTCTGCTCATTCAAGGAAATTATACATTTTCTGAGCCACGTAGTTATATAATTGGAATAAAAGCAAATTTTTAAAAAGATAGAAAATGAAAATAAGATTAATAATATCAGTAATATTGTTGGGATTGCTTACATCATGCAATAAGTTCCTTGATGTAACACCTAAGGGAATGGTTATACCACAGACTGTTGAGGATTATAACCAAATGTTGAACATGACAGGAGGTAGTATATCAAATGTAACATATATGAGTCCTGAATTATATATGCCTAAATCATTAATTACCAGCTCAGGTGCATCTGAAATTGCAGCATACTACTGGAGTGAATATCAATATCTTGAAAATGTAAATGACGGAACCTGGAATGGATTATATGCACGTATATATGCGTGTAACGAGATTATAGAGAAAATTGATAAGGCAGAAACTGTGACAATGAATGAAATGTTGAGAAAGAATGTAAAAGGTCAGGCTTACGCAGAAAGAGCCCGTTGCTACTTTGCTTTAGTCAATATGTATGCAAAACATTATTCACAGACAACAGTAAATGATCTTGGTGTTCCTCTCATATTATCCAATGATATTCTTCAAAAGAGTTCAAGGGCAAAAATATCGGAGGTTTATAACCAAATCATCCGGGATTTGAGTGTTGCAAAGGTTCTTGTTCCAAAAACAGTAAAAGAAAATGAAAAGGCTAAAGCAACAGAACAAGCAGTGTATGCCTTCTTAGCCAAAGTTTATCTGTTTGAAAATAAGATTGACTCCTCACTGATAGCAATCAATAAAGCATTTGAGACATCAGTAAACTTTCATCGCTATAATGAATATATTAGAACAACAATAAGTGATTTATTTGATAAAAGTTCGCTTCCAACAGAAAGTAATAAAATAAACGAAACGTTATGGAATGGAGGAGTGTTCTCAAATTTCTGGGCCTATACAGCATATTATAGTGACGACCTTTTAACTATTTTTGATAAGGATAATGATTTGAGATTTTATTTTTTCGCCTCAAATGTTGACAGGACAAATCGCCCTCTTCCATCTTACAGATATGTCAACCGAATTACGAGAACTCATGCCGCGTCAGTTGCTGAAATGTATTTAATCAGGGCAGAGTGCTATGCTAGAACCGGAGCAACTACTTTAGCTATGAATGATTTGAATGTTTTGAGATACAATAGGTTCCGCGAAGGAAGCAATTATCAGCTTACAGCATCAACAAAAGAAGAAGCTATTAATCAAGTTAAGAAGGAGCGTCTTAGAGAGCTAGCATTTACCGGTCAAAATTGGTTTGATTTAAAACGTTATCAGGCCTATGGAGAAGTAGTTCCCACATTTACAAGAATATCGGGTGACTCAACGATCACTCTCGCACCAGGTAGTAACCGGTATGTATGTTCCATCCCTAGATTTGTGATAGGGAAAAATCCTAATATTGAGCAGAATCCAAGATAGGGTCTGTAATTAAATTATTAAATACATATAAGCTATTGATATTCATGAAAAATTGTTTTTTGACTTTAGTATTTTTGTCTACATATGGTATAGCAGCTGCACAGAGTTTAGATAAAGGAGTTCCATTAAAAAACTCAAATGGCAATCAGATTTTTGTTGAGACAAGTCACGCAGCACCATGTCTTTATGATTTCAACAAAGATGGACTAAATGACCTGCTGGTTGGAGAGTTTGGAGAAGATCCGGTTGATCCTAATAGTAAAGAGAAGCACTCCTTTGTTAAAAGCAAATGTAGAATATATATTAATAATGGGAGTAAAACTGAACCCGTTTATGATAAATATTCCTATTTGCAGGCAGGTGGAGAAGATGCTTATGTGCCGGTAACATGTTGTATATCATTTGTACCAAGATTTACAGATCTAAATAATGATGGGATAAATGATGTTATAACAGGAGACTACCCAGGGGATATTCATTTATTTAAAGGTCGGGCAGATGGAACCTTTGACAGAGATACAATTATTGTCAATATGGGGAAATTAACATCAATTTCAGTTGAGCCAGTAGACTGGAACGATGATGGATTAATTGATCTTCTTGTGAGCTATCGTTACGGGAATCCGCATATTTTAATTAATAAAGGCACTAAAGAAATCTTTGACTTCTTGCCAGCCAGAGAGTTAGAATTAGAACAGTGCAAATATGTTTATGAACCCATGAATCAAGAAAGAAAAAGTACACCATCTCATGTTTATCCTACGGATTTTAATAACGATGGTTTGTTTGACCTTGTTTGCGGAGATGAATGGGGTAATATTTTCTGGTATAAAAATTTTGGTTCAGAAAAAGAATCTGTTTTTAAAACTCCTCAACTGCTATTTGATAATAATGACAATGAACGTACTGGTGAAGAGGTCAGTGCAGTAGGGGGGAGATTAAAGCTATGGGTTTATGATGCAAACAATGACGGGAAAAAAGATATCTTATGTGGTGATACTTATACATTAAAAATGAAAGGAAGAGAATTATCGCCAAAAGAAGAGAAGATGAGGGCCAAATATGAAGTGCTAAAAGCTGACTGTTTAAAACAATGGGATGAATTCATAAAGCGTAGAGGGGATATGTTATCTGAAATACCCACTGAAAGAATGCCCGTAAAAGATCAAAATTACAATCAAAATATCGACAAGCTATTACCGACAGAGTTTTTAAAGGATTACAACAAATGCACAAAGCGATTAAGCCAGGTTTTTGGTGAGGCCAGGAAATATGATACTAATAATTATATTTCTAAAGGATTTTTGTGGTTGTTTTTACAAAAATAATTCATAGAAATGTTAAGATTAATAAGGGTTGCAATTTTTGTATTGTTCTTGTTGCTTGAAAAAGGAGCCTATTCGCAGCAGTTAACCTCCAGGAGTGTTTTTAAGTTAAAGGTGTATGGAGACGATTATTTAAAAATGCGAATAGGTTCTGATTTCAAGTCAATTAGAGCAGAGAAAAAATTCAAAATTGCATTTTTCTTTGATTTAAGATCAGGGTGGTATACTTACAGTAATAAAGAGAGCAATTCAAATTTACCCACGAAAATTGAATTGAGCTTACCACCCGGTTTTAAAATTATAAATATAATATGGCCGGAGACAGAAGATTCAGAGAGTTATTACAGAGAAGACTTTGTTGTAATATATGAATTGCTCTCAGGTAAGACCATTCCAGAAGAGGCGCAATTTGAAGGAAGCTTATCGTGTCAATGTTGTGATGGATATATCTGCAATACGAGCGAAGTCTTTTTTAAGTTTCGGCTTAAAAGCGGGAAGATGGTAAAATCCCGACTTTATCGATTTATTAATAACAAATACAATAGTTCTTTAGAAAATATATTTAATGAAAAAAATATTAACGATTCTCGCAATTTGGACAATATTTGTATCCTGCAAGGAGGGATATAGCGTAAAAGGGTCACTGCCGGGTGCACCGGAAGGGGTGAAAGTAACTTTAATATGTATGGATTCATACCCAAACCAGGCATTGGATTCTACATATACAAAAGATGAGAGGTTTGAATTTCAAGGTGTTGTTGACTTTCCCAAATATTGTAAAATAGTAATTAATCCAACACCCAATAATACAGACAATACCAAGCTTAAATTATGTGGCGAATTTTTTTTAGATAACTCATGCATAAACGTAAGCTGTGTATACGATAACCTACCTAGTATTTGGTATGAGAGTCCAAGTAAAAGGCACCATGTAAAAATAGAAAGTGGACCAAAGGCAAATGATTTGTATCTATCATTAATAGAAAAAAACCGTGCGTATTTACATAAGGCATCTGTGCTAAGAGAAGAGTATTTAAAGACATACCATGTGCCATCATTATCCGGAGTGTTTAACACTGAAGAGGGTATTAGAATTATTCGGGAACTTTGCTTGTATAATGACAGTATATTTAATAATAAGGTCAATTTTATAAAAGATAATTACAATTCAATTGTCTCTTTAAGAGTGGCTCAAGAAATATTAGATGTTAATTCAAAGTTGACTATCACCGGAATTGACAGCATTGTTTCCATTTTTGATGCAAGGTTTGAGGGTACAGAACCAATGAAAAGTTTGAAAAGCACTGTAATAGCAGCAAAAAAATTTGCTTTAGGCGAAAGGTTTAAGAATGCTGAATTTGAGAACGAAATGGGAGAAAAGAAGCAGCTGTCAGATTATATAAAGACAGGAGAGTACTCCTTTATAGAGTTCTGGGCTTCATGGTGTGGACCATGCAGGGGAGAGATCCCTCACCTGAAAAACATTCATCAAGAATATGGAAATAATATAAATATTGTAAGTATTTCGATTGATTCCGATAATTATGCATGGAAGAAAGCGTTAAAAGAAGAAAAAATGAAGTGGACACAGCTTTGTGGAGAAAGGTCGGCACGAGAATATGGTATAAGAGGGGTTCCATTTTGTGTCATACTTGACAAAAAAGGAAATATTATCGGAAAAGGCATTAGAGGAGCAGAAATTGACAATTTGTTACGGGGATTGTTTAAATGATAACTTATAGTATGTATCGGTTTATGATAAAGGTTATTTCGTGTTTTGCATAGATATTTTCATTTGTTTGACACCGATGTATTAAAATTTTAGGTTAAGTAAATTTGCTAATTACAAAACCAATATCATAAACCGATATTTACTATTATTTGAATAATTTAAGGAACAGGGTCGTAGCCGTGGCCTCCCCACGGATGGCAACGGGAAATGCGTCTGACAGCCAGGTAGAATCCTTTGAAGGGGCCATGTTTTTTAATGGCCTCTATTGCATAGGAGGAACAAGTTGGAGTATAGCGGCAAGACTGGGGTTTCAATGGTGAGATAGCATACTGATAAAACCGGATCAGTATCAGGAAAAGAAATGAGAGTAACCACTTCAGAGCCTTGACAATCAGACTAAATACTTTTATTAATTTTTGCCAGAGCATTGGATATTTTGTTGTTTAACGGTTTGAATTCCATTATGTCGCCGCTAATATATACGATATTTATGTCGATAAAAGTGTGAGCGGGTTTATCTATCTGTTGCACGCCCTTGTTCAGACGATAGGCTTCACGGATCCGACGTTTGAGGAGGTTTCTTGAAACTGCTTTTTTGTGGAGCCGCTTGGGAACAGTAATCAGCACCCTGTTGTAGGGGCAATCATTTGGCAGATAATAAATTTTCAGAGGGTGTATGAATAATACGGTTCCTTTGTCGAAAATCTCCTGAATTCTGATTACAGAGGTTAGCTTTTCCTCTTTTGGGAATTTGCAGGATGTGTTTTCCATGATAGTTGGGTCTTATTACTTTTGTTCAAAGTAGTTAGACAGTGCCTTGGCAATTGAGGGAGCTTCCGGAGTGGGAGCAACTACCGTTGATGTTAATTTTGCACTCTTTAGAGCTTTAAGAGTGGCGGGACCAAAGGTTGCAAACTGGATGTCATTTTGTTTGAATTCAGGAAAATTTTCCTGCAGTGATTTGATATCGGAAGGGCTGTAGAAAACGAGCATATCGTAAGCAGAAATATCGAGGGCGGAAATATTGCTATGAATAGTCTTCACAAAAACAGCGCTTGTATGCTTTAATTTAGCCTTTACAAAAAACTTATTGATGTCGGCCTTGCAACTATCTGCTACACAGATAAGAAAATGTTCTGTTTTATGTTTTGCGCCGATAGTCTCTATGATTGAGGCATTTGTGCCACTTCTAAAGAATATTTTCCTCTTCCTGTAGACAATGTATTTTTGCAGATAAAGTGCAATAGCCTCAGAAATACAGAAATATTTCATTGTCTCAGGTATGACTATTCTGAGTTCCTCGCAAATCTTAAAGAAGGCATCGATAGAGGTTCTGGATGTAAAAACCACAGCTGAGTATTCTAAAATGTTCACTTTTTGCAGGCGGAACTCCTTTGCCTGAAGAGCTTCAACCTTGAAAAAAGGGACGAAATCTATGTTTACCTTATACTTTGATATAAGTTCTGTATAGGGAGATCCGTTTGTCGGAGCAGGTTGAGAAATCAGTATCTTTTTAATTTTCATAGTCTTAGTAAGAGAGTATAAAATTCGATAATAGTGCGATTGGTAACAATTCAATGCTGCAAAGATACAAAATATAAAAAAAATGCGAATAGCGATGTGAAATAATTATTTGATAGCTTCTGATAATATAAAACAGATAAACAAATAAAAAGCTAAATATCAGCACATTCAATATAAACGATGGGTCGGTTTCCGGTAAAAAAAATCTGAGTAAAATTGCAGGTAAAGAGAAAACAACAGAAATTATCATATGATTATACCCTATTCTCTCGATTAATTTGAAGGTATTCTTGTCTTTTGTCAACCACGATAATAAATCGAAAATACCCTTTCGGACAAGCCATATTACAAAAAGAGATAAAATACTCAAAATGAGAAAATACTGAGGAAGCAAATTAAATGAATCAAAAATGTATTCGCTGTTCATCAATGTAAGTAAAACAGGAAAGTAGAGCGCAGATATTGCTGTAACAACATTTCTCTGACCAGAAAGCGCAAGCTTCTCCTCCAGCTTGTAGTGGTTTTTAAGGCTAAAAAGAGAATTGATGGCAGCAGGTAATACATTTATAATCTCTCGTGAGAAGATCACCATAATGATAAAGAAGGCAAGAACAAGAGTAGAGAGTATTTCGTCATTCTGCTTATAACCTGATGATAGATGAGGCACCGGAGATGCAATGGCCTTTGTGAGAGTTTGATGTCCAAACAGATTGTCCACAGGCAGGAATACCTGTTGCTGCGATGTGTCTATGTCCACAAGAATATACTTGCACGACACGCTATCGGTAATGAAAAGGGTATCCCTGACAATCATCAGTTTCCTCTCTTTGCTTTATAACCCATTGTCTGTAAAATACTTAATGCTCTATCCCTGAAATCGCCCTGTATAATCACTTCGCCATCCTTAAGAGAACCACCCACACCACATTTGCTTTTAAGGATTTTTGCAAGAGCGGCAAGATCCTCTTCGCTGCCCACGAATCCTGTAACCAGAGTAACCTGTTTGCCTGCACGGTGCTTGCGGTCAATCGATACAATAAGACGTTGCTTTTCCGGAGGAAGTGTATCACGTGTCATATCGCCCTCCTCTGCCTGATACCCGAAATCAGGATTTGTAGAGTAGACCACTCCAAGTCTGCTTTTCCAATCGTTCTCCGCCATTGCAATAATTTTGCTGCAAAGTTATGTAGAAAAATTCAAAATAGTATCTTTGCCTAATATTCTCATTAAAGTCAGAAAAATACACAAATGGAACAGAAGAAATTTAAACTGTTGGATACCCTGTTAGGGATATTGGTTCTCATTATCTCCTCGGTAGTCTATCTATCCACAATTGAGCCTACAACCAGCTTCTGGGATTGCGGCGAGTTTATAGCTTCGTCATATAAGCTGGAAGTGGGTCACCCACCCGGAAATCCTGTTTTCCAGGTAATAGCAAGGTTCTTTACCCTTTTTGCAGACAAAGAAAATGCTGCAATGATGGTTAATGCAATGAGTGCTATGTGTTCTGCATTTACAATCATGTTCCTATTCTGGACAATCACTCATCTTGCAAGAAGAATTTCTGAGAAAACATCAACTGAGCTCACGCTAGCCAGTGCAATTACAATTCTGGCATCGGGTCTTGTGGGTGCTTTGGTTTATACATTTTCCGACACATTCTGGTTCTCGGCAGTGGAAGGGGAGGTTTATGCGATGTCGTCGCTCTTTACGGCGGCGGTGTTCTGGGCAATGCTTAAATGGGAAGAGCAGGCAGAACAGCCATATGCAAACAGATGGATAATACTGATTGCCTTTCTGATGGGGCTATCTATAGGTGTTCACCTTCTTAATTTGTTGGCAATACCAGCGCTTGTTTTCATATACTACTACAAAAAATACGACGTTACGCTCAAAAGGAGTTTCTATGTATTTCTTATGGCAGCTGCATTAGTTGGAGTGATACTTTTTGGAGTGATACCATATCTGCCAAAGATTGCATCGTATTTCGATCTTCTGTTCGTAAACGTTTTTGGTTTGCCGTTCAACTCCGGAGCTACATTCTTCATGCTGGTAATTCTGGCCGCCACTATATTCACAATCTGGTACTCCTATAAAAAGGGAAAGGTATTGCTTAACACAATTATGTACTGCTTCATGATGATAGTGATAGGCTACTCAGCATATTCCGTTGTTGTTATAAGATCGTCGGCAAACACACCTACAAACGAATATTCACCCGATAATCCTTTTACACTTGTAAGATACCTCGGTCGTGAACAGTATGGCAGCAACCCTCTGGTTTACGGAGAGACATATGCTTCGCCTTACGATATTGTTCAGGACGAATATTATGCAAGACTGGGCGACAAGTACCAAAAGGTACCGGGACCGATAAGGGCCATATATGCTTCTGACGCAAAGATGCTTTTCCCAAGGATGTGGAGCGCGGCCGATGAACATGTTAAGTTTTACCAGAGATATACAGAGGGCAGAGGAAAGTCAATTGTGGGATCGGAGCAGAAGATGCCGCTATTCAGCGACAACCTCGCTTATTTCTTTGGTTACCAACTTGACTGGATGTACTTCAGATACTTTATGTGGAACTTTGCAGGGCGTCAGAATGACATTCATTCGACAACCCCTGGAGAAATTTTCAGAGGCAACTGGGAGTCCGGAATAGGATTTTTAGACAGGGCCAGGTTGGGCGACCAACGCGAAGGTCCCGATTATATCGTGAACAACAAGGCAAAGAACCATTACTATATGCTTCCACTGTTGCTTGGAATATTTGGTTTGTTCTTCCAGCTAGGCAAAGACAAACGTAACTGGTGGGTTACAATGCTGCTTTTCCTGATGACTGGTATTGCTATTGTGCTTTACCTTAACCAGCCTCCTTTCCAGCCTCGCGAGAGGGACTACGCCTATGCAGGTTCGTTCTACGCATATGCTATATGGGTAGGTCTTGGAGTGATGGCGGTCTACGATTTCATGAAGAACCGTGCAAAGCTTCCGGCTAATATTGCCGCAGTAGGAGTGGGAACTGCTTGTCTGCTTGTTCCGGTTCAGATGGCCAGCGAAAACTGGGACGACCACGACCGCAGCAACAGATACACTGCACGTGACCTTGCCTACAACTATCTTAACAGTTGTGACCCGCAGGCAATTCTTGTTACTCACGGCGACAACGACACTTTCCCTCTATGGTACATTCAGGAGGTAGAAGGGGTGAGGACCGACGTCCGTATCATGAATACCTCGCTTCTTGGAACTGACTGGTACATAGATCAGATGAAGTATCAGGTGTACGACTCCAAACCTCTTCCGCTGTCGATTCCTAAGAGAGAATACCTGTACGGAACAAACGATATGCTTCAGATAGTGGACAGGCTCAACAAGCCGGTTCCGATTAAGGCTGTAATTGACCTTATTTCAAACCCTGATGCAAAAATGAAGGCAGAGAACGGTAAAAACTACAGTTTCTTTGCTTCCAGGAAGTTGATTCTTCCGGTAAACGTACAAAACGCTATTGCTTGTGGCATAGTATCGGCTGCTGACTCTGTTCCTGATTCTATCGAACTTACAATTCCTGAGGGGAAAAGAGTTCTTACCAAAACGGAGATGATGGTTCTTGACCTTCTGGCAAATTACAATTGGGACAGACCAATATACTTTGTTGCAATGGGTGGTGACCTTGAAATCGGAATTAAGGAGTATCTGGAATATGACGGCTTTGCCTACAAGTTTGTGCCTATCAAGAGTAAATCTTCCATTGGTAATCCGGGAAGGGTCGATGCAGATGGTCTGTATAAAAAACTTATGACTGTATATCGTTGGGGCAACATTAATGACCCTACAATAAATGTTGACTATCAGAACTTGCTTACATTCAACGCTGTAATGTGTATAAGGAACTTACATACCCAGGCTGCAAGGTCGCTTGCTCTTAATGGTAAGCTCAAAGAGGCCGTTGAGGTTCTTGACCGTATGCAGGAGGTTGCAATTCCTAGCCAGTTGCCATTGAACTGTTCTACAATGTCTTCGCTAAACGAATTTTCTGTAATGGAGGCTATTGACATCTATCTGCTTGCAGGTGAAAAAGAGAAAGGTTTTGCTCTAATGGATGCGTTTCTTGACGAAACATATGACGGATTAACCCTCTTCTCCAAAAAATACGGCTCACAATACTTATCGTTGCAGGATATCGAGCAGAACGTAGCTTATATTTTCCATCTGGCAGAGATTCTTAAAAACAGGGGCGAGGCCGCAAAAGCCACCGAGCTGGAAAAGAGAATTGAGAATGTTATTAAAGGGATTCAGGGGTAATTTGCTGATATGCTAATTTGCTAATGTGCTGATGTGCTAATGTGTTAATGTGCTAATGTGCTAATTTGCTAATGTGCGAATGGGGGAATGGTGGAGGCGGATGGCGCATAAAGAGGAGGAGATTGTTAAATCATGTAATTCCCTTATAAGACTAAACGCTTAAATATCAATACAATACTAATAACATCCTGGAAGTACTTCCAGGATGTTATTAGTATATAGCAGATTGTGTGCAACGAAAACTCAATTTTTTGCATCTTTGTCATAAAGACCTTTTAATAAGGTTCTTATTCTGTTAATTCCATAACCCTGTTGCCATGTTAATAACTTTTATTAAAATATAACTATGAAGAAAAGTTGGATTATTTTAGTTTTACTGGCCTCATTTTTTTTGAGCAGCTGCATTAAAGAGGCATTGATGCTAAATTCTCTCAAGGGAAAGTGGTGTCTGGATAAAAGTCAAAATTTTGTAACTGTTACCGAAGATGTTTTGTATATGGATCTTTATTCCCATCCATGGAAAGGAACTGTAACAGTTAACGGAGTTGAA
>Ga0079306_1002015_pt1 | contig 12062 bp, 10 predicted proteins | sample Methanotroph_Enr_FD_79181 | JGI IMG/M metagenome (GOLD analysis project Ga0079306, IMG submission 79181) | Enriched soil microbial communities from Old Woman Creek wetland in Ohio, USA - Methanotroph_Enrichment_5 | ecosystem: Environmental > Terrestrial > Soil > Wetlands | place: USA: Ohio...
ATGGAACCCCCGTGGATCCCGAGGTGTATACCCAGCTTCTTCATTCCTATGACACCGGTATCGCCGAATTCCTCGATCTGGAGAGCGTCAAGCCCAATACCTTGGGCAATACGAGGATGCTCAAGTACCTTTAAGTTTACTGGCAAGCAAATCAGGCTTACCCCGCAAACTAGTCACCAGTGTGGGGCATAAACGAGCCAGACCTGCGGTTATAAGGGTCAGGCAGATAGTTTCGCGCCTAAACCGCACTTGGTTTAGGCTAAGAAGAGCAGGAAATCAAAAAGGGAGTCGCGATGTTTGAGCGTTTTACGGATAGGGCGAGGCGAGTCGTCGTGCTGGCGCAAGAAGAGGCCCGCATGCTCAATCACAATTACATCGGCACCGAGCACATTCTTCTTGGCCTGATCCACGAAGGCGAAGGCGTCGCAGCTAAAGCCCTCGAGTCCCTCGGTATCTCCCTCGAAGCTGTGCGCTCGCAGGTTGAAGAGATCATCGGACAGGGCCAGCAAGCCCCCAGCGGTCATATTCCATTTACTCCGCGTGCTAAGAAGGTTCTTGAACTCTCCCTACGCGAAGCCCTTCAGTTGGGTCATAACTACATCGGCACCGAACACATTTTGCTTGGACTTATCCGTGAAGGCGAAGGTGTCGCCGCCCAGGTTTTGATGAAGTTGGGCGCGGATCTTTCGCGAGTACGTCAGCAAGTCATCCAACTTCTTTCGGGTTACCAGGGCAAAGAGCCAGTCACCACGGGCGGTCCTGCAGAGGGAACCCCTTCGACTTCTCTGATCCTTGACCAGTTCGGGCGCAACCTGACGCAGGCTGCCCGCGAAGGAAAACTTGATCCGGTCATTGGGCGCGAAAAAGAAATTGAGCGCGTGATGCAGGTTCTTTCACGACGCACTAAGAATAACCCGGTGCTTATCGGGGAGCCCGGCGTTGGAAAGACCGCAGTGGTCGAAGGACTCGCGCAAGCAATCGTGCGCGGGGATGTTCCAGAGACATTGAAGGACAAGCAGCTCTACTCCCTTGACCTCGGCGCACTCGTTGCCGGTAGCCGTTACCGCGGAGATTTTGAAGAGCGTTTGAAGAAGGTTTTGAAAGAGATCCGCACGCGCGGCGACATCATTTTGTTCATTGACGAGATTCATACTCTCGTTGGTGCCGGAGCCGCAGAGGGTGCGATTGATGCTGCAAGCATCTTGAAGCCGATGCTTGCCCGCGGCGAACTCCAGACAATCGGTGCTACAACACTTGACGAGTACCGCAAGCACCTTGAGAAGGACGCAGCACTCGAGCGTCGTTTCCAGCCAATTCAGGTAGCTGAACCAACTCTTGAGCACACAATTGCGATCCTTAAGGGTCTTCGTGATCGCTACGAATCCCACCACCGTGTATCGATCTCGGATGCTGCCCTTGTCTCTGCAGCAACTCTCGCAGATCGCTACGTATCCGACCGTTTCTTGCCGGACAAGGCAATCGATTTGATCGACGAAGCAGGTTCGCGCTTGCGCATCCGTCGTATGACAGCACCGCCTGAGTTGCGCGAGTTTGACGAGAAAATCGCCACAGTTCGTCGCGAAAAAGAGTCGGCGATCGACAGCCAGGACTTTGAGAAGGCCGCGTCGCTGCGCGATAACGAGAAGCAGTTGATGAACGAGAAGCACGAGCGTGAGAAGACGTGGAAAGCCGGCGATCTCGATATGGTCACCGAAGTCGACGAAGAACTCATTGCAGAGGTTCTCTCCACGGCGACGGGCATTCCGGTGTTCAAGTTGACCGAAGAAGAGACGTCGCGCCTACTTCACATGGAGGACGAACTTCACCGCCGCGTCATAGGACAAGATCAAGCAATCAAGGCACTTTCGCAGGCGATCCGCCGTACCCGTGCTGGGTTGAAAGATCCAAAGCGCCCTGGTGGTTCCTTCATTTTTGCTGGCCCTTCAGGTGTCGGCAAGACAGAGCTTTCACGAACCCTTGCCAACTTCCTGTTCGGCACAGCTGATGCGTTGATTCAACTCGATATGTCCGAGTACTCCGAGCGCCACACCGCCTCACGGCTCTTCGGTGCACCTCCGGGATATGTCGGATACGACGAGGGCGGCCAGCTGACCGAGAAGGTACGTCGCAAGCCGTTCTCTGTTGTGCTCTTTGACGAAATCGAGAAGGCTCACCCGGACATCTTCAATTCGCTTCTTCAGGTACTTGAAGACGGCCGCTTAACAGATTCCCAAGGTCGAGTCGTCGACTTTAAGAACACCGTCATCATCATGACGACCAACCTCGGTACTCGCGATATTTCAAAGGGTGCGGGCCTTGGATTTGCGAACTCCGAAGACGAGTTGAGCAATTACGAGCGCATGAAGGCGAAGGTTGGAGATGAACTCAAAACACATTTCCGTCCTGAGTTCCTCAACCGTATCGATGACATCATCGTCTTCCACCAGTTAACCAAGCCCGAGATCGTTCAGATCGTCGATCTCATGATCTCCAACCTTGATGATCGCTTGAAGGCAAAGGACATGGGAATTGAGTTGACCTTGGCAGCCAAGGATCTCCTCGCTGCTCGGGGCTATGACCCATTGCTGGGTGCCCGACCACTGCGTCGGACTATCCAGCGAGAGATCGAGGACAGCCTGTCCGAGAAGATTCTCTTTGGTGAGTTGAAGGCGGGCGAGATCATTCTTGTCGACGTCGAGGGCGAAGGCACCGAGGCGAAGTTCACCTTCGCGGGTTCACCCAAGTCGCTCGCTCCTGACTCTCCAAGTGATCTAGCGCCAACCGCCTAAGTTCTAGTAATGGCGGTAAAGCCACCTACGCTTTATCTTCTCTGCGGCTTTGCCTCCGCCGCGAAGTCGGCGCTGGTCGAGTCATTTAAGGACGAATACGGCGTTGAGGTGTTCTCGATTGAGGGAGTAAATGCCCGTCGAGGATATGGAGTCGGTGATCCGCGTGTCGATGACGCAGTTCTTGCTGCGTCCGTAGAAGTCCTGATCTTTGAGATTATTACTGCGGCAATGTCGGGCCAGTCCATTGCGATCAATGACGTCGACGGCGATCAATCCATACTCGATCGATATCTTGCAAATGCCACTGGCGCCGGACTTAAAGTGGAATTTCTCAGCACCTAAGAATCGATGCGTCGTCTTCGAGTTCTTCGGATCTGCACGACGACGTTGATAGCAATCACAACGATGCCACCAAGTATCTTCGCTGGGACAGAAGTGAGAAGCTTCAGCCAGTAACCAAACATTGGGACGACGCGTATTACTTTGTGAATCTTTGTTGACTGCTCGACAGTGTAAGAATCGGTGGAATTCTGATCGACTCCGTCACTGGTCGTCAACTGAACCAAGCCCCCATCGGCCAATTTGGAAATTACTCGGCGTATTTCCAGTTCCCACGTATAGTCATTATGAAGGAGGAGCACGTCGTTAGTGGTCAAATCGATGACCGGCTTGATTTCTGAAATCATCAAGTCACCACGGTAGATTTTGGCGTCAGGTGCATCTGTAGTGGCCGCAAAGATGGCTATTCCCATGGTTGAAGAGAGCAATACGGGAACGATAGCCGTGAGAGTAACAAAGGTGATAAATGCGATATTGACTAGTCGTACCCAGTTTATCTTCCGCCTCTTGCGTCTTTGCAATGTCGGTCCTTGTGGCGAATCCATCGGTGCAGAACTTCGATGGTGGGTACCAACTTCTGAATCTTGCGATAACGGAGTTGTTACCGCTTTCAGGTGTTTGGCTAAAAGACTGTCTGTCTTTTCATCAATTTCCATACTTGCTGCTTCAAACACGTCGGAGTTGCGAGGCAGGCGCAGAATTAGAATGCGCTCGCCTTTCTCGCTTTCTTTTTGCGATTTAAACGGAAACACGTTCTCGTTCACAATTCTCTCCAGACTGTGAGCTGCGGCGCATCAGGTACTCGGCAGAGTTACTTTACAGCCAGAGTTTCGTTAAGGGCCTAAGTGAAACCCCTACTTGCGAGATCCGTTCCATTTCACATTTCCGAGGGCCACGAGTCCGACTATCAGTAGGACTTGAAGCGTGATCGCCAGGGGAGAAGTCAATTCATCTTTGACTATCTGTCCAAGGGACGTCTCCTTGAGAACGCTCGCGCCTGAAACGTAGATTGAATAGCTGATTAAGCGTCCACCAGCAAAGGCAAGGAGAAGTGGGCCAAGAGCAATTCGCTTGATGATTCCAGCGGCTTCAAAGAGCTGAGCCGAGGAAATTGGGGAGAGAAAAAATAGCGTGAGCAGACCAAATGCACGTCTTGGGTTTTCCTCGATTTTGATGCCAATTCTCTCCATGTTCGCGACATACCCTTTTGGCAACCATCTTCTGATCGCGCGGAAGACATTAGCGAGAATGGCCCGTCCAAAGGTTGCGCTCATTACACCCAGGAGCACCAGAGCAATTGGGTTCATGTGATACCTGAGTGTGAAGAAGACGAGTATGGACCACGTCGGGGGAGCAAAAGCGGGGAGCAGGTTGGCTCCCGAGATGACCGCTACCGCTAGGAAATAGTGGGACACATCTAAAGCCTACGGGCTTTGTGGCAATGAGTAGAGACCACCGTTGTTAAGCGAGATCAATCCATCGTTGATGAGCGTAGAGAGAGCCTTCTCGACTTGCGATTCTTCGTTCCAAAGTTTTTGAATCTCTCCTCTTTTGAGTGAGTCGCTCTCTCTGAGTGCCTGCACAATGACCCCGCGACATTGGCGGTCGGTGCCATGCCAGGCTTGCGTCTTACGGGGTTGGTCAGAAGTCGGATATCCCGTGGCCCGCCATTGGCATCTAGAAGAGACTGGGCACTGATCGCAACTGGGATTACGGGAAGTGCAGACCAAAGCGCCAAGTTCCATCGTGGCCGCTGCCCAGAGATGAGCGTTGCTCTCTGGAATGAGTTCGGCGCGCGCGAGCCGTTCTTGATTGGAGAGACTTGGTCTAGGCGCCTCTACGCCGTCAATGACGCGGGAAAAAAGACGACGTATGTTGATATCGAGCACGAGTGTTCGGGCATCGTAGGCAAAGGCGGCTATTGCCGCGGCAGTGTAATCACCGATGCCCGGAAGAGATCTGAGGATTTCTTCGGATTCAGGAACTCTGCCGCTGTATTCGGTCGAAATGATTTTCGCGCACTCATGAAGGCGCAAGGCCCTTCGCGGATATCCGAGGCGACCCCATGCCGTGATGACCTCCGCAGTTGATGCAGTTGCCAGATCATGGGGAGTTGGCCAGCGTTGCATCCACTCGTTCCATTTTGGAAGGACTCGGACCACGGGGGTCTGTTGAAGCATGAATTCACTGACTAGCACACCCCAGGCGGTGGAATTGCGCCAAGGCAGATCTCGTTTATTGATGGCGAACCATGAGGTGATCTCTTTTTCTAGCGAACTCATTCTCCGCTGATCTTCACCCGTTGTAGCGCTTGATCCAATCGCGAAACTTCGACGATCTCCATTCCCGCGATTTTTGTTTCGCTGCCCTGTGGCACAAGTGCACGTTTGAATCCGAGCCGGTACGCCTCGGAGAGACGGCGTTCGACACCGCTGACTTTGCGAATCTCGCCCGCCAGTCCGACTTCACCGATCGCCACTAGATCACCAGGAAGTGCAAGTCCTTTTGCCGCCGATGCGACCGCCAGTGCGAGGGCAAGATCTGCCGCAGGTTCGCTCATTTTCATCCCGCCGACTGTGGCGGCGTAGACATCGCGACCTGCGATTCGAATGTTGGCGCGCAATTCAAGCACTGCCAATGTCATTGATGTACGTGCAGAATCAAGCCCACTGGTGACCCGTCGGGCGTTGCCGTAGTCGTTGTCCCGTCCGACTCCCACCAACGCTTGAATTTCTGCGAGCAATGGCCTTCGTCCTTCGAGGGTGACTGTGACGCACGTACCAGGTACCGGTTCGGCATGTCTTGTCGTAAAAAGGCCAGTCGGGTCAACGACGCTCTCAATTCCTCCATCGTTCAAATCAAAGCAGCCGACTTCATCGCTTGCACCGAAACGGTTTTTCGTTGCGCGGATGAGGCGGAGCCTTGAATGTCTTTCGCCTTCAAACGAGAGAACGACATCGACGATGTGTTCGAGCAATCGAGGACCGGCGATGGAGCCGTCTTTTGTAACATGCCCGACTAGCAGCAGGGTGATGTCGCGTTCTTTCGCAATACGGATGAGCGCTGCAGCGACCTCGCGCACTTGAGTTACCCCACCGGCTGAACCTTCGGCAGCCGAACTGTTCATTGTCTGAATACTGTCGATGATCAGAAGTTGTGGCTTAACAGAATCAATGTGTGTGATGACAGCGCCGAGATCGTTCTCCGACGCGAGCCACAAGATTGGATCGACCGCGCCAATGCGTTCGGCGCGTAGGCGCACCTGTGATGCGGATTCCTCACCGCTAATGAATAGGGATCTGATTCCGCGAGATGCGCTTTTGGCTGCAACAGTGAGAAGGAGAGTGGATTTGCCCACGCCAGGCTCACCGGCAAGGAGAATCGCAGCCCCCGGAACCAAACCTCCACCGAGAACTCGATCGAGTTCGCTTACCCCCGTCGAACGCGCAGCGGCGGACGAAAGGTCTACATCGGCAATGGGCGTCGCGGCTCTGGTTACTGCCCCGGGAACGAGAGAGAGCCGCTTGGGTGCAGCGATTTCTTCGACGCTTCCCCAGACCTGGCATTCGCCGCAGCGACCGACCCACTTGTTTGTGGTCCAACCGCATTCAGAACAGCGGAAGGGATCTTTCTCGGGTTTTGCCATGGGCACAGCCTAGGGCGAAGGTGTGACGGTTCGCGCTAGCTCTTGGCCGCAAGAGTTGCAGGGTGCTGGATTATGAAGAGGGGGAGGGTCTTCTTCTCGATCTCACGGATTGCCTGCATGCGAGCATCGCAGTGTTTTGCCAAAATATCGTAGGCCGCTTGCCCAAGGAGGGCGATGAGCTCGACTCGGTTGGAGATGTAGACCGGCTCGGTTCCGACATGGGCGTCGGAATCGCTCGTGCAGTACCAGTCGAAATCGTTGCCACCGTCGCCCCATGCAAGTCGTTCGTATTCTCCAATCACAGTCACTGAATATTCGCGATCGCCCACTTCTCTTGTCTCGAAACTTCTGCGCATTGGCAATTGCCAGCAGACATCGGGTTTTGTTTCAACAAAGTGGCGGCCTTCTTTGAGTGCCAAGTGATGGAGTACGCATCCAAAAGATCCTGTGAATCCCTCGGCTTCGTAGCCTTTGCGATTAAGGAAGATGCATGAGCCGTTGATGGTTCGAGTCTTCCTCTCGTTCTCTTCGTCCTTCTCTGAGATATTGAGATCGCCGCCGAATCGCTTGGGGCGGGACTCTACATAAAATTGCCACATGTCCGGGGTGAGATCTGCTGCGGACTTGAGAACTCGTGCCTCATCATCCTCGTCGGAATACATGGCGCCTTCTGTACAGCAACCATCATTCGGCCGATCGGCAAAAACGCCTTTGCAGCCATCACCGTAAATGCACGTCCAATAGGAAGTTAACCACGTGAGATCGCATTTGAAGATTTCGAGCTCGTCGTTTGGATCAGTGAATTCAAACCAATCGCGCGCAAAACCTGGCTTCGTTTCAGACATAGTGGGAGAGCCTACGGGCTATTGCGTGTTTACGCACATCAGTTGCAGGTAATCTGTCCTCATGACGAACGATCTTAATCCAGGTTCCATTGGAGTGATAGGCGCAGGCGTAATGGGGGAGGCTTTGATCAGCGCCCTGCTCTCTGCTGGTGTGAGCCCCGAGACCATCATCATCTCCGAGAAGCGCGAAGAACGTGCCAAGGAACTCGTCGACAAGTACGGAATAGCTGTTGCACCTTTAGAGAAGAATGTAGCCAAGGCGGAGGTTCTGCTTCTCGTTGTTAAGCCACAGGATATATCCACCGTTTTAACAGAGATCAAGGGTTTGATTAATTCAGACACGCTGGTCGTTTCCTTTGCTGCGGGCAAGAGGATTGAATTCATCTCATCGCTCCTCGGCGGCAAGAACCCGGTCATCCGTGTGATGCCTAATACGCCGACGTTAGTCGGGGAGGGAATGGCCGCCATGTCTGTGGGTCCGCTTGTAAGCCCTGCTCAATCGAATTTCGTTCGTGATTTCCTTTCGGCTACCGGTCGCGTTGTAGAGGTCGATGAGAATTTGCAGGACGCGGTGACTGCGGTCAGCGGATCTGGACCGGCCTACTTTTTCAATTTTGTTGAAGCGATGGTTAAGGCTGGGACAGAACTCGGACTGCCGAATGACATCGCCACCGAATTGACGATCCAAACAATGGTGGGCGCTGCAAAACTGCTTGCGACATCAGGAAAAAGCCCCGCGACACTTCGGGAAAACGTGACGAGCCCTAATGGCACGACGGCAGCTGCGCTCGCATCCTTTGTTGAGTCCGACCTTGCCTCGGTTGTAAAGAAGGCAATGGTTGCCGCCCGTGATCGTTCGCAAGAGCTAGCCTAAAGATTTCTCCATGAAGAAAATATCGATTATCGTTTCGGCTACGCTGTTTTTAGCGGCATTCCCATTTCTTGCGCAAGGTGCGACAAAATCTATTACGCAGACCCCGATGAAGTTGGTTACTGCCCTATCTCCTTCTGATCAGACGACAGGCATGATCGTCAGGGGTAAGGCCATTTATCTCATCGGAACGATCACTGGCGTCGTAAGTACTGATGGCTTCGTCCAAGCCTTAGATTCTGCGGGGACCGTGCTGTGGTCTCTACCGCTGGATAACGGCTCCAACGAAATTGCAACTGCTGCAACGTATGATTCGGCCGGAAATATCTGGGTCGTCGGATCCGCTCAGACTCCGCAAGCATCGCCTAGTCCATCGGCAAACCCTTCATCGACATCGACGCCAACGCCAACGCCAACGCTAGCACCATCACTTACACCGACCCCAACGCCATCGGTCCTCAATCCTGACGGTGTCAGCGTTGATCCTTCTCTTCCGATGAGACCAAATCTCACATTTCTCACCCTCTGGAAGATTTCGCCATCGGGCACCTTGCTTGCGACCTACGTTTCCGATATGAAATCAGCATTCCTCGTAAGGAGTGCGGCGGTGGTGAAGAACTCAATTGCAATTGTTGGGATGATCTCTACGCCATCGGGCCATGCCGGTCTCTTGATCCAGTCTGACTTGAATGGAACATTCAGCAGATCGATGATCCTCGGTAAGACTGATACCGAATTAAATGCCATCGCGAAGAAGAGTGATGGTTCCCTCGTGCTCTTGGGGAGTAGTTCGGAGACAATTGCAAAGCAAGGTCGCAAAGGGGCCAAAGATGGAATCATTGTCGTAGTTACTCCCACCGAAAAAATCTCATCCATTGTCCGAAGTTCAAACATCTCAAGCACGCGCTCATGGCAGAGCGCCACTAATTCGTTATTTCTTGGTGGAGACGCCCTTGGAAAGACGAAGACAGAGGCCGTCGTGACGAAATTCGGGTCCACCCTTGTTCCATCGTGGACGACACGCTTTGACTCTCGTGGCCCTGCCCTTACCGTAGATAGCCCGACCTCCCACTTCTTTGTTTTCCCCTCTATCGGGGCAATTGCCGGGGTGCGAGGCTGGAAACCAAGTAAGCCATCGGCTCTGGTGCTCAGCCTTGACTCAAAGGGCCGTGTGAACGGGGCCTACGGAGCCTCTGCCATCGCGACACCAATGGCGATCGGCTACAGCCGAGATCTTGGCCTAGTGGTCCTGGGTCGAGGTCCAGCAGGCGTTTCGGTCTTTCACGCACTTCCAAGGTAGCCTAACCTCCTTGGGCCTCGATGGGTCTTGAGGTCAGAAATACCTAAAAGGAGATTGTGGCGAATGGGTTCAGTAATCAAGAAGCGACGCAAGCGGATGGCAAAGAAGAAGCATAAGAAACTTCTGAAAAAGACTCGCATTCAGCGTCGCAACGCCAAGTAAGCCTTTCCACTCTTCTTTCTACGGCCTTAAAAGCGTCAGCTTCCCGGCAACGGAAGCTACCGCGTAACGCACTCTATTGATCGTTACCCAGTCGCTATCTATCGGCACTGGGCTCTGGGAACTTGACACAAGGCTGATTGCCGCCTTGGCGCCTGAAGTTTTCAATTCGGTCGTGCAGATGCGGTCTTGGCACCCGAAAGCAAGTGTTCGATTATCAATGCTCAATGGTGACATCGGAAGACCAAAACCGTCGCTAGTGATCGTCACCGGCGGAGATTGATCCGAAATATTGTCCCATCGAATCTGGGTTGGCCGTGGCAGGGATACTCCGCTGGCAGTCAGCCAGGTTGCGATGACCCCGGAGGCGGTCTTATTCAGAGAGACGTCGTAGCCGGCGACGGCAACGCCTCCTCCTGATGTGTCGAGAGTTCGGTAGGCCCAGTTCGGAGTTATTCCTGTACGGGTGGCTATGCGCACTTCTCCCAAAGTAGCCTGTTTCTGTTGATTTACCACGAGCACGGAATCATAGATAAGCGTGACTTTTGCACCCACTGCGACTGCGCGGAGGTGCATGCCAACATCGCCAGTTGTCCGATTATTGGTTTTTCGGTCGCCGTCAACAAGTTCGTACGTCCACTTACCTGATGCGCCCTTTACTGCACCAAGCAGAATGCCCTGAGTTTCATCTCGATAGAAAACCTGAATCGCAACTGCTGTACTCGCGCACGCATTGCTTACGCTGACATCGCTTGCAGTTCGAACGCGATTGACTTGCTCGTACGGTTGAACGATCGGACCGTTTCCATCAACAATGTCGTACTTGAAACTAGATCCGTCAAAGGTTGCGTGCCTAAGATCTTTGTCGACTAGGTCTGGATAGAAGATGTGTAAAATCTGTTTTTTCCCTGATCCGCTCGCACATACTGACACCGGACCTGCAACATTGTGCAGTGTTCGCCCTCCAGTTCCGCCACGACCATCGACAGTGAGCTTGCGCCACCCTCTGCCATCCCACATGGCCACTTTTACCCATCCACGCTTACTGTCCGTGTAGACGATTGCCGGTTGTGTTCGGAAAAGTGTCGTTGCAATGTGCTCGCCATCAGCCAGAGAATCCAGGATCGTGGCCTTCCAGGCAGGCTGAGGCGTGACCGGATTTGTCTGCACGCTTTCAGATTGGCCTAAATCGTTTATTGAAAAGATCGAGAATGTGTAAGAGAGACCGTTCTTTAGGCCTGAAATCAAGACAGGACTTGCCGTTGTTGAAATTGTCTGACCAGTTCTGTTGTTTGTGATTGTGTAACTGGAAATTTGCGCAGTCCGATTATTGGTCGGCAGGTCGAAGGTGATTACCGCCGACTTGTCCCCGACAAGGGCGGCAACATTGCGCGGAGGAAGTGGCATTGTGCTTGCAATGCCAGCTGGCGGCTTGTTCCTTAGGTCTTGCAGCATGGCAACAAGGAGAGGGCCGGGCTGATGGAATACCTCACCCGCATCCAAGTTCGGCGTCATTACCGAATTGGGCCCTGCCGAGGAAAAAGTTGCCTCATCAAGATGGCTTACCGACGAACCGACCTCGTAATGCGCCGGAGTGTAGAGCAACGGCTTAACCCCATTGTTGGCCGCAATTCCGAGTGGGCCCGACCAGACCAACGTGCTTGTCAGAGCAGTGCCAAGTTCAAGCGAAGGGGACGGGAAATCTGAAAGGCGGTGACCATCAATTGTTTGTGCGTACGCGTCGAACGGCGTGGGCTGATCAAGAATCCCGTATTTGAAATAGGTGTCATAGGCATCGGTCGAGAGAAAGCCAAGGCCATGTCCGAGTTCATGAATGAAAACCGATTCAAGATCGTATTCATTCAATGTCGGCGCTCCATCGTTACGTTGATCCCAATTCGCATTTGAATTTGCTTGGATAACAATCTCGGGGCTGTTCCTGTCTAGATCTTCCCCTGCAAGTGCGTTCGCCAACGCCGAGGGATACCAGAGAGTTGGATCAGGCGCCCCGGTGAACCCTGAGAAATAGTTGCCAGGTCTGGCACTGCCAAGAATTCCGGAAGTAGAGGAAGGTCCCCACGTTGCATCAACGTTTATCGGAACCGTCGATGCA
>Ga0079306_1002017_pt1 | contig 12056 bp, 7 predicted proteins | sample Methanotroph_Enr_FD_79181 | JGI IMG/M metagenome (GOLD analysis project Ga0079306, IMG submission 79181) | Enriched soil microbial communities from Old Woman Creek wetland in Ohio, USA - Methanotroph_Enrichment_5 | ecosystem: Environmental > Terrestrial > Soil > Wetlands | place: USA: Ohio...
ATCCAGTGCCAGGGACGGTAACTTGGCGGCTCTACAGGCACTTGAGCAGTACAAAGTTTCACCTCCCTGTGCCTGGGTTCCGGCATCCCTGCCGGAACGACGGTGTCTCGCAAATACTGGTGTCTCTCGGAGTCGTCATGCCGGCAGGGATGCCGGTATTCAGCGCCAGGGACGGTAACTTGGCGGCTCTACAGGCACTTGAGCAACACAAAGTTTCACCTCCCTGTGCCTGGGTTCCGGCATCCCTGCCGGAACGACGGCATTTCACAGACACGGGTGTATAACGACAAGGGTGCGCGTAGGAAAATAGAGCATAGTGTGGGAAAAGTCGGAGGATGACTTATAGGACTTACGCGATTAATGGACTTCGTTGCGTTAGACGTTTAACAGGCAATTAGTAAGAAGGTGGATCGCTTATCAGCGAATCCACCTTCTTACGAATTATGATTTACCAGTACATTGCATTCCTCCTTTCAAAATAGGTTAATGTGAAAAACTTCGCTCGTTGCGAAGGAGTAACGGTTTGTCCCTGTAATAAAAGCAGCCAGATTGGGACGATTCTAGCGCCATATTAAGATGATTATCTAATCACGGTTTTGGAGTACCACCCAGGAACGAAGCGCATAGCCGAGTCAGTTTATGCTCGACATTTTTGCTCTTCGCTGTAATTCGACATTAAATCCGATAATGGAATATATCTATGGGGATCAGGTATATGATCCTCAGGGAACGCCGCCAAGGTTTCTTGAATATTTGCTAAAAACAAGTCCACAAGTTCGGCATTTTTCAATTTTTCATCGGCGCATAGTCCAATAATGCCAATTTCTGTTCCTAACGCTATGTTTTTAGGATTTTTTTTGGGGTCGCTATTTATATCGCTATTTGAGAATGGCTGAGCGTCTTTCAGTGCAAGAAAGTTTATTGAATCAGGCCCCATAGCAACATAACACTTTCTTGTTACGTTCCATGCTAATAGGCTTTCGTTTTTATAGTAGATAAAAAACGTTTCAATACCGTTCGATACGATTATTTTCCCAACGTTAAAGCCACTGATTTCTCTCACTTCTTTATCGATGATAGTACCTTCAAATAAGGTGTAACTGGTTAATGGAAAGCTATCCAGAAACTCCAGGAATTTATTATAGTTTTCTGCTTCGACCATATTCCGTCCCAGATTCCAGGCAAAACCGACCGTCCATTGAATAAATTTAGCCCAATTTTTATCAGATAAAATTGAACAATTTAAGTCGGCTCCCCGCATCGGATAACATGCCATTCCCGCAGTGCTGTTATGTGACTGGGCAAACTGCCGGGCTTGGTTTTCCGCATCATCCGCGTCTTTTACTTGAACGATTATTTTTTGATAATGCCCCGAGTCATCAGTATCGGAAGTTAAGATAACGGGATTCAGGGGCAACTTATGAATATTGAAAAGATTCATGCTCATTTCCGGCGCCGCTCTGCCGCATGGATCACCATTAATTACCGAAATTCCTTTTTTCGCAGAAATTATAAAAGGAATTAACGTATTCATTGCCCCCATTTCAACGGGTATCAAATAACCTAAAGGCTCTTGACCGGATTGAGTCAAATAATTATCCATTTCCATGAAGGCATTTAGTGAAACCGTTTGTCCGAAGCCTTCAAATATTTTATCGGGTGAACCTAAACCGGCTACAAAAGCTATATTTTTATGCGCTTCAAGGTTCTCAGGATTTACATAATGCATCACATCGGCATCGTTAAGCATTTTATCCATAAATAGCAGCGCTAGCCCAAGCGGCCCGCCGCCGCCGGATGCTAAAAAACACGCGCCATAGACAATATAGTTAATATCTTTTTTCGTTAATCGATAATTGCCCGGACCAAAGTTTTTTACTGCGTGGTCATTTAGCCCCGCTTTTTTTATCGATTTGTCTTCACTAAATGATGATTCTCGAATTGAAATATTATTATTAAGCATAAAAATTTTTAAAGATGAAATACATTATGTCTGTTTCGATTGCGGTTTATTTTCGTTGGATACAGAGAAATTATCGGTTTAACCTGGATAAAATAGCCTCAACAAGATTAAGGGATGTATTGTAAGCTATAACGTCGGTAATGTGCGGCAATGCTTACAAAATTGGCATTTTCTATGCTTTGTAAACAACAGAAAAAACACGCGCTATCGGAAAATATTCATTAATTAAGAGATACTTGACTTATGCAATTCGACTTTCAATCTACTGAATTTATTGCGAATCCTTACCCTGTTTACGCCAGGTTACGCGAACAAGCCCCGGTCTATCTGGTAGAACCTGGAGTTTGGTTAATAACCCGTTATCATGATGTCGAGCATCTATTGAAAAGCCCTCTTTTAGATAAAGATGTTCCTTCTGTCTTTGATCAGCGTTATGGGAGAGATATGAACGATGAACCTGTTTATCGTATCCATAATAATTTCTGGGTATCGATGGGTTTACTTGGTCGACGTAAGTTGATAGTCAAAGCGCTTAATGCCGGTAAAACAAGCGAGTTACGGATTCTTGTGCAAAAGAGTGCGGAGCAATTAGTGGATAAATGGATAGGTGACGGACAGGCTGATTTAAGGACTGTTTTTGCTTATCCGCTACCTGTACAGGTCACTTGTAATATGCTTAACATTGAATTGCAACAGAGCCTTGATTTTTTGGCGGAAACTAAACTCATGGCGAGAACGGCTGAACCCAGCCCGCTTACTGCTGAGGAACTCGATATTGCCAATGCTGCGGCATTACGGTTGGAGGCGTTTTTTCGCGAAATTTGTCGACAAAGACGTAAACAACCGGGCGATGATTTGGTTTCGCAGTTATTGGCAGCCGAGGAAGATGGTGAGCGTTTAAGCGAAGACGAAATTATCTCCAACCTTATTATATTGTTCGTGGCGGGATACGGGACTACCGCCAACGCATTGTGCAATACTTTGCGCTTATTGTTTCTTTATCCTGAGCAACGGGAATTGCTAATCGCCAAACCGGAACTTTTATCCTCTGCTGTGGAGGAAGGTTTACGCTTTAGTTCTTCGGCCCCAATTACCGCTCGCACCGCCATAGAAGCGGTGGAACTACATGGCTTTCGAATTGCTCCTGGGGATACTGTCTATCTTGCCCTTGATTCGGCAAATCATGATCCTGAGGTGTTCGATGAACCTGACCGTTTTTGGATTGAGCGGCCACCAACTGTTAAAAAACCATTAGCTTTTGGGGCGGGCAACCATTATTGCTTGGGAGCTAAACTGGGATTCATGGAAGTAGAAGTTGCATTGGAAACATTATTTCGCCGGTTACCGAATTTGACTATCGATAATATAGATCAGCTAAAGTGGGAACCGACATGGGTACTTAGAGGTTTGGAGTCTTTGCCTGCAAGATGGTAGAAACAATATATACGTTCAGTCCCAAGCGGGACGGGGCTTATCTATCGTTCCCACGCTCCGGCGTGGGAATGCAGTTCGGGACGCTCCAGCGTCCCGTTTCACTAGATCACAGCCTTAAAAATAAGCCCTAAAGCTGATACGCCGCACTTCATCACTATACAGCACACGAAGGAAGCCGACGCTGGAGCGTCTGAGACTGCATTCCCACGCCGGAGCGTGGGAACGATAAAATTAGCACCGTCATACCGGCATGGATGCCGGTATCCAGTGCCATGGACGGTAACTTGGCGGGTCTACAGATACTTGAGTAACAGGAAGTTTCACCTCCTTGGGCCTGGGTTCCGGCATCCCTGCCGGAACGACGGTGTATCGCAGACACGGGTGTATAACGATGACTGTGGCACGATAGAAAATAGCTCTGCCGCAAGTCCTACTTCAATATAGCTAACGCTACAGGCAAAGAGTATTATCGAATTAACTCGCAGATTGATAAAAATTACAGTTATCTATAGGTTTTTATGCGGGTTATGCTGAGAGCAGTTATTTGGCACAATGGCGATTTCCTAGACTTTCTGTCTTTAGATAAGGAAGGCGGCATGAATAAAACACCTTTCCCGGATGACTGGCCCGATATAGATACCAAGCTCTACAACCGCTCGGTCAAGTTGTTTAATGCGGTCAAAAACATGTTGAGCGTCAAGCTCGATCTGCATACCGATCCCCAAGTCGTCCTGGAAGGCGACATCTTTTTATTCAATCACTTTTCCCGCTTCGAAACCTTCATTCCTCAGTTTCTTATTTACGAGAAAACCGGGGCTTACAGCTGCTCGATTGCCTCGGCGGAATTTTTTAAGGAAGACAATGTGCTATCGCGCTATTTGAAGCATGTCGGCGTTTTTCCCCACAACCATGAGCGCCTGTTTGCACTGCTGGCCGGGCAGATTTTGCGCGGCCGTAAAGTCATTATTTTTCCTGAAGGCGGCATGGTAAAAGACCGGCGGGTTATCGACAAACACGGCCACTACAGTATTTTCTCCCGTATCACCGGCAACCGGCGCAAACATCACACCGGCCCCGCTGTTCTAAGCCAGGGTGTAGAAACGTTTAAAGCGGCTATCCGTCACGCCCATAGCCGAAACGATGCCGCCCTGTTGCGGCAATGGAAAGAGGTTTTACACATCGACAGCGTAGACCAGCTGATAGCGGTCGCCAATAAACCGACGCTGATGGTGCCTGCCAATATTACTTTTTACCCGATTCGCTCTTCTGAAAACCTGCTGTTTAAAAGCGTTGAACTGTTTTCCGACGGCCTGAGTTTGCGCCAATCGGAGGAATTGCTGATTGAAGGCAATATTATGTTGAAAAACACCGACATGGATATCCGCATGGGGACGCCTATTAATCCATGTAGTGCCTGGGATTGGCGCACCCGTTATCTGGTCAACGAGATTGCCCCGGACGTTAACACCATAGACGATGTGTTTACGCTGAATTTAAGAGCCCAAAACTGGCGGCAACGTTTATTGAGTACTTATTTTATAAAAAATGCCCAGATTTCACGCGATCAATACATGGAAGGGATTTATGTCAACGTCACTGTCAATTTAAGCCATCTGGCGGCGACGTTGATCATGTATTACATTAATCAAGGGCAGACCCATATCGAAAAGGACAAGTTTTACAACATCTTGTATATCGCCATTAAACATCTGCAAAACAACACGGTGATCCATTTGCACCGAAGCCTGCTCAATCCCGATGACTACAGCGATTTGTTTAGGGCCGCTAACAAGCGTTTCGATGATTTCATGAGTGTTGCCAAAGAAGCCGGTTTGATCAAAGAAGATGACAACAGTTACCATTTTTTGCCCAAGCTTTGCGTCGAGTCCGACTTTGACAGTATTCGCCTGGAGAATCCGATTGCGGTTTACAACAACGAAGCGGCACCGCTGCATGTCGTCCGAGATACGCTGATTGACGCGATAGGCGAATGTTCCCATGCCGATAAAGACAAATTGGCCGCCTGGCATTTTGAAGATGAATGCCGGACGCTGGCATGGGAAAAGCAGGCTTATTCGAGATCGCTGTTCGGCGACATCAACCAGGAAGAAGTTGCTGTTGCCGATCCTTCGCCTTTTTTCATCCAGCCGGAGCTTGCCAATGGTTTCGGCGTTTTGCTGATTCACGGTTTGCTCGCCAGCCCTGCTGAATTAAGGGCTTACGGCGAATATTTGGTTAAACAGGGCTATACGGTATTGGGCATTCGGCTTAAAGGCCACGGTACATCGCCTTATGCGTTGCGCGATCAAAGCTGGGAGGATTGGTACGGTTGCGTGCAGCGGGGCTTTAATATACTCAAGGTGCATTGTCCGCGTATTTTTGCGGTTGGTTTTTCCACCGGCGGCGCATTGGCGTTAAAACTGGCTGTCGAACATTATCCCGAAATGATCGGTGTTGTCGCTATTTCGGTACCGTTGAAATTCGTCAATCCCGCTTTCATGCTGGTGCCGTTACTGCATGGCACCAACAAGCTGGTCGGCTGGGTTTCGGCTTTTGAAGGGGTCAAGCCTTTCATCGATAACGAACCGGAACATCCCAATATTAACTACCGCAATACGCCGGTCAGGGCGCTTTATGAATTGAGACTGTTGATTACGCAACTTTATGATTTATTGCCGCAGATCAGCACGTCCGTATTGATTATGTATGGCGATGAGGACTCTATCGTCTCTGCCAAGGGCGCGCCGGTTATTATGGATAGATTGGGTTCCGAACATAAGCGAATCCACGCTATTAAATCGCAGCGGCATGGGATTTTAATGGAAAACATTGATGGTGCCTGGCAGGTGATTGATGATTTTTTTAATGAGTTGAAGGCTGTGCATAAGGAAGCTATGTAGCTAGCGTTAGGCGGGAAACAGGCCGATAGACAGACCTTCCAGGTTTTGAAAACCTGGAAGGTCTAATGTGCGACTGGAAAGCCGGTAAAGACATGATTTCCCCCTCATGTCTTCGTGATGAAAACAACAAATATGAGGGCAATAAAATGAAAAACGTAGTTATTGCAGGATATTGCAGGTCGCCTTTTACTCCGGCGCAAAAAGGCCAATTGGCTAAAGTTCGGCCGGATGATTTTGTTACACAGGTCGTTAAAGCCTTACTCCATGATACTGGCGTTGCCCCGACGGATATTGAAGATTTGATTTTAGGCTGCGCCTTCCCGGAAGGCGAACAAGGGATGAATCTGGCTAGGCTAATCGTTCATCTTGCCGAACTGCCCGTTACCATCGCCGGCACCACCATTAACCGTTTCTGCGGCTCCTCAATGCAGGCCATACACAACGCGGCAGGCGCAATTCAAATGAATGCCGGTAGGGTGTTTATCTGCGCCGGTGTCGAATCGATGAGCCGGGTGCCGATGGGCGGCTTCAATTACCTGCCTAATCCGGGCCTTTATAAAACCTATCCGCAAGCTTATATTAGTATGGGCGAGACCGCGGAAAACCTGGCCTTGCAATATCATATCGAGCGCCCGGCCCAGGAGGCTTTTGCATTGGCAAGCCAGCAAAAAGCGGGTGCTGCCCGGCAAAACGGCTTGTTCGCCGGCGAAATTATTCCGATTAAGCGCATGGACGGCGAGATTGTTCAGTACGACGGCTGTATCAGGGCCGATTCCACGCTTCAGGGCTTATCCGAACTGCAACCGGCCTTCCTTAAAAACGGCAGCGTGACCGCAGGAACTTCTTCGCCGTTAACCGACGGCGCGGCTGCCGTGCTGGTGTGCAGCGAACAATACGCGGATGCTCACGGCCTGGAAAAACTTGCCCGCATCAAGGCTATCGCGGTATCCGGCTGTGCGCCTGAAATCATGGGCATAGGCCCGGTCAGCGCGACTCATAAAGCTTTGCAACGCGCCGGTTTGACCTTGGAGGACATTGATATCGTCGAACTGAACGAGGCTTTTGCCGCGCAATCTTTGGCGGTGCTTAAAGAGCTGCCGATTCCTTTGGAAAAATTGAACCTGGACGGCGGCGCGATTGCTTTAGGCCATCCGTTGGGCGCGTCAGGGGCCAGAATTACCGGCAAAGCCGCCAGTCTTTTGAAACGGGAAAACAAGCAATTCGCCCTCGCCACGCAATGCATCGGCGGCGGACAGGGCATAGCGACTATTTTGGAGGCTATCTAATGGACATTAAAAAAGTTGCGGTGATTGGCGCCGGCGTCATGGGCGCAAGCATCGCCGCTCATATCGCCAACGCCGGTATTCCGGTTTTTCTATTGGATATAGTGCCTAAAGATGCCGAAAACCGGAATAGTATTGCCGAAGCCGCCATTGCCAAATTACTTAAAGCCGAACCCGCAGCCTTCATGCATAAAAATAATGCCCGTCTGGTTACGCCGGGCAATATTGAAGACCATCTTGACTGGTTGAAAGACGTTGACTGGGTGCTTGAAGCGGTGATTGAGGATTTGGGCATCAAACAGGCGCTGTACCAAAAGCTGGAGAACATCTGCCGTCCAGGCACCCTGATTTCATCGAATACCTCGACATTGCCGCTAAAACTGCTGACTCGCGACATGCCGGACAGTTTCAAACAGCGCTTCATGATTACTCATTTTTTTAATCCGCCCCGTTATATGCGGCTGCTGGAACTGGTTTTAGGGGCGGAGACCAAGCCGGAACTGGTCGATGCGGTCAGCCGTTTTGCCGATACGCATTTAGGTAAAGACTGCGTTACTTGCAAAGATACGCCGGGGTTTATCGGTAACCGCATCGGTATTTACTGGTTGCAATACGGTCTGCTGGAAGCGATCAAGCTGGGATTGACGGTCGAACAAGCCGATGCGGCGATGTCCGCGCCGTTCGGCATACCCAAAACCGGCATATTCGGTCTGCTGGATTTGGTCGGGCTCGATTTGATTCCGCATGTTCTGGACAGCATGAAACTGGCTCTACCCAAGAACGATGCGTTTCATCAGGTCAGCCTGTTGCCGGAATTGGTCAAAACCATGATAGCCGGCGGCTACACCGGCAGGAAAGGCAAGGGCGGTTTTTATCGTTTGAATGAGGCAGAGGGAAAGCGCGTTAAGGAATCCATTAATCTGCAAACCGGCGATTATCAGTGTAGCGAAAAATTCGCCTTGCCCGATGTGCCCAAAACGCAGGATGAGCTCAGGGATTTTTTGTGCAGCGACGACGTAATTTGCCGTTTTGCCTGGCAGGTGCTGTCCAATACGCTTGTTTATAGCGCCAATCTGATCCCCGAGATTTCCGATGACATCGTCGCCGTCGATACCGCGATACGTCTGGGTTATAACTGGAAATACGGCCCGTTCGAATTGCTGGACCGGATCGGCGTGGACTGGTTCGTTAACCGGTTGATTGCGGAAAACCGGGATGTGCCGCCGTTGTTGGCGGGCCTTGTGCCTGCCCTTTCCGCGCGTGTATCAGGGCAACCACAAGGGATTGCCCCTACGAGTTTGTACAAGGTCGAGTCCGGCAAACGTTTGTTTATCGATTTATCCGCCAATTATCAGCCCGTCCGCCGAGCCGACGGCGTCTTGCTGTTATCCGATATTAAATTGAGCGCTCCGGCGGTATTGGAAAATCCGTCGGCCAGCCTCTGGGATATTGGCGACGGCGTTGCCTGCCTGGAATTTCACAGCAAGATGAATACGCTGGATATGGATAGTCTGGCGATGGTTCGGCAAAGCGTCGAAAAGGTCAAAACCGGTTTTTCTGCGCTGATTATCCATAACGATGCCGACAATTTCTCGGCCGGGGCTAATTTAACCTTATTGGTAAAGGCCATCCACAGCCAAGACTGGCCTGCGGTAGAGCAATTGATCAAACAGGGACAACAGACTTATCGGGCTTTGAAATATGCGCCGTTCCCGGTGGTCGGCGCGCCTTCCGGGCTGGCTTTGGGCGGCGGTTGCGAAGTCCTGCTGCATTGCGATGCGATTCAGGCTCATGCCGAACTCTATATCGGTCTGGTTGAAGTGGGCGTAGGGCTGATTCCGGGCTGGGGCGGCTGCAAGGAATATTTGCGCCGCTGGCTGGAGTTCGCCAGGCGTCCGGGCGGCCCGATGCCGGCCATTGCCCAGGCTTTTGAAACGATCGGCATGGCGAAGGTGTCCAAATCGGCGGTGGAAGCCAAGGAGATGTTGTTTTTATCCACGACCGACGGCATTACCATGAATAAAGACCGCTTATTGGCCGAGGCCAAAGCCAAAGCGTTGCTGCTGGCACAGGATTATATGCCGCCCAAGCCCGCCAGTTATAGCTTGCCCGGAGCCAGCGCTAAAGCGGCAATGGATCTTGCTGCCAATAATCTTAAAATAGCCGGAAAAATAACCGACTATGATTTGGAAATTTCACGGCAGCTGGCAGAAGTGCTTAGCGGCGGTCTGTGCGACATTACCGAGCCTCTGGACGAAGACGATTTGTTGAATTTGGAGTTGAACGCGTTTCTGCATTTGGTTCGGCAAGCGGGTACTTTGGCGAGATTGGAGCATCTTTTAACAACAGGCAAGCCGTTGCGTAATTGATTTTTTGTCCACGAAAGACACAAAAGACACGAAAAATGGATTTCATCGTTCCCACGCTCCGGCGTGGGAATGCAGCCTCAGACGCTCCAGCGTCGGCCTCCTCCTTGTGCTGTATAAATCATGAGATGCGGCGTATCAGCTTCAGAGTGCCTTTTTACGATTGTGGTTTAATGAAACGGGACGCTGGAGCGTCCCGAACTGCATTCCCACGCCGGAGCGTGGGAACGATAGGATATTTTCGTGCCTTTCGTGCCTTTCGTGCCTTTCGTGCCTTTCGTGGACAAAAATGTAACAAGTGATTTAGGAGCATCCCATGATTTGGTTACTCACATTACTCATTATCCTCGGCGTTCTGGCTTATATCAGGACATCTATTCATATGGTTACACTGATTATAGCCGGATGGTTAGGGCTATATTCTCTGGCATTTGGCGGAGGCATCCTCGTATTCCTGCTTTGGGTCATTTTTGCTGCCGTTTTTATCCCGCTGAATTTTCCGGCTATCCGTAAATTATTATTCAGCAGCGCGGCTTTCAGGATGATGAAACAGATGCTGCCGCCAATGTCGCAAACCGAACGCGAAGCGCTGGAAGCTGGCAACACCTGGTGGGACTCCGAGCTGTTTTCCGGTAACCCCGACTGGAAGATATTGCTCAATTTGCCCGCCGCGAAACTGAGCATCGAAGAGCAGGCCTTCATCGACGGCCCGGTTGAAACGTTATGCAACATGCTCGACGACTGGGACATCACCCATAACCGCCAAGACCTGTCGCCGGAAGTCTGGGACTTTATCAAGCGCCATAAATTCTGCGGCATGATCATACCCAGGCACTACGGCGGCCTGGAGTTTAGCGAATACGCGCATTCCGAAGTGGTGATGAAAATTGCCAGCCGCAGCACCACCGCAGCCGTTACCGTGATGGTGCCCAATTCCTTGGGCCCGGCCAAATTATTGCTGGCTTACGGCACCGAGCAGCAAAAAAGTCATTATCTGCCGCGCTTGGCAACAGGCGAGGAAATCCCGGCGTTTGCGTTAACCGGTCCTCATGCAGGCAGCGATGCCGGAGCAATGCCCGATAGCGGCGTGGTCTGTTACGGTAAATTCGAAGGCAGGGATCAGGTGCTGGGCATACGGCTGAACTGGGAAAAACGCTATATCACGTTAGGCCCGGTCGCTACGGTGCTAGGCTTGGCATTCAAGCTTTACGACCCGGACCGCTTGATCGGCGACAACGAAAACATCGGCATTACCGTTGCCTTGATTCCTACCGATACCCCAGGTGTTTCAATCGGCAATCGTCATTTTCCGTTGAATTCGGCGTTCCAGAACGGCCCGAACCGGGGCAAGGACGTATTTATCCCGATGGACTGGATCATCGGCGGCATCGAGCAGGTCGGCAACGGCTGGAAGATGCTGATGCAATGCTTGGCTACCGGCAGGGCGGTGTCCTTGCCGGCGCTCAGCGCCGGCGCGGCAAAAATGGCTAGCCGCAATACCGGCGCTTATGCCCGTATCCGCAAGCAATTCAATCTGCCGATCGGCGAGTTTGAAGGCATTGAAGAGCCGTTGTCACGGATAGCCGGCCAAACCTATATTATCGATGCCGCCCGCAAAGTGACTGCCGCCGCGCTGGACGACGGACAACAGCCGTCGGTCATTTCCGCGATCATCAAATACGAACTCACCGAAAGAATGCGCCGTGTCATTAACGACGCGATGGATATACAAGGCGGTTCCGGCATTTGCCTGGGGCCTAAAAACTATCTCGGGCGGATGTACCAAGTAATTCCGGTCAGTATTACCGTCGAGGGCGCCAATATCCTGACTCGCACGATGATGATTTTCGGTCAGGGCGCGGTGCGTTGCCATCCTCACATCCAGAGGGAAATGGCCGCTTTAGGTCAGGAAAATCCTGAATTGGCGTTGCATCGGTTTGATGAAGTGTTGTTCGAGCATGTCGGTTCCGTGCTACACAATCTGGCCGCCGGTTTTTGGCTGGGCTTAAGCGGCGCCCGTTTTATCGAGGCGCCCGGCGATCAAAATACCCGGCGTTATTTCCGGCAGATTGCCAGGCTTAGCGTCGGCTTTGCGCTGGTCGCGGATTTC
>Ga0079306_1002018_pt1 | contig 12055 bp, 9 predicted proteins | sample Methanotroph_Enr_FD_79181 | JGI IMG/M metagenome (GOLD analysis project Ga0079306, IMG submission 79181) | Enriched soil microbial communities from Old Woman Creek wetland in Ohio, USA - Methanotroph_Enrichment_5 | ecosystem: Environmental > Terrestrial > Soil > Wetlands | place: USA: Ohio...
CCCTTAGAGGGCGTCCATTTTGTAGCCGAATCCTCGCACAGTCTTGAGAAGTTTCAGTTCATAATCGTCATCGATTTTTCGTCTCAACTGGCGAATATAGACATCCACCACATTGGTCAATGGATCGGTGCTGTAGCCCCAGACTTGTTCCAGTATCCGGGTACGGCTCAACACCTTGCCGGGCATACGCATAAGGCATTCCAGCAAGGCAAATTCTTTCGGGGTCAGCTCGATTGGAGTATCACCGCGCCTTACTTCATGGGTTTCCCCATTCAACACGAGGTCGGCAACCTGCAATTCTTTGGTTACAGGTTTGGTCTCGCCGACACGGCGACGCATCAGGACCTCGATTCGGGCAAGCAGTTCTTCAAATGCGAAAGGCTTGGTCATATAGTCGTCGGCGCCCGAGCGCAAACCGGTCACCTTATCCTGCACAGCATCTCTGGCCGTCAGCATTAGTATCGGGGTGTGGACACCACCGCTACGCAAGCGCTCGCAAACCTGCCGGCCATTGAGATCAGGCAGCCCCAGGTCCAGGATGATGACCTGGAACTTACCTTCGGCACCCAGCGCGACGGCCTCGAGCCCGCCTCGGGCCACCTCGACGGCATAGCCTTCGGCCTTCAGTCCGCGCTGAACAAAATTGACAATCCGTTCATCGTCTTCCACCAACAAAACTCGCATATATTCGATACCCATTAGATTGTTGTAGATAAGTTATTTCTTATTTGTCCGGTTGTCATCCTGCTATACCGAAATCAGCGGAAGCGTCACCGTGAACGTCGAGCCTGAGTTTTCAGTGCTGGTCACCGTAATGCGTCCTCCGTGCGCCTTTGTGATCGACTTGGCCATCGGCAGGCCCAGGCCACGACCATCGTCCCTGGAATGCAGGGCATTCTGGCTGCGGAAATGACGGTCGAAAATTCGCTCCAAATCCTGGGCGGGTATGCCTATGCCTTGATCCGTGAGGCTCAAGCTTACCTCATTGCCGTCCACCCGTAATGCGGCCGAGATGTGTCCTCCAGGCCTTGAATACCGGCAGGCATTATCGCCAAGAATGAATAATACCTGTCGAAGCCGCTCTTTGTCGCCGCGTACCCACACGGGTTCGGCTACGGTGTCCAAGGAAACCGATAGCGATTGTTCCTCTGCCATCACTTGAAAATTCTCAACGGCGCCGGCCACCAGTTCTGCCAAGTCCACGCTGTCCCATTCGAATTGGAGGTTGGCGGTTTCGGTACGGGCCAGAAACAATAGATCGTTGACGTATTTTCCCAACTGCATCGCCAGATCGACGATGCGGTGTAGCGCATCCTTATATTCTTCGGTATCCCGGTCCCGGCCTCGCAATGTGACCTCCGCCTCACCGCGGATGACGGTAATCGGGGTGCGCAGTTCATGGCTGATGTCGGCTAAAAACTCGCGCCGCTCGTTGTCCATGCGTTTTAATTCCGCATTTAGCTGATGAAGTTCCAAAGTGCGTTCGGCCACTCTTTTTTCCAGCGCGGCGCGTCCCTCGCGCAGCTTGTTTTGCTGAACTTCCAGTTCCTGCGCCATTTGGTTGAAGTGGCTGGCGAGATAGCCGAATTCGTCGCGGCTATCCAGAGCAATGCGGTAATCCAAGTTACCGGAGGCAATTTCGTCGGTGCCCTTCATCAACGCGTCGATAGGCTTCCTAAAGCCGCGCAACAATAATATCCCGGCCGTCAGGCTAAACAGTGCCGCAATCAACGAGGCCAGGATAGCGATCCAATGCGACTGGGCAACCAAGTCCTCCAGTTCTTGCTTGGCCTGCCCGGCTTTCTCCCGTTCAGCGTTGATCGCGGTATCGATCAATGGCTGGAATTTTCCGTCGATTTCTTCTTCCGAGAATTTCGACAAGGCCTGCACTGCCATTTCTTGCTTGCCCTGCTGGCGCAGCCGCTCGACTTCGTCGAACCGGTACTCGCTGGCATCCAGAAAAGCGGTGAAGTGGGCAACCCTTTCCAGCTCGGCCGGTTTATCGGGCCAATCGTCGCCATGACTCTCTGCGACCGCAGTATTTCTAAGTTCCTGCATCGCTTCGTAGAGGCGATACTTGGATGATTCTACACCGGCTTCCGCAGTGGGGCTGGCCGTTATCAGCCTATCCATCCGCTGTTTGAAGTGGCGGTAGGCTTCCTCGGACAAGCGCTCGTAACGGTCGAATGTCTCATAGGCCGCTTGGCTGCGCTGAAAATTCCGGGCAACCTGGCTTGAACCCCAATACAGCGCGAATCCTAAGAATAAGACAAAGCCGAACGAAACAACAATGACAACTGCCAGACGGAAACGAAACATGCGTTCTAATTGGTTTCGCCGGTCTCATCCAGGTGTTTTTCCATGGATCTGATGGCTTCCAGCTTTTCCCGCAGCAGGCGGGCTTCGTCTTTCTTCGATCCATTGGTATCTTTCGATTCCAGGACAGATTGGACGGTTTTATGTTTGCGCTCCAGCGAGCCGACTTTTCGCGACTCGTTTTGCAGCCGTTTTAAGGCTTCCGTATGAATGGCGATAAGTTTCTGCATCCTGTCATCGGGCAGGCTTCCGGGTGGGATAGCGTTGACTCCGTCCAGGATTCTTGGGATTTCGCCACAGCTATCGGAAAGCAAGCGGCCTACCATCAGGTGCAGGTATATCCCCGGTCCGGGAGGATTTTTTTGGCGTTTTAATAAAGTGCGGCATACATCGGTGCGTGCGGCAGCCGGTATTTTGCTCATGTTGGCTCCGAAAGCCAGCAGTTCGTCAAAATCCGATTGAGCATAGGGATCGTTATAGCGGTCTGGATAAGCAGGATACATTTGAGCGCAGCCGGTCAGCAGCAAAAGGCTTAGCGCTAAAGTTGTGTTTCGAATAGAAGGTAATGACAGCATAAATAGTGTTGTTCCAAATTTTTCAGGCTTCACCGGTTAACGGCAGTTGAACCCGGATGCGGGCTCCATGTTGATCTTGTCTGGCGTCAATAATTTCGACATTGCCCTGGTGGTTGGTGACATATTCTTTGACAATAGCCAGACCCAATCCTGGGCCTTCAATATTTTCGCCGCCTTGGGCGGTCTTGCCGCGGAAAAAGGGTTCGAACACATGCGAACGTTCATCCGGTTCAATACCCGGCCCCTCATCTTCGACTTCCAATTCCATCTGTGTGCCCGAATCGCGAAGCATGATGCGTATTTCGCCGCCTGTTGGCGAATATTTCACCGCATTCGACATTAACTGCTCGATAATGCCTCGCAATTGGTCGTGGATTCCGGCAATCTCGACCGGCCTGACCAACTTTTTCACGCTGATCGACTTGGCCTGTAGACGGACTTGAAAATCCTCAATGACCGACTCAAGCAAGTTTTTCATATTGACGGTTGCCTTGCGGTTCAGTTCCGACTTCGAGTTGATCTGGCTGTAACGAACTAATTCCTCGGACACCGTTTTCAGCTTGTCGACATTGCTGCAGAGCAGCCGCGAGACCTCCTGCCGCGCACTGCACGGTTCGTCATCCGCTTCGTTTACAAGCAGTTCCGCTGCTTCGCGGATACTCTCCAACGGCAGATCGATCTCGCGGGCCACATTGTGCATGAACTGCTGTTTCGATACCTCAAGTTCCATCAGATGCGTTCTGAGCCATTCCAGTCGATTGCCCAGATAGCGCATATCCGAAGGGCCTTCAACATCGATCGGTTCGTCGAGTTCCCCCGAGCCGAGACGGCGGATCGAGGTATCCAGCTGCCGCATTGAACGCGAGAGTATGACCAACAGTATCGCGATGAAGACAAACGAGATAGCCAACAGAACCGCGCCCTTGATTAAGAGTCCCTGCTCAAGCGATTCCGATTGCTGGCGCAATTCGTTGAATTGATGATCGACGTGGTTCTCGAATTCGCGCGAAAGGCTTGATGAGGATTCGCGCAGGCCTTGGAACGCCTCATCGACCGGCAATTTAAGATTATTCTCGTTCGCCGAACCAATGATCTGTTGATAAATCAGATTTTCCTTTTCCGATAATTCGTTGACCAATAGAGCGATTTTGTTATCGACGTGCAGTTTCAGCAATTCGCTCAAGGCCTGCTTGAACGAGGCCCGCGTAGTCTCATACGATTGCTGCTCATAAGGCTGGCGTATAGACGGATCAGACAGCAGAACGAAGAGTCTGGCTTTTCGCTCAAGATCGGCAGTCTTTTGCAAAACCGAGCGTACCGCCTTGGTCTGCTCGAAGACTTGGGAATTGATGGTTCTGCCCAATGCCGAGGTTTCGCGCATGCCAAAAGCCGCGTACATGACGGCCAAGAAAAGCGGAATGACGGCAATTACAAAGCCCAGAACGATCAGGGATTTTAACGATAGAAGATTTTTGAATTTTATCAGGCTGAAAAAAGATACAAATCGTTCTCCTTGTTTTGACGAAAGTCTCGGCCAAAATTTCGATAAATCCGGTTTTTTGAACATATCCAGAACAAAGTCGGTAATGAATGATTTCATTGATTGGTGTGTTTGATTGTCAAAAGTAAGCCTCTCTGCAATAAACCATTCGGGATGCCGCGCTGCAAGGGAACCCGATTTGGGCGTTGAAAAGTCCCAGCATGTATCCGAACCATTTGCTGACTAGCTCGACTTAATAGTCCTTATTATACACACAAGTGCCGCATCACTAGCTTGTCGGGTGTGATTAGGATTTGATTAAAAGTATTGTTTAAATTCAAAAAAATGTTCACTTTAATAGATATTACGCAAATTGTATCACCATCATCCCGGCACAAATTCGTTTGGAACGGATTTGCATTTACCCGAAGGGCTTCGGGCAGGATAGCCCGGAGTGAATTCCTGCCGGGATGACGCATTGTATAGATACTTATGCACTCACAAGGGTAAGTTCGGCAGTTTATCCGTAACCAAATTTTTACTATCTATGAAGTCATTGATGTTGTCTATTTTTACATTGCAAACGGTGTTGGTTGCGCTGACCGGGTCGTCCGTTGCCCACGCCGATGCGCTCGCGGGATTGCCGGTACACGGCATCGCCGAGAGACCGGCGGTGCTGCTCGAATTGGGCAGTGCGCCGCCGTCGGTGGGTGTTGACGATAAGACGACGCGGGTGTTTACAGGTGAAGTTTCTGCCCATGAAGGAGACGCTTCGATTCAGACCGATAAGGATGAAATCAGTTCCTTGCACCCCGGCTTCGGCAGTTGGAAGGTCAGCTTTCGTTTCAAGGTCAAACCCGGACTCCCGGCCAAACCTTATCTATTTTGGGCTCGCTGGCGACAAGGTGGCGATCCCAATGTCTGCATGCAATCTTTCGAGGTCTGGGCCGGACCCGATTCATCCCGGCTGGGGCTGCGCGCCACACTGTTCATGAAACCGAAAGGCTGGGAATATGCCTGGATAGCGGCCGAGTCGCCGGTAAGTCTCAAGGCCGACGATGCCGTCATTGAGGTGCGGGATAACGGTGCAGGTCATGATGCCAAGGTTTTCGACGCCTTCCTGCTCGCCCCGCCATTATCCGCTCTGCCGACCAGCGGCACGGCGGACAAGCCGCTGGTGCTGCTGGACTTGGGCAAAGCGCCTGCACTTGCAGCAATGGAAAAAGATCCTACCCTGCAAGTCCAACTCGGCACGGCCACTGCCGGTCCCGGCGCCGCGTCATTGTTGACCGAAAAAGACGAAGTTCAGGTTTTTCACCAGGGTTTCGGAGACTGGGGCGCAAATTTTCGTTTTGAACTGAACCCGGCGATTGCACCGGGGCAGTACCGTTTTTACGCCCGCTACAAAAGCGGCGGCGAGGTCTCCCAGGTCAGCCAAAATTTCACGGTCAAGGCCGGGGCAAAGCCAGATGAACTGGCGACGCGCGGTGATTTCGCGTTGACCAACGCCACGCCCTGGGAATATCAATGGCTGCAAGCCGCAGCTACCGTCACCGTATTGCCGGGCGATCGCTGGCTGGACATCAACAATACCGGCAAAGCGGACGGAGCCAAAGTCTTCGATGCCTTTTTATTAAAATTGGAGACGCCGCTGGGCGACTGGATGAATGCTGCCGAGGCTCAGGACAGGAATCGCTTTCTGGCGCTGACCAAGGCAGTGCCCGATGCGAACCGGCACCTATATGTACTCGACGGCAAAGGCGACAAAAGTGGCGACAAAAGTGAAATCCTGTTTCGCGGCTTGGCTTCCGATGCCGCTCGGACCAGCTATGAAAAGCTGTCGGTCTCTTATTTGATAGGGCCGGAAGCCGAAGCTTTGGCCCGCAGCTTGAATCTCCCGGCATTGCCTGCCGCTCTAATGACCGACGATCATTACGGCATCCTCGGCGTGTTGGTCCAGCCCAACAGCGAGAAGGATATAGCCGCATTTCTTACCGACCCAGGCAAAGTCGGCACGATGCCCACGCCGACGGCGGTTGCAGCGGATGCGCCCAAGCCGCTTAAGAGGGGCATACCGGATGCCTGGCTGGTGGGCGGTTTGCAGGACGGCTTATCGGGCGTTTCGGTTTTCGGACTGGATAGCGAGACCGTATTGCGCCCAAATCCCGGTCAACCCTATCTCAGCCTGCAAATGATGGGCGGGGAAATGCGGGCTTGGCGCGTTGCGGCCACGCAAGCTGGCGGCTCTGCGGATATTGAGGCCAACACCCAGCATTCCTACGGCTGGTCGCGCGGCAGCGGCTATGCCCAGCTCTACCTGCATGTCGATCAGCCCACAAAGACGCTGCTGCATCTGAAACAATCCGGCATCAGAACTTTCGGCTGGCTGGATGGGCAGTCTTTCAAACTGGCCGATGACCCGAATCCTCCGGCCGGGTTCTCGTCTTCTGCCGGCGATCAAGTCAAAAAACTGCTAAAGGGGCTGACCACCGAGGGACTGGTGGCTACCGCGATGTCGGCCCGTTCCGAAGCGCCGCAAATTGCGACGCTGGATTTGTCGACCGGATGGCACAGCCTGTTGGTCAAGCTGGTGATGCAGCACGACCAAAATCAACGGTTTTATTTCGCCGGCTTATTCACCGATCCGGCCGGTAAGCCTCTGGATTCGATCAAGACTCAGCTGACCGATCCCGGCGCCGACCTGGCGCTTAACGGCATCGCCGCCAAGCTGCGGCCTCTGGTCTTCGTCGATGCACCGGCCAACCTGCCGCATCCCGGCGACCCGCTCAAACTGCGCGTGGATATGCGCTGGCACCCGATTTTGGAGGAAACTGGCTTATCGGCACCGTTGCCGCGCTTTCCGGCAAAGCTGCGCCTGCGCCTAGTCGATTACGGTGGCAACGAGGTCGCGGTACGGGAAATAAGCGATCAGTTTCCCGGCCAAGTCGAAGCGGACTTCGGCAAGATTAGCGAGCCCGGCTACTACGCCGTTTACCCCTCGTTGCATACGCCCGACGGCAAGTTGATCATGAACTATCCAGCCGATGGTTTTTCAGTCGTAGGCGGTTCTGTCGAGCAAAAGCAACGGCTGGACAAGAAAAAACTATGGAACAACGACTATTACGCCCTGGCTGACGGGGACAAGAGCTTCAAGCAGGATGGCGGGTATTTCTCCTGGCTGGAGCGGATGGGGATATACAAAAGCTATGGCAGCTATCCGGGCTTCGATCCGCAGTATCGGGTTAAGTGGGAGCGGGCGAAACAGCTCGGTTTGGTCTTGTTCGCCGACTCCTCGGGCGATAGCTCCTGGCTGAATGACAATCAGGCAGACGGCCAAAACTTCATCAATACGGCAACGACATTTACCAAGTTTTTTAAATCGACCAACGAGATCGACATTCGTAGTGAAGCCGAATGGCAAAAACTGCGCGAACCCGCGCATTGGGTGCAACGCGCCAAATGGGAATACGAACAGGCGCACAAGCAGCGCAGCGACGCCCATTATGTCGGCGGCAGTCTGGTGCGGCCGGGTGAAGATCAGTGGTTCAAACAAGTGCTGGAGTTAGGCCTGGATCATTATCAGGATGCCTGGGATGTCCACGCCTATCCCCAACAAACGCCGCGTTTCGGCGGCGCTATTGGTAACAGCGGCAATGGCGGGAGCGAGGATGAGCAGGGTGTGCTGTCTGCTTACGCCAGCCTGGGCAGGAAGAACAGCCTGCCTTTCTGGCTGGGCGAGACGGGCGCCAAGGCGATGCATGGTTTGACCGGACGCCGCTGGCAGGCGGAGCAGGCCGCGAAAATGATCGCCTGGGTCAACAGTCGTAGCGACTACTTAGGGTTGGCTTTCTGCATAGGCCACGAATACGACTTGGCCTATGGTCGAATCTGGGATTACTCGATGGGTCACAAGCCCGGCGAAGCGGCCATGTATACCGCAGGCGCACTGATCGACGGCCTGCCGTATAAAGCTTTCGACACCAAGGACGCCAATATCCAGGCGGCCTATTTCGGCGACACCTTTATGATTTGGCGCACCGATGAGACCGTCGGCAACTGGCAGTTGCGGCTTGATCCGGGTAAATCTTGGATGCTTGTGGATGTGGTGGGGCATGTCCAAGAACTGACGGTTGACGCTTCAGGGAACGCTAACATCCCAATCTCCGCCAGCCCGGTTTATGTACTGTCGCGTGTCGAGTATGAACGATTGATCCGGTATTGATGTTTAAAGTCGTTCGTTTTCAGGAGACGACTGCACGCATCTATGATATAGGGAAAATGCGTTTGGATTTGTTATAAAGTAGCTATAATGGCTGTTATGTAATTCTTAACCATAGGAATGATGAACATGAAAACCATCTCAGCTAAAGAAGCAAAAAACGCATTCGGCAGCTTTTTGGATTCGGCGCAAAGAGAACCGGTAATGATTACCAAAAGAGAGCGTCCAATAGGGATATTTTTTTCAATGCATGATGTTGAAGCTTTAATTCAAGTAAGTGAAGCCTTTAAAAAAGACATCCATGATGGAATTATTTCAGGAACCTCCGACGCAGAAGCGGGCCGTGTAAGCGAATGTAATCAGGAGTATATAAACGACCTGAAGACAAAGTTAAGAGCCAGATTAGCAGTATCCGCTAGTTAGTTTTTTGATGAAAATACATAAAATTGTATTAACTGAAACCGCTGATCAATGCTTGCTTAATATAGCCGAATACATAGCTTTGGACAGCCCGATTCGGGCAGAAACATTTATCGAAGAAACCGTCGAGTCGTTAAGTGAAACACTCTCTGTTTTTCCGTTGGCTGGTAAGGTTTATAAAGAAATAGAAGCAAAAATAGAGATCAGGAGTTTGCCCTATAAAAATTATGTGAGTTTTTATAGGGTAAGAAACGATGTCGTTGAAGTATTGTTTATTTTCAATTCGGCACAGAATATTAAAAGTATTCTGGCATCTATGGAGAACCCGCTCACTTAAACTTGGCCTCGTTGTTTGGACGTTGGGATGCAGAACCTATTTGACAGGGTCATGCCAAGTAGCGGAGCCGGTGCGGTAGTCTGGTTGGATTTGTCATAAGCAGCGAATCTCAGCATCCGGCGCAATGCGGCTATTGCCTATTGCGGCTTACTGCGTTGTCTTATTGGCGTCCCCTCTGCATGTTAGAATCAAACTGCGAACTGGCGGGATTCAACCGGCAGTGATGTGTTGGGCTTCGCGGTGCTCTTCCCAACCTACGGCTCTGATTTTAAGGCATAGCCATGCAGGTCTGGTTACGCTAACCCGGCCTACGGAACTCGATGACTCTCGCTCTTCTCGGCGGAGTAATTCGGAGCGTAAATCCGATATAAATCATAGGGCGCCACAACCGTGTCGAACACGACAGAAAAAGGCAGGTCGATAATTAGAATAGTTGTTACTAGCCCCTTGACCCAGCCAGGGTCCGAACTCTTGCCGCTGAATAACCCGCCAGTATCTTTTATGTCCTGTTGAATGCCGGGATAGACTGTCCATTCCTTGTCAGAGGTTTCAGTTCTGGCGCGTATACTTGAGCAACCCAACATAAGATAGCTCATGAAAACAACCACTATCCATCGTCCAATATCTGATTTCATAGGCTTTTCCTTTAAACTGGTGGGAAACTGAAGCGGGTTACCTTTTTTATGATATTGATCGCACCCATCTACACAGTCAATATGGGAAAACACGTATTTAAATGCTTACATAACGCATAATCGGACATTTGTTAGGGCACATCTAAGATGTGCTGAATAAGGTAAAACACATACTACTGGCTAACTTTTAGACGTTTTAACAAAAATGCTAATTTCAATAAGCACTTACACCTACAAGACATAGATCAGTAACAAGGTTATCCACAGTTTTTGTGGATAACCCTCAACGAAACCTATAACCCCAAATTAGGGCCGCAGGATGTGCTGAGCTTCCATAGTATATTGTGTCGGAGTAGCCGATTTGGGCCGATTTAAGCCGGTTGTGATCGCTCAATTGCAGCCGTTCGTGGAGTGACCAGGCCATGTGCGAATTATTTACACCAAAGCTATTCGATCAAAAAACCTCACTTTATATTAAGTAACGAAACCTATTTTGTTACATAGGATGGGGATAAAACCTAATATGCAATGTTTCGCAGCGAATGCAGATTTCATTTCCCAAGGCCGCTCACAATCTCATATTTTCATTAGTTTTAGATGAAAACTAAGTTAAATATCGTGATTTTTCGGTAATTTCCATAAGACTACGTTTAAACCCCTATTTATAGATCATTGTTTAGAGCGTTTTAATAATATTGGCACCGAATGGAAATTGACCACCCGTATCGGTTGAATTCTGACCAGGAATAAGGATTGAGACGCTAAATATTATCTGATCTGTTTTCTGAGCCAACATGACACAGGTCAGCTCAGTTCCGGCATAGTTTGCTTTAAATGGTCAAACTTCAACTGGTAACAACACGCTGGCGTTCAGAAAGCCACATCCAGGCTGGTTTTGAATCTAGTCGGGTAAGCTTTTGTTTTCAACGGTGAAGGAAAACCATTAATTATAATCCGGAGAAAACATATGATTAACATTCATCAGCATCGAATCAAAAACATCAGCTTTGTTTTGCTTTTTTCCAGTTTGTCCTTAATACCACTTACCGCAAGAACGGCAACGCCCGATATAAAGTTCGTGGCACAAGGCGAAAAGTGGACTGACGCCGAGAGAAAATCATTTTATAGCCAGGATCAAGGTTCACACTTGATGCCGCTAAAATGGTTTCAGGCATTAAAACAAACCAATGGCGAATTGTTTATCAGCGACAGTCTGAAACGCTATGGTTATCTGCCAAATGATACCAGTCCAACGCCGGGGTTACCCGTCGGTTTTACCGTATCAAAAGACGGCAACTATGTCGGCATGACTTGTGCCGCCTGTCATGTCCGTGAAATTAAAGTTGATAACAGCTATTACCGCATTGATGGCGGTCCGGCCATAGTCGATTTTCAAACCTTCGCCACCGATCTGGGTGATTCCGTAAAAGCAATCCTAAATGATCCTAAACAGTTTGAAGATTTCGCCAAAAGTATATTAGGTAATACGGCTCCAGCCGATAAACAGGCTGAACTCCGTAAAGAAGTCCAAGCCTGGAATCTACCTTATAGCACTATCATGGATAATGCCTTACCAAAAGATAAGCCTTGGGGACCGGCAAGACTGGATGCAGTCGGAATGATTTTTAATCGATTAACTGGACTGGATATAGGCACAACTTCGGATCACATCATCGCTAAAAACATTCATCTGGCCGATGCGCCGGTACGTTACCCTTTCATCTGGAACGCACCTATCCAGGATAAGACCCAATGGCCTGGCTTTGCCGACAATGGTAATGACTTGCTGGGTTTATCCCGCAATCTGGGGGAAGTGATTGGTGTGTTCGCACATTTCAATCCGAAAAAAGACGATTGGCGGGTGTTAGGCATTGATTATCTGCAAACTAACTCGGCAAATTTCGGCGGTTTGAAATCTCTTGAACAACATGTAAAAAAAATAGGCCCTCCTCAATGGCCATGGCAGCAAGGAAACTACGCTATTAATCAAAAACTGGCCGACCAGGGTAAAGCTATTTTCGATAGCACCACTAAAACTGAAGCCGGTGGCTGTGTCGGATGTCATGGCATTCG
>Ga0079306_1002019_pt1 | contig 12049 bp, 5 predicted proteins | sample Methanotroph_Enr_FD_79181 | JGI IMG/M metagenome (GOLD analysis project Ga0079306, IMG submission 79181) | Enriched soil microbial communities from Old Woman Creek wetland in Ohio, USA - Methanotroph_Enrichment_5 | ecosystem: Environmental > Terrestrial > Soil > Wetlands | place: USA: Ohio...
AACAAAGGAGCAATTGGCCACCTGACCAAGCCTGTAACTCAGGAGGAAATTGAAGAAATAATATCAAAACTTGAGGGTGTTTTAGAAAAGACCTTAAAAGAACTTCTGATAGTTGAAGACGATATAAGTAACCAGAAAGCAATTATCAGGTTGCTCGAAAACAAAGGAGTAAACATTACAGTCGTCGGCAGCGGTGAAGAAGCCTGGGATATATTGGCCTCTCAAAAATTTGACTGCATTATCCTGGACCTGGGACTTCCGGGCATGACCGGTTTTCAATTGCTTGACAAACTTCATTCGGAAAGATTCAGCGGGACATTTGAACTGGCCCCGGTAATCATATATACCAATAGGGAGCTCACCCATGATGAGTATATGGAATTAACCCAATGTTCAAAAAGTATAGTGATCAAGGGCGCAAATTCACCTGAACGCTTGCTCGATGAAGTTTCCTTGTTTTTACATAGTGTAGAATCCTCCCTGCCTAAAAGTCAGCAGAAGATTATCCGCATGTTGCATGATCCCGATCAGGTTCTAAAAAACAAAAAAATACTTCTGGTTGACGATGACCTGCCAAATACCTTTGCCCTTTCCAGTGTCCTTAATAAATATGGTCTTGACATTACTCTTGCCGAAAATGGACAAATGGCGCTGGAAAAACTGGATAGTGCCGAAGGTATTGATCTGGTACTTATGGATATCATGATGCCGGTCATGGACGGTCTGGAAGCAACAAAAAAAATCAGGGCCCAAAAGAAATATAGCCAACTGCCCATAATTGCACTTACAGCTAAAGCTATGCCCCAAGACCGCGCAAGATGCATTGAGGCCGGGGCCAACGATTACTTGTCTAAACCAATCGATATAGATAAGCTGATTGCTATGTTGAGGATATGGCTTTTTGAATCAAAACGATAGAATTAAATGGACATAAAGGAAATTACCAGGATTGAAGAAAATTTACTGCTGGAAGCTATCCTCCAATGTTATGGGTACGATTTCCGGAACTACGCCCATTCCAGCCTGAGGAGACGTATAGCACACAGGATGGATTTGGCAAAATTGGAGCATGTTTCAGAATTGATTACTAAAGTACTTCACGATAAAGATTTCTTCAATAGTTTGCTTGAAGACCTGTCTATTACTGTTACTGAGATGTTTCGCGATCCGGAGATTTATTTGGCAATAAGGGAAAAAGTAATGCCAATATTAAAGACTTATCCTTTTGTTAAAATCTGGGATGCCGGATGCTCCACGGGAGAGGAAATTTATTCTTTGACAATTGTTTTTCAGGAGGAAGAATTTTACAACCGAAGCCAATTTTATGCTACCGATATGAACAACCGTGCCCTTGAAATTGCCAGGGAAGGGATTTATCCGGTTGAAAACCTTAAGGGTTTTTCCGCAAACTATTTTAAAGCTGGCGGCAAAGCTTCTTTATCCGATTATTTTTCAATCAAATACCAATCTGCAATGATTACCAAATCGCTAAAGAATAATATTGTTTTTTCTCATCACAACCTTGTTTCAGACAGCTCATTTGGCGAAATGAACCTGATTGTTTGCTCCAACGTCATGATTTATTTCGACAAAATTCTACAGAACAGGGTCTTGTCACTATTTTACGAAAGCTTATGCCATGGCGGGTTTCTTTGCCTTGGAAGTAAAGAATCACTTGAATTTACAGATGTACGGGAAAATTTTGAAGCGATAACTAAAAAAGCAAGAATATATAAAAAGATTAAGTGACAGGTGATCAGGAATCAGTAAGGTAATTGACAATACTTAGACGGTCTTGTTTTAAATACGAATATGGCAATAAAAGCAAAATATGAAGCTCTTGTTATAGGTGTCTCGGCTGGCGGAATGAAGGCTCTTGGTGAAATTATTCCCAAGCTTCCCCCCAATTTCAGGTTATCAGTAATAATTGTGCAGCACCGTGAGAAAGATGCAAATGATTTTTTAGCTAATTATTTAAATAAGATGAGCAATTTACAAGTAAAGGAAGCAAAGTTAAGAGAATCGATAAATACGGGCATGATCTATCTTGCTCCGGGCGGGTACCATCTGTTGATCGAAGATGATAAAACCTTCACACTTTCCGTTGAGCCGCAGGTCAATTATGCACGCCCTTCTATTGATGTACTTTTTGAAAGTGCAGCGTATGTATATGGCGAAAGGTTGATAGGTGTTATCCTTACAGGGGCTAACAGAGATGGCGCCCAAGGTCTTAAAAAAATCAAAGAAACAGGTGGAGTAACCATTGTCCAGGATCCCGAAACAGCAGAATATAATCAAATGCCACTCGCAGCAATTCAGGCAACAAAAGTCGATCATATTCTTAAATTGAATGATATAGCTCCATATTTAATTCATTTAGAAAAAGGGAGGGGTTAATTATGAACCTTAAAAAAACTGAATTTGATAAAACAGCAAAGATTCTGGTAGTTGACGATCAACCTGAAAATCTTTTTGCAATGGAGGCCATGTTAAAAGATGCTGGCACCCAGGTTTTTAAGGCAGAGTCTGGCAAAGAAGCCCTTTCTATGATGCTGCACCATAATTTTGCCATGGTCTTTCTGGATGTTAAAATGCCTGAAATGGATGGCTTTGAATTGGCAAAGCTCATCCGCGGAAATGATAAAACCAAAAATATCCCTATAATCTTTCTTTCTGCTTATAGCAAAGAAGATCAGTTTATTTACAAGGGATATGAAGCCGGAGCTGTTGATTATATTTTAAAACCTTTTAATAACGATGTAGTAAAGCAAAAGGCAAAAGTCTTTCTTGAGATTAATCACCAGAAAGCCCTTTTGGAACAAACTACACTTGAGCTTTCGGAAACAAATAAAAAACTTCAGGAAGCCAAAGATGAACTGGAATTGCGCATTAAAGAGCGGACACAGGAACTTACAATAGCTAACAAGAACTTGAACCAGGAAATTATCAAGTATCAACAAGCTGAAAAAGCTCTGCGAAAAAGCAGTGAACTGTTAAATGCCACCCAGCAGCTTAGCAAAGTTGGCGGCTGGGAATTCGATATTGTTACGGGCAAATCGATATGGACTGAGGAACTTTATAGAATCCATGAGATATCAGCAGATCCGGGCATAGGCCTTATAGAGGAAAGCTTGAAATGTTACGGGTCGAAAGACAAGACAATATTATATAACGCATTTCGAAATGCCGTCGAAAAAGGCGAAACCTATGACCTTGAATTACCTTTTACAACATTTAAAGGGCAATCTCGTTGGATACGAACAACCGGTCAACCCGTTTATGAAGAAGATAAAATTGTACGAGTAATCGGAAACCTCATGGATATTACCGAACGTAAGCAGGCAGAAGAATCCTTACGTGAAAGTGAAGAACGTTTTCGCCGTTTGGCAGAAAATGCCCGTGATATAATTTACAGGATGTCATTGCCCGACGGAAAATATGAATATGTAAGCCCGGCTGCCTATTCGATTTTTGGTTATTATCCGGAAGAATTCTATGCCAATCCGTCACTTTTTCATCAGGCAATCCACCCCGACTGGCATAAATACTTTGAAGAACAATGGATAAACCTTTTAAAAGGTGAGATGCCGCCAACCTACGAATACCAAATCATCCATAAATCCGGGGAGATCCGTTGGTTAAATCAACGTAACATTTTAGTATGTGAAGAAAACGGGATCCCCATTGCTATAGAAGGGATTGTTACAGATATCACCGAGCGCAAGCAGGCGGAAGAAGAAATCCGAACCCTCTACCTGGAACTCGAACAGCGGGTTATCGACCGCACTGCCCGGCTCGAAGCAACAAACAAAGAACTTGAGTCGCTTACCTATTCGCTCGCGCACGACTTACGCACGCCATTACGTGCCATTGACGGATTTGGCCATGCACTCCTTGAAGAGTACCAGGACAAGGTGGATGCACAGGGGAAAGACTATTTGCATCGTGTACGCTCTGCGACCCAGCGCATTGGTCAAATCATTGATGATATATTGAGCCTCTCAAGTGTTAGCCGGGGTGAAATGAATATCCAGGAGGTAAACCTTAGCCAAATGGTACAGAAAATTGCTGATGAGATCCACAGCATCCAACCTGAGCGAGAGGTCAGATTTATTATTCAGGAAGGAATTAAAGTTCAGGGAGATGCCAGACTATTGCATACTGTTTTTGAAAATCTTATTGGAAATGCATGGAAGTTTACTTCAAAACATCCAACAGCTCTCATAGAGTTTGGCATGCAGCAACAAAACGATATAGCCACTTATTTTATTCGGGATGATGGTGCAGGTTTCGACATGAATTATGCGCAAAAACTTTTCGGCGCATTTCAACGCCTCCATACCATTACCGAATTTCCGGGTACAGGTGTCGGGCTGGCAACCGTGCAGCGCGTCATTCACCGGCATGGTGGAAACGTCTGGGCGAAATCAGAAGTTGAAAAAGGCACAACAATCTATTTCACAATTGCATAATGAAAACTCATGCTTTATTGAAAACAGTCATCGTTCCAGTCCTGATTATGTTGGCACTCCTTGGCTCACCGCCAATGCAGCCTGCCCATGCCCAGGATGTTCAAGGTACAGTGACCCTGCCTGTGATCGCTGGTAAAGATATCCGGTTCACTACCCTCACCAGCGAGGATGGCCTGTCTTCAGGTAACGTATTTGGCATCGCCCAGGATGAACAAGGCTTTTTGTGGTTTGCCACAGGCGATGGCCTTAGCCGCTACGATGGATATTCATTTCGTATTTACCGTTTCGAACGCGGCAAGGCTAACAGTCTCAGCAACAACTCTATGGTTGCCGTTTGCCAGGGACGGGAAAGTGTCTTGTGGCTGGCTACTACTGGCGGAGGAATTAATCGCTTTGACCCGGCCACTGAAACCTTTACCCATTACCATCACGAACCGGATAACCAAAATACCCTGAGCGGAAACCATATCTCCAAATACGGTCTGTACGAGGACCGGCAGGGCATATTATGGATCGGTACCGTTGACAACGGTCTTGACCGGCTCGATCCGGCAACAGGTATCTTTACGCACTATCGCTATCACCCTCTAGACACTAACAGTCTGAGCAGCAATAGCATCGAGAGTATCTATCAGGATTCGGGCGGAATGATGTGGATTGGAACCTTGGATGCGGGGCTGAACAGGCTCGACCCTTCCTCAGGCCGGATTACACGTTATCTGCCGAATCCAGGTTATTCGCACACACTACCAAATGCGGATGTACATAGTATGTACGAAGACCGCACAGGAACATTCTGGGTGGGTACCGAGAAGGGCTTTGGAATTCTGGACCGGCCAACCGGTCGTTTTACCTGCTATGTTATTGCCCCCGGCCAGCCGGATGCAGCCAGTCTCAATGCGATTATGCGGTTCTACGAAGATGCAGCAGGCAACCTGTGGCTGGGGACGGGCGGCGCCGGGTTACTGAAATTTGATCGGCAGCGACAACAGGTCGTACAATATAAAAATGATCCCGCCAATCCCCATAGTTTGCGAAACAATTTTGTCAGTTCTTTCCATCAGGACCCTTCCGGGACGCTGTGGGTGGGCACCATGGGCGGCGGGGCGAATGTGCTTTCCACCCGCCGGCCCAAGTTTGTCCATTACAAACATGAGGCAGACAACTCCAGCAGTGTGACCGACAATTTTGTCTTATCAATCTTCGAAGACCATACCGGTATCGTTTGGATCGGCAATGACCGCACCCTCAATCGCTGGGATCGCCTGACGGACACATGGCAGGTCTATCGTAACGACCCAAACAACCCAGCCAGTATCTCCAACGGTTCGGTGACTGCTACCCAAGAGGATCCGGACGGAACGCTATGGTTTGGCACCTTCTTCGGCGGGTTGAACCGGTTTGATCCAAAGACTGGTAAATTCAATGCTTACCGGTTTAATTCTAATGACCCTCACAGCCTGAGCGATGATATTGTCAGGTCGCTTTATATCGACTCTAAAGGCATACTATGGGTTGGCGGCTGGAATAACGGGTTGAACCGCTTTAATCGTATGACGGGAACATTTCGGCGCTACCAGCATGATCCCGACAATCCTGCCAGCCTGGGTGGGAGTTCGGTTACCGATATATACGAAGACCGGGCGAAAACCTTGTGGGTAGGCACCGAAGGCGGCGGATTGAACCGGTTCAACCCGGCTACAGAAAAGTTCACACGGTTTCAGTATGACCCGCAGAATCCGTTAAGTTTGCCCGACAATGCCGTACGGGTCCTCTATGAAGATCGGAGTGGACAGTTCTGGGTGGGTACGGCCGGGGGTTTGTGTTCGTTTGACCGGGCAAGCGGTACCAGCACTGTTTACACGGGAAAGGAGGGGCTGCCTAACAATACCATTGAGGGCATTCTGGAAGATGAGCAGGGAAACCTGTGGATCAGCACCAACAATGGCCTCTCCCGTTTCAATCCCAAAAGCAAATCCTTCCGTAATTATGATATATTGGATGGACTGCAAAGCAACGAGTTTAATACCTTCACCGCGTTTTGCAAAAGCCATCGCACTGGTGAGATGTATTTTGGCGGAATCAATGGCTTTAACGTTTTTAATCCAATCCAGGTGGAGGACAACCCTTTTGTACCACCTGTTGTACTCACTGATTTCCGGTTGTTTAACGTGTCGGTTCCAGTGGGCGGCAATTCGGTGCTGCAAAAGACCATCAATGCGACCGATAAATTGACTTTGCCCTATAACCAAAATAGTCTTTCTTTTGAGTTTTCGGCCTTGAGTTACGTGGCCCCTGCAAAGAACAAGTATCGCTATAAGCTGGAAGGCTTTGATAAAGACTGGCACAAGGTAGATAGCAAAGAGCGTCGGGCAGTCTACACTAACCTCAATGCAGGCAACTATGTATTTCAGGTGCAGGGAACGAACGAAGACGGTGTGTGGAATGAAAAAGGCACGTCCATCAACATCACCATTAGGCCGCCCTGGTGGGGAACCTGGTGGTTTCGGGGTACTTTTATTGTGGCCCTGCTGGCGCTTGCCTTTACAGTCCACCGTTTGCGTGTGATAAACATCCAGAAGTACAACCGGAAACTTGAATGTGAGGTTGCCGAACGTACCAGACAATTGGATGCTGCCAATGAAGAACTTCAGGCGGCTAACGAAGAACTTGAAACTACTAACGAAAGCCTCCTAACGGTTAATAATGAACTCGAAGCTGCCAACAAAGAACTCGAAGCTTTTTCGTATTCTGTCTCGCATGATCTGCGTACACCCTTACGCAGTATCGATGGTTTCAGTCAGGTTTTGCTAGATGAGTACCAGGGAAAGATAATTGATGAACAGGGGAAAAACTATTTGCACCGCGTGCGATCATCAGCACAATATATGGCACAGCTTATTGATGATATGTTGAACCTCTCGCGTGTTAGCCGCGCTGAAATGAATATTCAAAAGGTGAACCTTAGCGAAATAGCCCGGGAAGTTATTGACGAACTTCGTGAAACCCAGCCCGAACGTGATGTCGAATTCATTATTCAGGAAATGATTATGGCGAGAGGTGACAGTCATCTTTTACGAATTGCTCTGGAAAACCTGCTTGGAAATGCGTGGAAATATACTTCAAAACATCAATCGGCACGCATTGAGTTCGGCATGCAGATTCAAAAAGGGGAGCCGGTGTATTTCATACGCGATGATGGTACCGGGTTTAATATGGAATATGTGCAAAAACTTTTTGGTGCCTTTCAGCGTCTCCACACTGCAAACGAATTCCCGGGAACTGGTATTGGACTGGCAACCGTTCATCGTATTATTCACCGGCATGGCGGAAGGGTGTGGGCCGAAGGAGAAGTTGAAAACGGTGCAACATTTTATTTTACAATTCAATAGAGCAGTTGATATTATGACGATAGTGGAGGAATATAGTTTGGCTAAAGAATATTCTTCCAACCTTTTCTCCCTCAGCTTTTATTGTACGATCAATATGTGCCTTTAATCAACAACTGTTTATGGAAAATCATTAAAACGCATATTATTAAGCACATAATACGAACAATGTGACATAATCATCAGGATAAAGTGTACCTTTAGTTTTTAAACGTTTTTGATTTGAATACGATGAAAAAAGATAACAAATCAAATGCTGCAACCCTTCGCCAAAAAGCAGAAAAGTTATTAAAAAAGAAGCTTTTGAAAACCAGTTCGAAGCTCGCTGAAGTCGATACGCTGAAACTCATTCATGAGCTACAAGTTCACCAGATAGAACTGGAATTACAGAATGAAGAACTCATTCTGGCTAAAGAGCAGGCAGAAGTTGCTTCCGAAAAATATACCGAATTATACCATTTTGCGCCATCGGGTTATTTCACACTTTCCGAAGAAGGTAAAATCATTGAGTTAAACTTTCGCGGGGCAAAAATGCTTGGCAAAGAACGCTCGAAGTTGAAAAACAACCGGTTTGGATTTTTTGTTTCCGATGACACCAAACCAATCTTTAAACACTTTCTGGAAAAGGTGTTCAACAGTAACGCTAAAGAATGCTGCGAAATAGCACTGTCAACGAATGGCAACTCACCAATGTATGCCCACCTTAACGGTATCGTTACCAAGAATGGGGAACAATGTCTAATTACCATGATCGACATTACCGAGCGCAAGCTGACAGAAGAAAACATGCAAAAAGCCGAAGAACGGTACAGAACGACCCTGGACCTCATGATGGAAGGCTGTCAGATTATTGGTTTTGATTGGCGATACCTTTACATCAACGATGTCGCCGCTGTTCACGGAAATAGCACAAAAGTGAAATTACTCGGCCACACCATGATGGAGTGTTATCCTGGTATTGAAAACACCCGGATGTTCGCCTATCTGCAGCAATGTATGGAACAGCGCGTTGCTTCTCACTTTGAAAATGAATTTCCATTTCCGGATGGCGCGAAAAAATGGTTTGACCTCAATTTTGAACCTTTACCAGAAGGAGTGTTCATCCTTTCCATCGATATAACCGAGCGCAAGCAAGCAGAGGAAGAACTAAAAATGAGTAACTCGAGAAATCTCGCTATTCTGAATGCTATACCCGACCTTATGTTTCGCATCACGCATGATGGCGTCTTTTTGGATTTCCAGGCACAAACAACAAGCGATCTTTATGTGCCTCCTGAGATGATCATCGGGCGCAAACTGCACGAAATTTTGCCACCATATATTGTCGACCTTATCACCAGTCGTCTCCGGACTATATTGGAAACCGGTGAATTACAGGTATTCGAGTATGCGCTGCCCATGCCAGCCGGTATGCGCTACTTCGAAGCGCGAATGGCTATAAGCGGCACAGATGAGATAGTAACCATTGTGCGCAATATTACCGAGCCTAAACTTGCAGAAGAAAAATTAATACAGAGCGAAGAGCGGTATAAAAGAATTACACAAGGGCTGACCGACTATCTTTATATAGTTAATGTGAAAAACGGAAAAGTTGTTGAAACGATTCATAGCGAAGCTTGTTTCGCAATAACCGGGTATACTCAGGAGGAATTTTCGGAAGATCCCAATCTCTGGATAAATATGGTTGTTCCGGAAGAAAGAAAATGGGTCGGAGAAAGATTTTCAAAAATTCTGGAAGGAAAAGATTTACCACCATTTGAACACCGCATCATCCGAAAGGATGGTAAAACCCGTTGGATCAGCAATACTACTATCCTCCATTACGGTTCGAATGGTACGCTTGATTCGTACGATGGAGTCGTTAAAGACATCACTGAACGCAAGCAGGCCGAAGTGAATATCGAACGAAGTGAAGTGAAATTCAGGACACTGTTTGAGAACGCCAATGATGCTATCTTTCTCATGAAAGGAGACACTTTTAGTGACTGTAATTTGAAAACAGAGCAAATATTTCAATGCCGAAGGGAAGATATTTTATGCCGAAACCCATACGAGTTCTCCCCTCCTTTCCAACCCGACGGGCGTGGTTCAAAAGAAAAAGCACTCGAAAAAATACATGCGGCGCTCAACGGCGAACCACAATCGTTTGAGTGGAAACATATAAAACACGATGGAACACCTTTTGACGCTGAGGTGAACCTCAACCGTATTCACATTGACAACAGCGTATTGCTTCAGGCGATTGTACGTGATATTACCGAACGCAAACAGGCTGAAGAGGCACTAATAGATAGCGAAGGGAAATTTTCCGTGGCATTTAAAACCTCTCCTTATGCCATTACAATCATCCGGGCCAATGATGGACTCATTAGCGATGTCAACGATGCTTTTCTTAACATGACAGGGTACACCCGCAAAGAGACAATAAATAATACATCAACCAAATTGGGATTATGGGCTGATGAATCAGACCGCAACCGTATTATAAAAAAACTGATTGGAGGCGGGAAAGTAATGGGAAAAGAGTTCAACTTTAAAAAGAAAAACGGAGAAATTATTACCGGTTTGTTTTCAGCCCAACTTATTCGTATAAAAAATAATGCCTGCATTTTATCGAGCATCGCCGACATCTCGGAACGAGTAGAAGCAGAAAAAGAATTACTCAAAGCCAAAGAAAAAGCTGAAGAAAGCGACCGATTAAAATCAGCATTCCTGGCCAACATGAGCCACGAAATCCGTACCCCCATGAATGGTATTCTGGGTTTTGCCGATCTGCTTAAAGAATCTGAACTTACAGGTGAACAGCAAAATGAGTATATAGACCAAATTGAAAAAAGTGGCGCACGTATGCTCAATATTATCAACAATATTGTTGATATCTCGAAAATAGAATCCGGCCAAATGAATATATGTCTATCGGAAACAAGTGTTAACGATAAAATGACAAACATTTATAATTTCTTCAAGCAAGAAACAGAGCAAAAAGGATTACAGATTTATTATAAAAATGCCTTGCCCGAAAATGAAGCCATCATTAACACTGACCAGAATAAACTTTATGCCATACTTGTCAACCTGGTTAAAAATGCCATTAAATTCACTCATAAAGGCTCGATTGAATTTGGATATAACCTGGTAGAGACGCACGGCCGTGCGTCTCTACTGCAATTCTACGTAAAAGACACCGGTATCGGAATTCCAAAAGACAGGCAGAAAGCCGTCTTTGAACGATTCATACAGGCTGATATTTCAGATGAACAGGCATTTCAGGGTGCAGGATTGGGATTATCCATTTCGAAAGCTTATGTGGAAATGCTTGGTGGTAAAATTTGGGTTGAAAGCGAACCCGGGAAAGGTTCAACATTTTATTTCACCATTCCATACCATACTGAACCAGAACAAAAGATTATTACGAATTCTGTTTCTTCTGGTGAAGATGAGATTCAGGTTAATAACCTGAAAATATTAATCACCGAAGATGACAAAGGATCGGAAACGCTTCTTGAAATGGTATTTAACAAATTTAGCAGGAACATTTTAAAAGCCGGGACAGGCATTGAAGCTGTTGAAGTTTGCCATAATAACCCTGACATTGATCTGATATTGATGGATATTAAAATGCCGGAGATGGATGGATACGAAGCCACCCGGAAAATCAGGCAATTTAATAAAGACGTGGTTATTATTGCACAAACAGCCTATGCGCTGGCTGGCGATCGGGAAAAGGCCATAATAGCCGGGTGCAATGATTATATCTCAAAACCCGTTAGTAAAGCATTACTGATTGCGTTAGTAAAAAAGCATTTTAAAAAACAGGGATATGAAAACTAACCCAAACAGTAAAAATTTTACCATTAATGCCACAAGGCTTCGCCAAAAAGCAGAAGCGTTGTTAAAAAAGAAAACAGCAAGGCCAACTTCACAACTTTCTGAAGGCGCCATGCTAAAACTTATTCAGGAGCTTGAAATCCATCAGATAGAGTTGGAAATACAGAACAAAGAGCTCGCACGAGCCAATCAGAAGGCAGAAAGTGCTACCAAAAAATATACTGAATTATACGATTTTGCGCCATCAGGTTATTTCGCACTTTCCGAAGAAGGTAAAATCATTGAATTAAACTTTCGCGGGGCAAAAATGCTTGGCAAAGAACGCTCGAAGTTGAAAAACAACCGGTTTGGATTTTTTGT
>Ga0079306_1002021_pt1 | contig 12036 bp, 16 predicted proteins | sample Methanotroph_Enr_FD_79181 | JGI IMG/M metagenome (GOLD analysis project Ga0079306, IMG submission 79181) | Enriched soil microbial communities from Old Woman Creek wetland in Ohio, USA - Methanotroph_Enrichment_5 | ecosystem: Environmental > Terrestrial > Soil > Wetlands | place: USA: Ohio...
AGTGCGTCAATCATTTCATCTGTTTCTTCCGAAGTTCCATCCCGTAAGTCCAATTCACCAATGCTGCCTAATTTATTCTTGAGTTCGATAATTATTTTTTGCGCATTTTTTCTTCCTAGTCTTGGAATTTTTGTGAAGAAATCAACGTCACTTGTCTGTACAGCATGTTTCACTGCGTCGCCTCCTGCATTCATGACGAGAAGCGCTGTCTTTGGACCAATCCCTGATACAGTGAGGAGCAACTCAAAAAGGGATAGTTCTTCTTGTGATATAAATCCAAATAGATCAAACGCATCCTCTCGGACATGGGTGTGTATAAAAAGAAATATTTTTTTACCGGGTGTGACTGTTTTGGCAAGCGTGTCGGTGATACTGACTGCATATCCGACGTCCCCGACAAAAAATAGAATTGGATTTTTTGTAACAGTATGTACCGTACCGATCAGTGCTCCAATCATAGACATGCCTCTTTCATCCGATAGGAAAATGCATGGGTTAGGGCAATGGCCAGTGCATCTGCAACATCGTCTGGTTTTGGTATTTCACCAAGACGTAATTGTTTCGTTACCATATATTGTACCTGTCCTTTATCTGCTTTTCCATCACCACAAATTGCACGCTTGATGGTGAGTGGCGAGTAGGAAGCTGTTTTTATGTGATGGTTTGCACATGCCAAAAGAAGTACGCCCCGAGCTTGGCCGACGGCAATTGCAGTTTTTGCGTTGTTTTGAAAATACAGATCTTCAATTGAAACTGCTTCAGGTTTGTATTTTTTGATAAGTATGTTTATCGCATCAAAAATTTCTTTGAGTCTATCTTCAGCAAGTGTCCCTTTGTCAGTTTCGATAAGTCCATATGCGACAGATTCATGAGTTGTGTTGTTTGTTTCAATAACTCCCCATCCAACGCGCGCAGTTCCAGGATCGAGTCCTAAAATTATCATGGTACTGTTATATCATATTCACTTTCGTTTTTCTTGTTAACACCGTATACTTAGTACATCTATGCCATTTCTTGGTAAGTTTATTTTGACGTTTCTCACTTCTGCAGTCGTTGTCTCCGGCGCAAGTTTAGCGTGGCCAAAATTGACAAGTCAACCGATGCCTGCTGCGCTTGCAAAAGTGAGGGACTTTGTTTTACAGACAGACGTTGGGTGGTCAACGGCCGAGACGCTCGGCGTATCGGATTTGCAGGGAGTCGAACCGGTAAATATATCCTCAGTTGCAGGATCAGTTGTCTCAAATGTTGTAACGAATGCATCAGAAAAAGTGCAAGAGGCCGCTACAAAAGAGGTTATTATTCAGGTAGTAAAAAAAATTGAGACACTTGATCCAGGTCAACAACAAGAAATTAAAGATGCAATTTGTAAATAATATTTTTATTTAAAGATATGAATGAAGAACTGATACAACGAACAAAACAATTATTGGAAAAGCTTGATCTTGATGGAAAACGTCGTGCTATCCGAGAGCTTGAAGCAGAAAGTATGAAAGAAGATTTTTGGAAAGATGCAAAGCCCGCGGCAAAGAAAATGAAACGCATGGCTGAGCTTGGGAAAGAAGTAGAAGAAGGAGAAATGTTAGAACTTATGATGTCAGAAGGAAATGAAACGGATTTGGAAAAAGAATTAAATAGAATGGAGTTTGCATTATATCTGTCTGGTCCATATGACAGGGGAGATGCTATATTAGCCCTTCATTCAGGTCAAGGTGGCACAGAAGCAATGGATTGGACGTCTATGCTATATCGAATGTATTTGCGATACTGCGAACGCAAAGGGTGGACGACTGAAGAAATTGATTTTACTCCTGGTGATGAGGCGGGAATTAAAAGTGTCACCATCGAAGTAACCGGTGCGTATGCGTATGGATTCTTAAAAGCAGAAAGCGGCGTTCACAGGTTGGTCAGGCAATCTCCATTTAATGCGGATAATCTGCGTCAAACCTCATTTGCCATGGTGGAGGTATTGCCAGTTGTCGAAGATTCTCAGGAAATAGTATTTAAAGAAGAAGATTTAGAATGGGAGTTTTATCGTTCCGGAGGAAAAGGTGGTCAAAACGTCAATAAAGTTTCAACAGCAGTGAGGCTTCGTCATAAACCATCTGGTATTGTTGTTACGTGCCAAAGTGAACGGTATCAGGGGCAGAATCGTGAATACGCACTGAAAATTTTGCGGGCGAAATTGTGGACGCTTGAGGAAGAAAAAAGACAATCAGAACAGGATAAATATAAAGGTGTGTACAAAACACCAGGCTGGGGAAATCAGATCCGGTCGTATGTACTTCATCCATATCATATGGTAAAAGATGTGCGTACACAGTGTGAAACGAGCAATACTGACAGGGTTCTTGATGGAGATATCGAAGATTTCATCATGGCATACTTGAAAAAAATTACATAAGTCGTGATAATGGAGGAACTATGGAAAAAATTGAACCTCTTCGAAAACAAGTACAAACAACTTCTATGAAGGAGGAGGCAGTAATGACAAAGCAAACAAAGACAATCGTACTCGGTGTTTTTCTTATTATGATCTTGCTCGGTGTTGTTACAGGATACTTTATTTCCGGCGGAAAAAAGCTGTCATCAGGGACTGCAACATCTGCAGCTGCTGGTCCAACTGCGACAGGGAAAAATGTATTTGGGAGCGCTGATACAAAAACATTTACTGATAGTGCAACCGGTACAATAGAAAAAGGCGGGATTAGCGGTGAAGGGACACACAAACTTATCAGAGAGGGTGGAGCCTCGCAAACAGCTTGTCTTGTGTCATCAGTTCTCGATCTTGATCAGTTTGTGGGTAAAAAAGTAAAAGTCACTAGTAAAACAATGGAAGCAAAATCATGTCCATGGCTCATGGATGTAGGTCAGATTGAGGTTCTGTAAGGAATGATTCAATTAATTCACGTATCAAAAGATTATGGGAGTGCAAAAAAAGCTCTCTCCGACATTTCCGTTGAAATATCTGACGGGGAATTTGTTTTTCTCATTGGTCCGACCGGGGCAGGTAAAACAACACTCTTAAAGTTATTGACCCGTGAACTTCTTCCGACAGAAGGACAAATTTTGATTGATGGTGAAGATGTGGCAGCGATACCAGAATCACAGTTATTTCTTCTTCGGAGGAAAGTCGGTATGGTGTTTCAAGATCTTAAACTTCTAATGGATCGAACAGTCTTTGAAAACATTGCAGTCGGGATGCAGGTCTTGGGAAAGTCAGAAGAAGAAATCGAAAAAGGCGTAATGGATGTGTTGGGACTTGTAGAACTTACTGACAAAGTAAATCTTTTTCCAGTGCAACTTTCTCAAGGAGAAAAACAGCGAATTGCAATTGCGCGTGCAATTGTATCAGGACCAAAAGTGCTTCTTGCCGATGAACCAACAGGAAATTTGGATCCTGAAACAAGTGAAGATATCCTAGAAATATTAAAAGAAGTAAATCAGATGGGAACGACCGTCCTTATTGTAACGCATAATTCACTTATTGTTGATGCGCATAAGAAACGAACACTCACAATGAAAGCGGGAGAAATTGTGAGCGATGAAGTGAAAGGGAAATATCATTTTATAAAGCGTGCACATCATGACAAGAAGCACGAGGAACATAAGGAAGAAAGGAAAGATCATGAAAAAGAAGACTAATTCTTTGTGGACACATATCAGGAGATCGCCATATCAGTCAATTGCTGCAGTGCTCACCATGTTTATTACGTTTCTTCTTGCTGGTATTTTTCTTTTGACGACAAGCGTATCATTTGCGATTCTGCAGTATTTTGAAAGTAAACCGCAGTTGACCGTTTTTTTCTTGGAAAAAGCAGGAAAACCTGAGGCAGACGCTTTGACTTCGGCCCTTGTCGGAACGGGAAAAATTGCATCAACAAAATTTGTTTCCAAGGAAGAGGCGCTCGCAATTTATAAAGAACAAAATAAAAATGATCCATTGCTTCTTGAAATGGTGACAGCTGATATTCTTCCTGCTTCCCTTGAGGTGACTGCAAAAGACCCTCATTTTCTATCGGAACTGGAACCGGTGATTAAACAAGCAGATGGAGTAGAAGAAGTGGTGTTCCAAAAAGATGTTGTTGATTCACTGCTTTCATGGACAAATGCAATTAGAAATGTTGGTGGAGTTCTTGCAATACTTCTTGCGATTGATTCACTTTTAATTATCATGACAGTGATTGGTATGAAGATTGCACTGAAAAAAGAAGAAATTGATATTTTGAAATTGATCGGTGCATCACCATGGTATATCAGAATGCCGTTTATCATTGAGGGAGGGCTATACGGATTGACAGGGTCATTCGCTGCATGGGTGGTGATTATGGCAATCGTTGTTGTGTTCCGGGCAAATATTGTGTCGTTTTTAGGTGCAATTCCCGTGATTCAAACTGTTTTGGGAAACATGTTATCGACAACATCGCTATTGGTATCCGCCGGATTTTTAGTTTCTATGATCCTTTTTGGATTCCTTCTTGGCGCAGTTGGCAGCTTGGTTTCCTTGGGTCGGTATATTAAGTTTTAAGTCATGCATGAAGAGAATAGTCGTCATCGTTATCCTTCTTGTTAGTCTGTTTGCGACACGTTGTGACGTCGTCAATGCACAGGATGTCTGTTCATCAACAGATCCATGTTCGGGTAAAAGTGGGGATGATGCAGTTTCCTGTTATCAAAAAGTTGTAGATAGTTGTAAAAATACAAAAGAGACTCTTTCGTCTCAAATTAATTTTTTAAATAGTCAAATACAGCTCACTACATTTCAGATACAAAGTATCAAACAGTTAATTACAAATCTTTCAGCAGAAATTGATCAATTGGCGCAGGAAGTAACAATTCTCGAGACAAAACTCACGAAGCAGACGGAACTTGTTGCGGAACGTGTGCCTGCATCATATAAGGAATATGTTATCTCCAGTAATGTCACATCTGTACTTTTTAGCAAAAATATTGGCGATTTAGTCTCCCGTATTCAATATATCAAAAAAGTGCAACAACAGGATCTGAAATTATTTGTACAGTATAAGGCGACACAAAATAATTATGTGGAACGAAAAAATCAGCGCGAGGATAAAAAGTTGAAACAACAACAAGCACAAAAAGATCTGGAACAAAAAAATATACAGCTTGCACAGCAAAAACAGGCAAAGGATTCGCTTTTGGCGCAAACGAAAGGGCAAGAATCAACATATCAAAGCTTACTCGCTGATGCGAAAGCAAAATTGGCAGGATTTGCGAGTTTCGCTGATAGTCAAGGCGCTGGTCTTCTTTCTGGTCAAACACATTGTGATGATTGGGGGTGTTATTACAATCAACGTGATAGCCAATGGGGAAATGCTCTTATTAACGGACAGGGAAGTGGTTGCGTCGGGGCGTGTTCGATTTCTCGTGTTGGTTGTTTGATCACATCTATAGCAATGGTTGCGAGTCATCTTGGACATCGAGAGATACTGCCCTCTGATATTGCTTTTTCATCGCCAGATAATTTTTCTGTAGGGACTGCAATGTTGAAACGGGGGACGATTTATGTAAAAGGCCTTGCAATTACCAGGACCGGTACAACACTTTCCCAGGAGGCAGTTAAAAATGGACCAGTGATCGTGGGTGTGTATTATGGCCCGTTTGGAACTCATTTTGTTGTTATCAAATCATATACGAACGGAAAATATATCATGAATGATCCATATACAGAAAACGGTCATGATGTCCCATTTTTGGATCATTATTCAATTGGTCAGGTTTTTGAAGTAGATCGCGTTTCAATATAACTATTATTTCTATGCCTGCTCGGGGACCAACAATTGTTGGTGTACTTATTTTTTTGTTTTTTCTTTCCCCATTGTCTGTCTTTGCTGTTTCTGTCAGTATTATTAATTTTCCTTCCACAATAACGGTTGATCCATTTAGTATTACAGCTTCTATTTCTGGAGCCGCATCAGGAACAAATTACCTCCGAGTCGATTTGTATAAAGAGGGAACATCGAATTATTTCGGTGAAACGTATAATGGAAGCGACTGGTGTAGTAGTTCAAATGGGAAAGAGTATCTGCCTGTCACTATTCAATCTGGAAAATTTTGGTCAGGAGATATACAGGCAAGAACCGGAGAGATAAGTACATCGAATTATGATGGTCAGGGAACATATAAAATTCGTTTGAGACGGTATACAAGTTCAGGAGGATCAAATACAACAGAAGCAGATGGTAGTTCTGTTACAATTACAATAAATATTCCAACTTCTACACCCGCTCCAACAGTTGTTCCTACTCATCCGCCGCCAACTTCCACATCTGTTCCAACGTCTACGGCAGCGATAACGGCGACTCCTGTTGTTTCAAATAGCGTGACGCCATCTGTTAGACCAACATCATATGTGCAGATTCTTTCGCAAGTGACGATTGAAGATGAAATGGCGTCAGATGGCGCCGTACTTGGCGAGACCCATGATCGTCAAAATGCTTCAGGGAGTACGGATATGTTGGCACAAAAAAGACCGTATATCATTGCACTTTTATTTGCAAGCGCAGGACTTGCACTACTTGCTGCTGTATCCGTAGTCAAAATTCGCTATACTAAAAAGGTATGAAATACGTTCGTTTTTGGTTGCCGGTTCTCATCTGGATGGGGATTATCTTTTCATTTTCATCCAGGCAAAAGGTGGCGGTCACTGATTCTTATATTCTCAGTTTTCTGTTTTTTAAGACGCTACATTTGATTGAATATGCATTTTTGTATATTGTGACGTATCGAGCAGTGAAAAATACAGTGCATGTGAACAAAACATGGGTTTGGATCATACCATTTCTCATTGTAGCTTTCTATGCTGCAAGCGATGAATTTCATCAAACGTTTATTCCGACACGTGAAGGAAGACCCCGTGATGCTATAATTGACATGTTTGGAGCGACATTCGCATGGATAAGTTTGAAACAGTTATTACCAAAAATGCCGAAGAAACTAAAGAGCTTGGCCAAAAGTTGGCAGCTCATCTGATGCAAAAGGGAAGTGGTAATCTTCCGCATATTATCTGTTTATATGGCGATCTAGGGATGGGGAAGACAACGTTTGTTCAAGGGTTTGCCAGAGGATTAGGGATCACGACTCGCCTGCTCTCTCCTACTTTTATCATTGTACGACGTCATAAACTAGTGGCTGTTGACCGCTTTTTTTATCATTTAGACTTATATCGAATGCAACGTGAAGAAAGTATAAAAGAATTGGGTATACAGGAAATTTTTGATGGTGAGCAAAATATCGTCGTTGTTGAATGGGCTGAACGATTAGGGTCGTTTTTGCCGACGAGGAGGATAGATATACGTTTTATGAGTGGAAGTGCTGATTCAAAGCGGAGGATAGCAATGACCTATGTTTGAACCGAATAAAAAAATAATTGAGCAGGCAATTACAACGCTTAATGCGGGAGGTATTATTATTTTTCCGACAGATACCGCGTTTGGAATTGGTTGTCGAATTGATAAACCTGAATCTGTCGATAAATTGTTTGCAATTCGGCGTCGTCCGGAAACACAGGCTTTGCCTGTTCTAGTGCGCTCGAGCGAACAAGCACTCCCCTTTTATCAACATCCGTCAGATATTGTACGACGTCTTATGAAAACGTATTGGCCTGGAGCACTGACAATTATTGATACATGTAAAAAAGAATTGATTTACTCCCCTATCCGCGGTGGTGGAGATACTGTTGGAATGCGTCACCCAAAACATGACGTGTTGCAGCACATTTTGGATGGTGTGGAAGTGCCAATCGTTGGACCGTCTGCGAATATTCATGGAGAGTGTACTCCATATCGATTTGAAGATTTGGATTTAGAATTGACTAAACAGGTCGATTTTGTTGTTCCCGGAGTGTGTACAGCAGGAAATGTTTCAACGGTTGTTGATTGCTCAGTCACGCCATATCGTATTATTAGGCAAGGAGCGGTACAACTATGAAAACACTTCATTTGACCATTGATTCAAGAGATTCAAAAAAAACACAAATACTCCTTGCTGGAGATGGATATACAGAAGTGCTCATGAATGAACAAGTGACGGCACATTCTCAAGTCATTCTCCCATTCATTGAAGAAGCTTTGAAAAAACACGACAGTACAACGGCCGATCTTTCCGATATTACCGTGCTCGTCGATCACGGATCATTTACGGGACGCCGTGTCGGCGTGATTATAGCGCAAACACTCGGATTTTTGCTTGGCATACCCGTAAACGGCAAACTGGCAGTCGAGCCTATCGATATCCCCTACGAAGAAGACAAGTGGAAATAATTAAGGTATGATAATTATATGGAGCATTTCCTACGTCATTTTTTTGTTCCTCATCACTCAAATAACCATCGTGCAAAAGCGCTGCATCTTGATTCAATGCTCTGTTATGTCCTCATTTTTGCAATATTTAACTTCGGAATTCGGATTGTCCACCGGGAATTTCCAAATGTGCTCGGCTACGCAACAGATATCAGGGTCGATCAGCTTCTTGCAGGTACGAACACACAGAGGCAAGCCCTTGGGTTAACTCCACTTACCTATAATGTGACCCTTGCACAAGCTGCAGCAGCAAAAGCGCAAGACATGTTCAAATATGATTATTGGGCGCACAATAGTCCTGAGGGAAAAACGCCATGGAGTTTTATACAACAAGCAGGATATAAATATACCGTTGCAGGAGAAAATTTAGCGAAGAATTTTTCGACAAGCCAGGGGGTTGTTGATGCATGGATGGCTTCCCCGACACACAGGGACAATATTGTAAAACCTTCCTATAGAGAAATAGGATTTGCTATCGTCAATGGTGTATTAAATGGTGAAGAAACAACACTGGTTGTTCAAATGTTTGGAGCGGGAGAAACAGTGATAGCTAATCAGGAGCCGGTAAAAACCGTTGTACCTGAAAAAGCAGCTGCAGTCGAAATAAATCAGTCGCCATCACAATTAGGTGAGCAGACGGCAAAAGAGGTTGAAACGCAAGTTGTTCCGCCAACAGAAATGGTTCCTGTCGCTGGTGCAAATCCAACGCCAGTATTGAATGAATTATCAACAATGTTTTCATCTGTTTTTGAAAAACCGATGTTTAATATCCCAACGCTTACTCGTAACGTAGCATTTGGATTTATGGGATTATTGATTGTCATTCTCATCATTGACGGTTTGGTTATTTCAAAGAAAAAAATTGTTCGTGTCGCAGGACATAATCTCGCTCATATCCTGTTCTTTACAGCATTTTTTATTGCACTTTCTATTGTCAAACGTGGGGTATTGTTATGAAGTTGTCGCATGTAAATTACATAGTGCTTTTGATTATTCTGGTTACTGGAATTTGGACATTTGCAGGTGCTCAAAATGATAAGGCGATGCAAATGTATATTGGGGTTGCTACTGCAATCTCATATGTCATTTGGGGGATCATATATCACACCCTCGAAGGAGATCTACATCCGAAAGTTGTGATAGAATATTGTCTTGTTGGTATGGTTGCAATTGTATTGCTGCTCACAATACTGTGGACATAATAAAAATAGTTTTTTCCTATTAAGGGAAAGGAGTAGTGATATGCAGGGATTAATACTAGCCGGAGGTTTAGCGACACGACTTCGTCCATTGACGCTTGTAACAAACAAGCATTTGTTGCCGGTATATAACAAGCCGATGATTTATTATCCAATTGAAGCAATGCAGCGCGCTGGAGTGAAAGAGGTACTTCTTACAACTGGTGGAGAATCTATTGCACAATTTGCAAATCTTCTCACATCTGGTGAGGAGTTCGGTATGCGGTTGTATTACGGGGTGCAAAACAACCCAAAGGGTGGAATTGCTGATGCTATTGCACTTGCTGAGGAATTTACGCATGATGAGCCATTGATGGTTATTCTTGGTGACAATATATTTGATTATGACTTACGTCCTGCTGTTGAGGCGTTTGAAAAACAGGCATGTGGCGCAAAAGTGTTTGGTATTCATATGCACATGGACGCAAAACAATATGGTGTTATTGAGGTGGATGATACAGGAAAAGTGTTGTCTATCGAAGAAAAGCCGGAAAATCCAAAGTCAGATATCGCGCAAACCGGCATTTATATCTACGACCAGAAAGTCTTCGAGTATATAAAAAAATTGTCACCATCTGCTAGGGGTGAACTTGAAGTGACGGATTTAAATAACATGTATTTAAAAGATGGAAATCTGACCTGCGAGATCATTGATTGGTGGGTGGATGCAGGCACATCGTATGATGAATTATTGCGTGCAAATAATCAGGTGGCAGAAAAAATGAAGAAAGGGACTATATGATTGACGGTGTCATGATAAAAAAATTAGTACGACACCCTGATGAACGGGGATATTTTGAAGAGATCATCAGGAATACTGATGAATTTTTTGCGGAAGGCTTTGGACAACTTTCTCATTCATATATGGTGGAAGGAGTTGTGAAAGCATGGCATCTGCACACGACACAAATTGATTGGTGGTTTTGCGTAAAGGGAAAGATTAAGGCGGCACTGTATGATACTCGTGAGGGATCTCCAACAAAAGGGGAAACAATGGAATTTATATTAGGGGAAGATCCAGATAATATCGTCCTTAAAATTCCGGCAGGAGTCGCACACGGGATGAAGGTGCTAGAGGGTCCATGTGATTTTGTGTATGCAACCAGTAAAACGTATGATCCAAAAGAAGAAGGAAGAATTCAATATGATGATGCTGGTATCGGGTACGATTGGGTACAAGGGAAACCAATTACGAATACAAAAATTACCTAAAAATATATGAAACTTTTTGTTACAGGCGGCGCAGGATTTATCGGTTCAAACTTTATTCTCTATTGGATGCGTGAACATCCAGGTGATAGCGTTGTTAATTTTGATGCACTGACTTACGCAGGAAATTTAGAGAATTTGAAAAGTCTTGAGGGAAATAGTAATTATCATTTCGTGAAAGGCGATATCTGTAAGTCCGAAGAAGTCACTTCCGCGATGACAGGGTGTGATACGGTCGTTCATTTTGCTGCAGAAAGTCATGTGGATCGTTCTATTCTTGACGCCTCCCCTTTTATGAAAACAAACGTGTTAGGAACTCAAGTGTTACTTGAGGCAGCAGTAAAACTTGCAGTGACTCGATTTCATCATGTATCAACCGATGAAGTATTCGGATCGCTTGAACTGGGATCTTCGGATAAATTTGACGAACTGACGAGATATAACCCACATAGTCCATATTCCGCAAGTAAAGCAGGTTCAGATCATATCGTGCGTGCATATCATGATACCTACGGGCTGCCAATTACAATTACCAATTGTTCAAATAATTACGGACCATTGCAATTTCCTGAAAAATTTATTCCACTGGCGATCACAAATATTTTGGAAGGGAAAAAAGTTCCTGTATACGGTGATGGATTAAATGTGCGTGACTGGCTGTATGTTGAAGACCATTGTCGTGCTATCGATTTAGTTCTTACCAAAGGAACAATTGGTGAAACATATTGCGTTGGCGGCGTAACGGAGGATATCTCAAATCTTGATGTCGTGAAAAAAATATTAAAAATCATGGGGCGTGATGAATCTCTTATTGAATTTGTCAAAGACAGGCTTGGGCATGACAGGAGATATGCAATTGATTGGAAAAAAATTAATACAGAGCTTGGATGGAAACCACAATATAGTTTTGATACGTGGCTTGAAAAAACCGTTGTTTGGTATCAAGAGAATAAAGAATGGTGGCAGCGTATCAAAACAGGTGCTTACCAATCGTATTATGAAAAACAATACGGAGGGAAACAGGGATGAATATCTTAGGAACCGGACTTACTGGCATGGTCGGATCAAGGGTCGTTGATCTGTTGTCTCCCACATATACATTTGAAAATTTAAGTTTGGAAACTGGTGTTGATATCACAGATGCAGTAGCGCTTGAAAAACGGTTTGCTGCATCTGATGCCCCGTGGGTATTTCATTTTGCAGCCTACACTGATGTGCAGGGCGCTGAAAAAGAAAAAGACTTGCGGGAACAAAGTATTGCATGGAAAGTA
>Ga0079306_1002022_pt1 | contig 12034 bp, 6 predicted proteins | sample Methanotroph_Enr_FD_79181 | JGI IMG/M metagenome (GOLD analysis project Ga0079306, IMG submission 79181) | Enriched soil microbial communities from Old Woman Creek wetland in Ohio, USA - Methanotroph_Enrichment_5 | ecosystem: Environmental > Terrestrial > Soil > Wetlands | place: USA: Ohio...
GAGGAATGCCAATGGTGGTATTGTTCATTCAATAAGCTATACCGACGACTGGTACCGGAGCGATTACAAAAAGGAAGGCGGGTGGTCGCTGGAACTTATCGATCCGCAGAACCCCTGCGGTGAGGCCGGGAATTGGATGGCTTCAAATGATCCGGGCGGATGCACACCCGGGAAAGTGAACTCAGTTATTTCCGATAATCCTGACATTCAACTGCCCAGGATTACCCGGGTGGGAATATTGGATCTATATCAACTGAAACTTACTTTCAACGAAACTCTGGATAGCACAGCACTTAATAATCCGAACAATTATTTTATTGACAATGACATTGGGATTCCAGTATCGGCAACTGCGCTTCCACCAGCTTTCCGGCAGGTGAATATCCTGCTGGGCCATGCCATAGAAAAAGAAAAGATATATACATTAACAATAACAGGAACTGTTACCGATTGTGCTGGCAATATGTTGCTGGCTAACAACTCTTCCCGGTTTGCCTTTCCGGAAGCTGCACGGTTGCATGACCTGGTAATCAATGAAATCCTGTTTGATCCTTTGGATGGATGCGTTGATTTTGTGGAGGTTTACAACAGGTCCAACAGGGTGCTTGACTTATATGGCTTTACCCTGGCAACTTATGATACCTTAAGGAAAGAGCTTGACAACATTTCGGATTTGAGTTCAGAATCTATATTGGCCTTGCCAGGTGATTATTATGCACTTACAATTGACACTTCAGCCCTGGGCCAGTGTCATATGTCATCCACCAAAAACGGCTTTATTCTATTGGAAAATACCCCGCCTATGAACAATGATGCCGGCTCCATCGCCCTGGCATTAAAAAATGGGGAAATCATTGACAATTTCAGCTATACAGCTGACATGCATTACCCGCTGCTCAATAGTTCGGAGGGTGTTTCACTTGAACGGATCAGCCCTGAAAGGCCGGCATCGGATCGATCCAATTGGCATTCGGCGGCTGAGAGTGCAGGATATGCTACACCGGCATCCAAAAACTCACAATATGCAATTGTAGGGACAGATGCAAATGAGATCAGCCTTTCGCCGGGGATCTTTTCACCGGATAACGACGGTCATGATGATGTTTTGAACATTGCCTATACCTTTTCAACACCCGGGAACAATATAACCGTTACTGTTTTTGATGCCTCAGGCCACCTGGTCCGGAACCTGGTTTCCAATGAACTGTGCGGAACTTCAGGAGCATGGTCATGGGATGGCATCAATAACAAGAGGGAAAAAGCCCCGATTGGAAGGTATATCGTGTTCGTGGAAGCATTTGACATGAGCGGCAATGTGAAGAAATACAAGAGGGCCGCCGTATTGGGGGGCAAGTTGTAACCAGCTATTTGTTATTCGTTCAAGGTTATTTGTCTTCTGAAATGGAGCATAATGACCTGTCTGGCGATTTAAGCATCTATGGAATTAATATGAAATAGTAGATAAATTTGAATTAATGAGTCCTCCCCTATTTTTAGGAAAGGTGCCGACAGGCGGAGGGGTTATACATTGGGCAATCAAGTGGCCTTTCCAGGAGAACACTGAACTTGCAACCATCAACCGACTGCATATGCAATGGCAGCAACACTGATCCTGACACCGGGAACCTGCAACAGTATGTTGGCACAGGATTCGAGGGTGGAACCGGTAGTAATTACATCATCCACCAAAAGGATATGCTTGTTTTCAAGCTCAGAAGGGGTGGTAACTTTAAATATCTCCTTTACATTTTCGAACCTGGCAAAGCGGGATTTCCTGGTCTGGGTTTCCGTCGCGATGGTTCGGACAAATGATTTTACATCTAACTCGATCCCTGTTGATTCAGCCAGCCCTATCGCGAATTGCTCGCTCTGGTTGTAGCCCCTTTTTCGTAGTTTGTTGGGATGCAGTGGTACCGGTATGATTTTGCTGATTGAATGGAATCCCGGGTTCGCCTTCAGGTCGTTGCCCAGGAGTTTGCCCATGTAAATCCCCACTTCCTTTTGCCCTTTGTATTTCAACTGGTGGACAAGGTGTTGAACCTTCCCCCCTTTAATGAAATAGTATAAAGTGGCGGTCCGGTCAACAGGCACCCTTCCCCAGAATACCTTATCAAGAGGATTACCTGGTAAACGGTGAAAATTGGTTTTAGGAAGTTCGAAAAGGCATTGTGTACAAAGCACCTGTTCATGCCTGAAAAGTGAATTCCCGCATGCCATGCAAAGGCGGGGATAAAGAAGGGAGATGAAATCGGTGATAATAACGGGTGTTTTCATATTAAAAAAAAACAGTTGAAATAAAATAATTAAAATCAATATAATTGTCAGGACGGACGTTCAGAGGTTGAGAATATGAGTTAACCCGCCCTGGCCCTCCCTTTCCAAAGGGAGGGAACAGTTTTGGGGATAATTAGAAGTTCCTGGTTAACACCATTCTATTATAGTTTGATCAATTTCTTTGATTCACAAATGCCATTTCCGGTTTTTAAATGGATAACAGGAATCCTGAGCCTGAAGGTAAAATGACGATAGCAATAGAATAATCAAATATAGAATTCCAACATGTTTCATAGTTTAATAGCATTAATAATTATCAAATATAAATCTTATATGCATGTATCCGTTTTATTTTCTGACATGAACATTAATAATATTAAACCCGCATCATTCAACTCCAAACCCCGGCAATCAAGTAACCGCAATAGCTGCATTTTCCTTTTTTAACCCGGTTTTCAATTACCCGGAACCCTATCCGCTCAACAATCGTTTTTTTACACCTGGGGCAGATCGTGTTTTCCATATCTGTTCCTGGGATATTCCCGATATACACATATTTCATGCCCGAAGCCAATGCAATTGCCCTGGCCTGTTTTAATATGGAAGCAGGAGTAGATGGTAAGTGGATGAGTTTATACAAGGGTGAGAAACGGCTGAAATGAAGGGGGCATGAATCCAGCTTGTTCTTTACCAGCCATTCGCACATATTACGGATAAGGGTAAGGTCATCGGTCCAGGCCGGGATCACCAGGTTTGTAATTTCCAGCCAGACACCTTCTTCCTTTAATACCTGCAATGACCGGAGTACAGGCGCCAGTCTGCCGGAATTCAATTTCTGGTAGGTGCTGTCGCTGAATCCTTTCAGGTCAATATTGGCAGCATCGAGATATTTGCACAACTGCCGCAGCGGTTTTTCGTTGATATAGCCATTGGATTTGTAGACATTCTTTATTCCTTCACTCCTGGCTATCCTGGCTGTATCATGCACATATTCGTAAAAGGTTGTCGGTTCAGAATAGGTATAAGCTATGCTTTCGCAACTGTTCTTAATGCACTCTTCAACAACCCTTTCAGGCATCAAATCATAATTCTGTGTCTCTTTCGGACTCTTTTGCGAGATCTCCCAATTCTGGCAGTTCAGGCAGGCAAAGTTGCATCCTGCCGCGGCAATGGAATAGGCCTTGCTGGATGGAAGAAAGTGAAGGAATGGCTTTTTCTCGATCGGGTCGATATGAACGGCACAAGGGTTCCCATAAGCTATCGAATAGAGTTTATCCCCGACATTTGTCCTGCTCCGGCATTTACTTGTTTCTTCTCTTTTGAGGGTACATCCGTTTGGACAATTAGTGCATTTCACACCCCTGTCAGTAACAATATAATGATAGGCTTCATGGCTCCACTTCCATAATTCTGTAGATGCCCGGGATTCAGAGTTTACAGGCAGACCAGAGGCAAACAAACGGCCTCCACATTGCAGACAGGCGGCATATCCCATCCCTGCAATCCCTGCTTTTATGAAATCCCGTTTTTTCATCGCGACCTTTCCAGTTTATTAACAACAGTAACTTCCGGGAACCAGTTATACAAAAATAGAGATACCTCTTTGATCAACAGGGCATGCAAACTTTCAATACAAATTTACATCACTATTGAGTGATTCCTTTTCCAAAACATATTAACTCCCGATAAAATATTAATTCCCATTATAATCCAAAGAGTATCCCTGATTCCAAACAATGGAATGAGTAAGGCACTGCTCAGCAATGCACCGGCAGCAGAGCCCAGGAGATCAGCGCTATAAAGGGACCCGGCGACTTGCTGTGGAAGTCCTGTCAACACTTTGGCGGAACATTGGAATTGCAGGCCGGCAAGGATTGCAGTGAAAAATACCAGCAAGAGTATGATTGCCTGTATGAAAGCAAGGGGCAGTTCCAGTTTTACTATGATTGTCTGGAACGCGGCGACCAGAACACAGGTTACTATCATTCCTCCCTGTAGCAGAATCAACTGCCTGATGCCCGGGCGAGGAAAAAACTTTCGTGAAATTGAGCCCAGGAATAAGCCTCCCATGAAGACCAGGATAATTATCCCGATCATCAGGAACAAATATCCAAATACAACCTGGAAAATGAAGATCAACAGGATTTCGATGGAAGAAGCAGTAAACCCCGTTACCATGATGCCCAGCTGAACAGGGTTTGATCGTACGATCCACAGGAGAAGCAATGAAAGGAGTATGAGCAGCGCCACCCTGACAGGTATCCCAAAATAGCTCAGCCAATATTTCATATGGTCCAGGTAGGCCTCCGGCTTAAAGTCCTCATTAATCGGCCCACTTAATGAAATGGATTGCATGATTTCCTTACTTCGCTGCTGTACTAACTTATCATCAAGGTAATTTTCATTCACATAATCTGTTGGAATATTTCTTTCAGCCGCGAGCCTGGCAATATCTGCCGAAAGAGGCCTGTCGGAAGCCAGGAAATAGTTTTTTTCACCCGGGATAACAATCACATTGGGAAAAACCATGCCTAGGGTCCTTAATAATGTTGCCTGGACCTGCCTGGATTCTTCTCCCAGGTAAGCTGAAGAAGGAATAAATCCGAGCGAACACACGGCTCCGGCCTTCATCCGGTTTTTCAATAAGCGGAAAAATTCGACGGTATAAAACCGGTTTGAAAGTAAGGTTGATGGCGCTGGCACCTGCAAGAGAACAACATCAAATCTTTGGTGGCTTTCTCCAAGGAACCGTCTCGCATCTCCCTCAAACACGCTCACCCTCCTGTCAGAAAGCTCCCTGTTGTATTTCCTGCCAAGTTTCAATATCCATGGATTGATCTCAACATAGTGTATCTCCCGGACCTGGTACTTCAATATCTCCCTGATACAACCGGAAATCCCCCCCTCGACTACAAGGATATCTGCAGGGTTCGATCGCTGCAACATAGCGTAATGAACCGATTCTTCATTGGCTGTAACATCATTGGTGGTGAAAAGCAGGGAGCCATTGTTGAAAAAATTCAACTGCTCTGCACTTCGGGTGACCACCAGGTTACCGTAAGGGGTATCCTTGCTGTATTCAACATGTTGGCCCGAGAATAGCATCTGCCGGGTCACTTTATCCGGTTTTAGAAACAATACAACAAGAAGAACGCAGCTACAAATTAGGAAAGAAAAATACATCTCCTTCTTCAGTCCAGACTGACAGGCAATGAATGCAACAATTGCGTTTACCAGGATAAAGACGATGAGTAACGCCTGGAAGGGTTCCAGGAAGAATACCAGGACACAATTCAACAAGATTCCGCCTGCAAGGCTCCCAACCGATTCAAAGGCATATACACGGGCAGGGATATCCGGCAATCCCGGGGACGAAAAACAAGCAACTATCCTGGTGTAAAGGAATCCGGATAACAAACAGCAGGGTGAAAGTAAAATGAACGAGCCCATGAGTATCCCGACAATTCCTATCATACTGCCGGCCGGAAATACCCGGTTTTTCAATGCTATTGTTACAAATAATACAGCCATTGCCAGGAAGGCCAGCCAAACCATTTTCCAGAGCATTGCGGGCAGCATTGGCTCCTTGATTTTTGGGAATTTTCCCAGCCAGGCTCCCAATCCTGAAAGAAGCATCCAAACGGAAAGCAGGATACCTATTACCAGCTCATTGCCCTGGAAAAGAACCAGGAATTCACGCAGAAAAATGATTTGTGTTCCCATCGCAGTCATACCCAGGCAGAATGGGAGCATGAAGTGCTGCAAACCGGATGTATTGCCTGGGGGCTGGAAAGGGACAGCTTCCCCGGGGGCTTCCTTAATTGTCAAAGATTTGTCCTGCCGTTTCCGGGAGATTCTATCCCGGAAATAGTCCAGGTGGAGGCAAAAATGAAGGACTGACACGATGAATCACCCGATATTTCAAAGTAAAAACGAAATTCATTCTTGAATAATCAATGCCTGGTAAATATAAATCTCTGCATCCTTGTCCTTCCATCCATCCCAGCCAATTCCTGCCTTATCGCGGGCACAATGGCCCAGGAACTCTTCCAGGGTCCAACCGGTTTCAGTCGCCACCTGCGGAAGGAACGTCCCGCCCTTGCCACCTTTCCGGATATAGATGCCATCGCGTTCCAACTGTATTTCTGAAATCGACCGAATCTTTTGCATGGGGGTCAAAATGGAGATTTCAATATCAATATCTTTCATTTCTTCGGAACGTACAGCCGAAAACCTGTAATCCTGGGTGGCCGCTGCCACAGCCATTTGTTGCACAATAAGATACAAACTGTTATCTGCTTCAAAATGACCGATACACCCTCTCAGTTCTCCTTTTTTCTTCAGGGTGACGAAGGCTCCTGCCTTTTGTTTTAAGGCTAAAGGGAGATTATCTGGCACCAATGCGGGAGTTTCCTTATCAACAAGGTAAGTATTGATAGTATTCCTGGCAATTGAAAGCAGTTCTTTCCTCTCAGAAGCAGAAAGTTCGAAACCTGATGCCTGAGCAACTGCCTTGCTTATACTTATCGCATTATATCCTACTACCCTATCCTTTTCCCCGTACTTTGAATCCCCGGAATTCCTGTACATGATCTTGCGGTAAGTAATGCCCGGCTCCTTTTCAGTCATGTAAAGCAGCGTCAGTACGGCCGGCCAGGAGCAACAGCCCGTTGCCAGGTTCGGGATCGCTTTTTGAAGACAATGTTCTTCTGCTTGAATAAATTTACCAGGAGAATTGGCAATTATCACCTCTGCAAGTTCAGTATCGATCTTTACCGCATCATTGTATTTTGGGTAATGCGAGAAATCGGTACTGATAACGAACAGGTGGCCGCCTGCAAAATAAGGTTTAAGCGCTTTTGCAATGTTTTCACAGACTGCCGGGTCCTGGGTCCCAAGGAGAATCGGGACAATTTTGAAGGGTTTTTTCAGGTGAAATTGCAGAAAAGGAATCTGTACTTCGATACTGTGCTCATTCCGTTGGTTTTGCGGATCAAAGGATAGCACTTTGTTTTCCAATGACAGGGCTTTTGCGATTTCCTGGTCAACTTCAACCTTGCCCAATGGAGTAATATAGTCCCCAGAAGTATATACCGAGGCGCCTGCAAAGGAAGCCCTGTGACTGCAGCCGATCACGAATATTGTAAGATACTCTTTTGAGGGATCCAACTGGTTGAAACCTGCAGCAGCCACTTCCCCCGAAAATACATATCCTGCATGGGGCACAATTATCGCGGCAGTATTCATCGCCTCCTTCGGAGGATTCATTCCCATAAAATAATTGGCTAATGAGCTTTTCAGCTCTACTGGGTTATCCGGGTAAAACTGCCCGGCTACGGCCGGTTTCCGGTCGATACGATTGCTATCAGGAGGGTTCATAATGTCTGGCGGATTAGAGGAAGGGGTGCACCGGGCAAACAAGCACAGCAACAAGACTGTTAACAAAATATGTACATTTACGGAGTACATCACTTTTGTGTTGTTAAACTATAAAATTACTACAATTAGAAGTCTCAATTCTACATTTTAATGTCTTTTCTTTCATTGATCACCCAACGGCAGAGTGTCCGGAAATATTCCACCCGGGTGGTGGAACCAGAAAAACTAAAACGTTGCCTTGAAGCTGCGCGCCTGGCCCCTTCAGCAAGCAATACCCAGCCCTGGCACTATATCGTGCTTGACCAGGAGCCAATAAAGACCGAAGTAGCAAAAGCTACTTTTTCGGATCTTGTGAAATTCAACCGATTTACATTACAAGTACCGGTATTGGTGGTAATCCTGCTTGAAAAGCCCCGTATGCTGAACAGGATTGCAATGATTCTTAAAAACAAGGAGTGGAGGCTTATTGATATCGGGATTACTGCGGAACACTTTTGCCTGCAGGCTGCCGAAGAAGGCCTGGGAACATGCATGATGGGGTGGTTCAATGAAAAAAAACTCAAAGAACTGCTTTCCATCCCGCGGGGCAAAACGGTTGGATTGGTAATCAGCCTGGGATATGCAGAAGAGGGATATCCTCTGAGAAAAAAAATCAGGAAACCAATAGAGGAGATGGTAAGTTACAATGGATTTGATTTGAAGTAGCTCTTTCAATAGTTATGTAAATTTATTTAATCGCCAGATTATCAAAGCTTTAAGCATTCTGCGACATCTGCGTTATCTGCGGGAAAGTGAGAATGTTAGCTCCCGCAGATTTCGCAAATTATCGCAGATTTCAATATAATTGCAGATGTATTGCTGTCTTTACAATAGAGTAAAACTATTGTGACCTGTTGTGCCTATTGTGGTTAAAAAAATGCATACACAATGGACACAATAGAGCACGATAGAAAGACACAATAGAAAGCAGATAAAACGTTGTTGGTACATTAAAGAAAAGTGCATAAAAAGCAATACAGTTCATTGTAAACTATATACTTTTACATCAATAATCTCTCACAATCAATCGTCTCTGAATATGAAGAAACTAATTCTCCTCCCTGCATTATTTCTTTTGATAATGGCAGGATGCAAGCAACCCGGCGGGAATGTCGGGGCAACTGTAACTTTTATAAAGCAGCCGACCATGGACAAGGTAATCAAACTGCTCACCGATTCGTGCGGCGAACAGTCCAAATTCCGCATCGAACGCGGTGTAAAACAAGTGGCATCGCTTTGGAAGAAAGACGACGGAACTTCTGAGGATTTCACCAAATTCTGCACTGAAAACTTCATTGCTGATTCCTCTAAGCTGAATGTGCTTTTCGGAAAACTGCAGAATGCGTTTGAAGTGCTGTACGGCAATTTCAACAAGATGAGCATGGACCTCCGCATCCCTGTTGATCTTGACGGGCCAGAACTCACCCCTGTGGATGAAATGTTCGCTTCCTTTTCTCCTTCGGCCCACCTTACAGATGACTTGTTCCAGAATAAAATAGCATTTATCACAGCCCTGAACTTCCCTTTCTACACTCTTACAGAGAAAACCGAACTAGGGGCCAACTGGAACCGAAGCCAATGGGCCTATGCAAGAATGGGCGACGCATTTACTTCGAGGGTGCCTGCTGATCTCAATCAAAAAGTAGCAGATGCCCTTGCCAAATCCGATATGTATATTTCGGAATACAATATTATGATGGGCAACCTGGTGGATAAAACAGGGAAGACCTTTTTCCCTGCCGACATGAAACTGATCACACATTGGGGATTGCGCGATGAACTTAAATCACATTATGTGGGAGCAGATGGCCTGGAAAAGCAAAAGTTGATTTACTCTGTAATGAAGCGAATCATCGATCAAAGTATCCCTGAAAAAGTGATCAACAACAAGGAGTTCCAATGGAACCCTATTGATAACAAAATGCTGAAGGACGGCAAGGAGGTACAGTTTACCGCTGAACCTGACAGGAGATACGAAATGCTTCTTAACAATTTCAAGGCCATGAAAGCCGTGGATCCTTATTACACAGCCTACCCGAGCTACAGTCAGCGTGCATTCGAACTGAGCATGGAAATCCCGGAACAGGATGTTGAGAAACTCTTCACCACCCTGATTACAGCCCCTGAAATCAAGTTGGTTGGCAACCTGATAAGCAAGCGCCTGGGTCGTAATCTTCAGCCCTTTGACATATGGTACGATGGGTTTAAAGCCCGTAGCAGCATGAATGAGGATGACCTGACAGCCAGGACTATCAAGCTATATCCCGATGCAAAAGCTTTTGAAAGGGATATGCCGAACATCTTGCGCAAACTGGGCTGGAGCCCGGAACGTGCCGATTATATTGCTTCAAAGGTCCAGGTGGATCCTGCCAGGGGTTCCGGTCATGCTGCAGGCGCCTATATGAAGGGTGACAAAGCACGTCTCCGCACCCGTCTTACTCCGCGGGGAATGAATTACAAGGGATACAACATTGCCACCCATGAATTCGGCCATAATGTTGAACAAACAATCGACCTCTATGATATCGACAACTACATGATGTCAGGTGTGCCCAATACTGCTTTCACAGAAGCATTAGCATTCCTGTTCCAGAAGCGCGACCTCGGCTTGCTGGGCATCAATGACAACGACCCCAACAAGGAACATCTTGCATCGCTGGATGCAGTATGGTCCTGCTATGAAATCATGGGAGTGTCGCTTGTAGATATGCAGGTATGGAAATGGATGTACGAAAACCCCAATGCCACACCATCCCAGTTGAAGGAATCGGTGATAAGCATTGCTAAAGATGTTTGGAACAAATACTATGCGCCTGTCTTTGGCAGCAAGGATGAGCCCATCCTTGCAATATACTCCCATATGATTGATAACCCACTTTACCTTTCAAACTACCCGGTTGGCCACCTGATCGATTTTGAGATTGACGGGTTTATCAAAGACAGGAGTTTTTCCTCCGAGGTGGACCGCATGTACACCCAGGGCCGCCTGGTACCCCAGGTTTGGATGAAAGGTGCCGTTGGCAATCCCATTTCGGTAGAACCAATGCTGGAAGCTGTGGATGAGGCATTGAAAGTGATAAAGTAACATGACTTGTCATAAACAAGGGAGGCGGGCATTCAGCCCGCCTCTTTTATGTATTGCCTGATTCCTGATATCAGCAATCCCGTCAATTATTAAAATGCTTTTCAATTATTCCCCTTAGTAAGTTTTTATTGAAGGGTTTTGGAATATAATCATTGCATCCTGCATTTATTACCTTTTCCCTTTCCCCTGTAAGTGCATTCGCTGTTTGTGCAATTATGACAACTTGCTTATTAAATTTTCGTATTTGCCTGGTGGCTTCATATCCGTCCATTTCGGGTAGTTGAATATCCATCAGGACCAAATCAATGTCCGGGTTATCACGGCAGACTTTCACAGCATCCGAACCTGTTCTTACAGATAATATTGCATCACTGAATATTTCGATTGCAATAGTGATAAGCATTTCCGAGGATTCGTCATCTTCGGCGATCAAAATTTTCAGGTTTTTATTTCCAGGTACTTCTTTATTGGGCAAAAGTATTTTCTCAATCCCTGGTTTTGATACCAATTCAACGTTGGCAGGTATGGTAAAATAAAAAGAAGATCCTTTCCCCACCTTGCTTTCCACCCAGATTTTCCCGCCCAGCATTTCCACATAAGCCTTCGAAATGGATAATCCCAACCCGGCTCCTTCAAATTTCCGGGTAAGCGAATCATTTCCCTGTCTGAACCTTTCAAAAACGACTTTCTTCTGCTCCTGGCTAATCCCAACGCCTGTATCCTTCACGAAAAATTCAATGAAATCATCCTTCTTTTCGTAACCGAAAACGATAGAGCCTTTATTAGTAAACTTGATGGCGTTTTTAACAAGATTGGTAAGAATGGCATATAGTTTTTCACGGTCCGTATTTATGTTGGCCTCTGCTGCCGTTAGCGAATTCTGAAAGAAAAATTGGATCCCTTTTTGTTGTATTACCGGTTTGAAGAAAGTATAAATGTATTCCACCTGCTCATTAATATTTGTCTCTGAAATAAATACTTCCACCTGGCCTGATTCAACTTTTGAGATACTGATGATATCGTTAATGATATTGAGCATACGGATTCCGCTTTTCTCTATAATGCTGATATACTTTTGCTGTTTTTCACCGGTCAGTTTTCCTTCTTTCAGCAGTTCGGTAAAACCCAGTATCCCATTCATCGGGGTACGTATTTCATGGCTCATATTAGCAAGAAAAGCTGATTTTAAACGGTCACTATCCTCGGCCTTTTCCTTGGCTTTAACAAGATCTTCCTCCGCCTTTTTGCGCAAGGTGA
>Ga0079306_1002024_pt1 | contig 12009 bp, 11 predicted proteins | sample Methanotroph_Enr_FD_79181 | JGI IMG/M metagenome (GOLD analysis project Ga0079306, IMG submission 79181) | Enriched soil microbial communities from Old Woman Creek wetland in Ohio, USA - Methanotroph_Enrichment_5 | ecosystem: Environmental > Terrestrial > Soil > Wetlands | place: USA: Ohio...
CAAAGTGGTTTGGCTTGAAGTAGTCAGTCCAAAGAACCCACAGGTGTTCCTTGACCATATTCGAGCGCTCTTCCTTGATAGCTACTGCACGGGCCTTGAAATCTGGATCGGTGCTTGCTGCGTACTTCTGCATACAGGCCTTCACAGATTGCGCCTCAATCTTGGCTTGGGCAGGATCATAAATTCCACATGGAAGATCGCAGTGGGCGTAAACGGTTATTTTTGGGGTGAACATCTGATTCTCCAATATGTCTCTCGATGAGGGCACGTCCCTTGTGCACGTGCGTAAAAACTCTTCTGATGTGAGACTACCCCCCATGACACCTTTTGACACACCCAGAAAGAAGCGAAAGATCGGAACGGTGGCGGTGGCAGGGGATTCGATGGCCCCTACCTTCTCCCCTGGCGATTGGTTGGTGGTTTTTTGGGGCGGGGCATTTAAGAGGGGCCAAGTGGTGCTTGTGGAACGAGATGACCTGCCGGGCGTCTTTCTTCTCAAAAGGGTTATTGGACCGTTAGAAGGCAAGATCTGGGTTGAAGGCGACAACAAAGAGGCGAGCACCGATTCACGACAATGGGGACCCATAAGTCAAGACGAGATCGTCGCGACCGTGCTCTTTCGTTTCATGAAAGCCGGATCTCGCAGAGCGAGACGGAGGCAGAGCAAGGACTAGCGGTTGAACGCCTCAATCATCAATGCTTTGGCTTCTTCTTCGTGCACGTAGTGATTTCCGGTTGCAGGACTTGCCGTCGCACGACGTGAAACGCGACGCAAAGTGCGATCGCCAAAGACGCCGAGAGTGTTGAGAGCAATGAAGGGCCATGGACCTTGGTTTGCTGGTTCGTCTTGTACCCAGAGAAGGTTTGCGCGCGGATGTTTTGCGGCCTCGGCCGCCAGTTCTTCCATCGGTAGTGGGTAGAACTGCTCGATGCGGACAATAGCTGTGCTCTCTTCGCCCAACTTGGCACGTTCTGCGAGCAAGTCGTAATACACGCGGCCAGAACAGAAGATAACGCGCGTCGCATTTGTCACGGTCGTATCAGTGATCACGGATTGGAAGTGTCCTTGTGTGAACTCCGACAGTGAAGATGCCGCAGCGCGCAATCGGAGCATCGACTTCGGTGTGAAGACAATGAGCGGACGCGGCGTTGGGTTCTTTGCATGCCAGCGTAGCAAATGGAAATAGGACGCCGGCGTAGAAGGTTGCGCCACCGTCATGTTGGACTCAGCACACAGTGATAGGAATCGCTCTATACGTGCAGATGAATGATCTGGTCCTTGTCCCTCGTAACCATGTGGAAGTAGAAGGACAACCCCAGAACGTTCGCCCCATTTCTGCAAGGAGGAAGAGATGAATTCGTCAATGATGGTCTGCGCGCCATTGCTGAAATCTCCGAATTGGCCTTCCCACATAACTAGGGCTTCACTGCGCACAACTGAATATCCGTATTCAAAGCCCATCGCCGCAAATTCGGATAGAAGTGAATCGATCACGAAGAACTGGTTCTCCTCGGAGATGAGTCCCCTCAGCGGTGTCCATTCATTGCCGTTCTCTTTGTCGATAATGACAGCATGACGGTTGCTAAATGTTCCACGACGTGAATCTTGGCCAGCAAGTCGGATGGGAGTTCCGTCAAGGAGAATCGAACCGAATGCGAGGGTCTCTCCCATGGACCAGTCGATGGTCCCATCGTTAAGCATCTCAACTCGTTTGTTCAACTGAGGCAAGAGTTTTGGATGGACATTGAAACCTTCGGGGATTGTGATCTGCGTCTGAGCGATTGCGCGCGCAGTGGTTTCACTGATGCTTGTCTCAATTTCGTGAGGTTGTGCGGCTTCCGGCGCAGCGAAGGCGAGATCTGTATCTGGGGTGAGGTTGTGGACCGCGGCAAATACTGCCTCGATCTGCGCCTGATAGTCCTGCCCAACCTCCTTCGCCTCATCCTCCGTAATGTCTCCGCGACCGACAAGAGCCTCTGTGTACAGAGTTCGAGTGGAGCGCTTTGCGTCGATGAGTTTGTACATAAGTGGTTGAGTGAAACTTGGTTCGTCGCCTTCGTTGTGTCCTCGGCGGCGGTAGCAGAGCATGTCGATAACGATGTCCTTGTTGAATTTCTGCCGGTAATCGAAGGCAATTCTCGCCACGCGCACACATGCTTCGGGGTCATCGCCGTTGACGTGGAATATCGGCGCCTGGATTCCCTTGGCAACATCGGTTGCATAGGTGGAAGAACGTGACATCTCCGGGGCCGTGGTGAAGCCAACCTGATTGTTGATGACGACATGAATCGTTCCGCCCGTGCGGTATCCGCGAAGTTGCGAGAGGTTTAACGTTTCAAAGACGACACCTTGCCCTGCGAATGCGGCGTCTCCATGAATAAGAATTGGAAGCACGGAGAAAGAGCCTTTGACGTTGAGGCGGTCCTGCTTTGCGCGAACAACGCCTTCAAGTACGGGGTTCACGGCTTCAAGGTGAGACGGGTTTGCAGCAAGGTAGATCTTCGTCTTTGCACCGGACTCCGCCGTAAAGACTCCTTCTGTTCCAAGGTGGTACTTCACATCGCCCGTGCCGTGGACTGCATTCTTTGTGTAGTGCCCTTCGAATTCTTGGAAGATCTGGCCGTATGACTTGCCCGCGATGTTGGCAAGAACATTAAGGCGTCCACGGTGCGGCATGCCGACGCACACCTCATCGAGTTCAGCCTCGGCGGCTGAGGAGATAATCGCGTCCAGAAGAGGAATGACAGTCTCGCCGCCTTCGAGTGAGAAGCGCTTCTGTCCGACGTATTTGGTCTGCAAGAATGATTCGAACGCTTCAGCGCCGTTGAGTTTGCGCAGAATGCGTAGTTGTTCCTCGCGAGGCAACTTGGGTGCGCCGAGTTCAACGCGCTCTTGAATCCAGGTGCGCTCCACCGGATCCTCGATGTACATGTATTCAACGCCAACCTGTCGGCAGTACGAGTCGCGCAGAATTCCTAAGATCTTGCGCAGAGTCATGAAGCTCTTGCCGCCGAATCCGCCTGTGGCAAATTCGCGATCCAAATCCCACAACGTCAAACCATGTGTGACCACGTCGAGATCTGGATGCGAGCGCTGCTTGTACTCGAGCGGATCGATATCTGCCATCAAGTGGCCGTAGGTGCGGTAGGCGTGTATCAGTTGCTGAACGCGTGCGGTCTTGTTGATCTCCTCGTCGCGGGCGAATTCGATATCGGCGACCCATCGAATTGGCTCGTATGGGATACGTAGGGCTGCGAAAATCTCGTCATAGAACTTGTCGGCACCAAGCAAGTACTCGTGAATACGTCGCAAGAAATCCCCAGATTGGGCACCTTGGATGATGCGGTGGTCGTACGTACTCGTGAGGGTGACGACCTTGCTTACCGCAAGGCGAGCAAGTGTCTCCTCGCTCGAACCCTGGAATTCAGATGGGTACTCAAGGGCGCCGACGCCGAGGATCATCGCTTGACCCTGAACCAGACGGGGCACCGAATGGACGGTGCCGAGGGTTCCTGGGTTGGTGAGGGAGACAGTTGTTCCTGCGAAATCTTCGACAGTCAATGAGCCAGACCGTGCCTTGGCCACGGTTGCTTCGTATGCGCGCCAGAACTGCGCAAAATCCAGACCTTCGCAACCCTTGATAGAAGGTACGAGAAGTTGACGTGTGCCATCTGGTTTCGTGAAGTCGATGGCGATCCCGAGGTTGATGTGATCGGGGTGTCCGATTGCTGGCTTTCCATCGAGCAGGGTGAAGAAGGCATTCATCTCAGGCATCGCATCGAGTGCCTTGATCATGGCATAGGCGATGATGTGGGTGAATGAAACCTTGCCACCGCGGGCGCGCTTCAGATGGTTGTTGATGACAATGCGATTGTCGATGAGGAGTTTCGCCGGAACTGCGCGCACACTGGTCGCGGTAGGAACCGTGAGTGATGCTTCCATGCTCTGCACGACGCGTCCTGCGACACCACGAAGGGGAACTATGTTGGCAGCCTCTGGGGTTGCCAGAACTGGCGCCGGCTTGACGATCGGGTCTGCAGGAGTCGGCGTGACCAAGTCGGATTGGCGGACGACGGGTTGAGTGGGCGTGCCTTCCGTAATCTGTGGCTGGGTCTGCGGTGCTTGTGCCGGCGGTTGGATCAAGGTGCGCTCTGGCACGACAGGTTGAGTGGTCGCACCCTTAGGCATAGGTGGCACTGAGGGGCGGGGAGAGGAACCCGACGCATCCGATTGTGTTACAGAATCTAAAGAGGGAATGAACTTCGCGAAGAAGTCGAGCCAGTTCTTATCGAGGGAGGATGGGTCCTGCAGAAATCGCTCATACATTTCGTCAACGAGCCACTCGTTGGCTCCGAATTGTTCTGCAACATCTTCGCCGAATTTTCCGGCAAAGGATGAATTGCTCTGCGATGGATCCAAAGGCTCATGTGCCGACACTGGCGAGCTCCTTCTTAAGTAAAAGTTCTCCGTTTGTTCATTCAAAGCGGACAAAGCCTACAGACTCAATGTTTCAGGACTAATTCCAAATTTGGGCACTGAAAGCGATATAGACCACATTCACTGATTGGTACTAAATATCTCACAATAAGAGATCTCAGCACTTTCCCATCTTGGGCGGGCCTACCGTGGAATGATCGAAAGCGCGAAAGCGAGCGTGACGAAGGAGATTGCACCAGTGGGAACGGCAGCAACCCAGAGGTGGGCCTGGACTTGGAAGTACGAGACCCCAAGGGCGATCAGGTTGAGCAAGATTGCTGGGGCTCGACCGTAGTCCCTCCCAGCGAGATATCCGCGAGCCGAGAGCAAGAGGGCCAGGGCACCGAGAATGGCGAAGATGACGACACCGGCCAGAGCTAGGGGAGCCTCGAGGTGGTTGCCGATGCTCTTGATAAGCATGAAAGCCCCTAGGGCTAGCAGGGCTGCGGCCTCGATGCGAAGCAGGGCTGCCACGATATTCCGGCGCATGGCCATCTTGGCATCATCGGGGTTCATGATCGTAACGATAGCAAGTTGAAGACTCTGAAGAAACGCGGTTCATGAGAACGTACTCGCACGATGGCATCCGTGACGCACTGACTAATCTTGCTGCGCCTCCCTTTCTCTACGAGGAACTTCGACGAGAGATTGCCAGAGCCAAGCGCGACATGGGAGCGATATCGCTCGTTCGCTTTGTACTTGCCCCAAGTGATTTGGCCGACCTAGACGTCGAAAATCCACCCGCTTTTTCCGGTCAAGAAGCGATTGTGATTTTCGCGCATTCGCTTGTTCGCCTTTCGCGGGATGAAGAAATTTGCGCGCGAATGGGCGAACGTGAATTTGTTTGCCTGCTTCACGGCAAAGGGGACGCCGTCAGTAGATATGTAGCCAGAATTGTGACCGATTGGGGTGACGAGAATGTGCGTCGAGCCCGCCTGACAGGGCGTGCCATGTGGAGACTTGGCGTAGCCTCCGTACTTAGTAACCCTGGTGAGAATGCCCTTGAACTCCTGAATCGATTGGACCTCGAGATTCTCACTTCTTGCGAGTAGTAGGCGTGGTCTCCATAAACCGTAATCGCAATCCACATTGAAAGTATTGCACCTATAACGCCCTACCCACGTCTGCGTCATTCAAGAGGATTTACTGTCAGCGCATGCCTGTTCAGGACTTTGCGATGACTTTTGGGCCTCTTGCCCCTTTCATGACCGACATTGAAGTAGAAGAAGTGTGGATTAATTCGCCCGAGCGAATCTTCATTGCGAGAGCCGGAAAAAACGAACTGACCAACCTTCTTCTTTCAGGTGATGACGTCAGGAATATTGTTGAGAGAGCTCTGATGTGGAGTGGGCGTCGTCTAGATCTTTCACATCCCTTCGTTGACGCTCGTCTTCCTGATGGGAGCCGCCTGCATGTAGCAATCCCCGAGATCACTCCAGAACACTGGGCGGTCAACATCCGAAAGCATCTGATGCGCAATCTCTCACTTCATGACTTGGCTGCACGCGGTGCGATGTCTCCGGCGATGGCGGTTTTATTGACTAATTGTGTCCGAGCTGGAATCAACATTCTTGTCAGCGGCGGAACCCAAACTGGCAAGACAACGATGCTCAACGCTCTCGTCTCGGCAATTCCAGTGACAGAGCGGGTAATAACCATCGAAGAAGTATTTGAACTGAAACCGAATTTGCCTGATGTTATTAGCCTTCAGACTCGGAGTGCGAATCTGCAAGGCGAAGGAGAGATTCCGCTTCGAAGACTCATTAAGGAGTCTTTGCGAATGAGACCTTCACGGATCATCGTCGGTGAAGTACGTGAAGCCGAGGCACTCGATCTGCTCATCGCTCTCAATTCCGGGCTTCCCGGAATGGGCACGGTCCACGCCAACTCAACTCGCGATGCGATAGTGAAGTTACAGACACTTCCTCTATTGGCTGGCGAAAACATCTCTCAAAAGTTCATTGGCCCCACGGTTGCCTCTGCCATAGATCTCGTCGTGCAGATGGCTCTAGAAGGCGATGGCAGACGTCGCATTGTCGAAGTTGCCTCCGTGACCGGGCGAGTCGAGAACGATCGCATCGAAGTTGAGACTATTTGGGCTTGGAATAACAACACATATGAGCGAGGTTTGGGCTCTCTTCCACACCCGGAGAAGTTTGCCGAACGTGAGAACGCCCCCGCGAAAAGGTGCGAAGAGTGAAATCTCTTGCGCTGGCGAAGTTTGATGCGGCCGCTGTTCTAAGCCAGCCAATATTCGTCGGCCTTGTTGCATGCTCCCTATGTGCCTTGGGATTGATTGTGTTCATAGGGTCAAACAAGACCCCTGTCCTTGGCAACTCGGGTGCTGGTTACCTCCCGAACCGCTTTGCGATGCTCTCAGGGGAAACGCCACCGCTCTCAATTGCGTTGTGAGCGCCACGATTGTCACGATCGCAGTACTTGGGTGGACAAAATCGGTGGTTATTACGGTCCCATTCTCCATTTTTTCTGTTGTGATCACATGGGCGTTCATGCGCAAGCGAGAACGTCAAGAGGCTGCACAACTTCTTCAGGTGTGGCCAGAAGTGACCGACCACCTCATCTCGGCAATTCACTCAGGGCTTTCACTATCCGAGGCCTTAGTGGGGCTCGGCACCCGCGGTCCCGAACGAGTCCGCCCCTATTTCATGACATTTCATCGAGAATTGCTTGCAAGTGGGGACTTTCTTCGGAGCGCAGAGACTTTGAAGGCCCGCTTGAACAGTCATGGAAGTGATCAAATTCTAGAGGCGGTGCTGCTGGCGAAATCTCTCGGTGGCTCTGAGTTACTTCAGATCTTCAGAACCCTGGGCGATTTCCTTCGCCAGGATCTTGCCCTTCGAAAGGAAATTGAAATAAAGCATGGCTGGATCAAGAATTCGGCTCACCTCTCATCGGCTGCCCCATGGTTACTGCTGCTTCTTCTATCGAGCCAACCTGGAACTGCCCAAGCTTTTGCCCAACCCGGGGGAGTTGTCATCCTCGTCATGGGGCTTTTCTTAACAAGTGTGGCCTACTTGTGGATGGGAAGGCTTGCCCAGCTTCCGAACCCTCCACGGGTTTTCGAGTAGTCGAATGGCAATTGATGCTGTGGCCATCCCGCCGTTGCTCTGCACCCTCGGCGTAATCGTATGGAATGCGGGCGCTATGAGTCCAGACCGGGTCTTTTCCCGATCTAAAAATTATCTCAAGGATGCTCCCGACAAGACGCACGTTCGGGCAAGGCTTGCACAGATTGGTCGCGCGAATGAGTACGCAACCTTCAGATTGAGGCAATTTTCTTGGGTATTGCTAGGCGCTGGAACAGCCTTCGTCTTGGGATTGTTCGCAACCAATGCGCCAAGCGTTGCCGCGCTCGCAAGCGGAATTGCGGGAGTTGCAGCTCACTTTTTGATTGATCGGAGATTGAGTCGGGAGGTGATGAGATACCGACTTGCTATAGAGAGTGAATTTGCCTCCATCATCGAGATGCTCACTTTGTCACTTTCAGCAGGCGAGACACCTTTGAGTGCGATGGCGCGTGTTTCGAGCAGATCACGGGGTGCGTTGGCGTGCGAATTTGGAAGAGTTATCGATTCTGTTCGTAGTGGCGTCTCATTTCAGGAAGCCCTCGATGCTTTTGGTCGTCGCATCGACTCAATGGTCATCCGACGGTTCGTTGATTCCCTAATAAATGCAATGTCACGGGGTGCCCCTCTTATAGAGGTGCTCCAGCGGCATGCCGCAGAAGCAAGGCAAAATCAGCGAAATATATTGATGGATAAGGCAGGCAAAGCCGAAATTTCAATGATGGTCCCAGTCGTGTTTCTGATCCTTCCGATTTCGGTGCTCTTCGCTCTCTGGCCTTCTTTGACCCGTCTCAACATGTTCGCGTATTGAAGATTTGCACAGATGGAATGGTTTCGAGTCCGCGGAAGTTCTGGACATGAAGAATTCTCGGGCGGACACAAAGCGTGCCCGCTAACTAGCGTAGGAGTCCCTATGAAGATATTGGCCAGAACCCCAAATCCAATTCAACTTTGCATGAAGTGGCCCACGCGTTTATTCACCCAGGGGCACATATCCATCGAACGGATGCGGACTCACGTTCGCGAGCGTCTATCCATCTCAAGTCCAGAAAACGGCGAGAGAGGGGATGTTCCGGGTTGGGTTCTCGTTGTGCTCATGACAACGGGCTTGGTTACGGCCATATGGATGATCGCAGCTCCTCGTCTCACTGCAATACTCCGCAACTCCTTGGATTCGATGAATGGAATTCGTTAAGAGATTCTGGCGCGATCAAGGGGGAGCTGTAGAGAGTTCATTAGTGGTCATCCCGCTGATGGTGCTCTTTCTCATTGCAGTTGAACTGATCGTGGCCGTCAACTACAGGAATCTTGATCTCACTTATGCCCAAAGTGCGGCATCCACTGAAGCCATTTCGGCAGTCGTCCCGACCTCCGATGAGGTGATCACCTTCTCGTCCCCACACTCATTTGATGAATTGCGACTCGTCGTTAGCCACCGCCGAAGGCTCCTTCCCTCTATGCCATTCGTGCATGGGGTGGGGGCTCATTCCACGGACGTCTCTGGAATTGCAGTGATGGAACGCCGCCCCTAACCATGTCGCACTCATTTTCAAGACGGACCTTCGCGGCGGTGAAACAGGATATGGGAAGTGCTTCGGTTGAGTTTGTCATCCTTGCTATCCCGCTTTTTTTGCCGTTGTTCCTATACCTCACCCAATTCGCGGACTTGAGTAACTCCGAGATTCAGGCAAGATCATTGGTGCGCCAAATCGTGCGGGCATACGTCTCCAGCCAGTCGCTAGACGGTGCACGATCGCGCGCCGACATTGTCTTAAATTACGGTGCCAACCGAATGGGGTTCAGTAGCGCTGAGATCTCCGCAATGCGCGTCACATTTTCCTGTTCGGCAGATCCCTGCCTCACGCCGGGAGCGAGAGTGCGAGGAACTCTTACGATCGCGTCACCTAGGTCGCATCGTGTGGTGGAAGTATCGGCTCAAGAATATGTTTCGCCATGGCAATAGAAAACGTATCCCGAAGGATCATCCACCGCCGGTTGAAGGATGAAGAAGGATCTATTTCGATCCTGACTATTGGCCTTTTCGTGGTTGCGATAGGAATCCTCATCCTCATAACCGACATCGCATCTATTTCTGTCTCCAAAGAGTCTTTGGTACATGCAAGCGAGTCTGCCGCGATTCGCGCCTCGCACAATGTGGACCTAGCTTCGTACTACAAAGGCAACTCCGGTGTGACGGTTCCGATCAATTGCCAGATGGCATTTGCGAGAGTCATTGAAGATCTGAATCAGTGGATCGAAGGCGGAAGAGATATTCGCCGTATCGAATTCAAGCAAATAGCATTGACAGATTTCTCGTGCAGTGGAAATCGGGTGCGACTTTCTACTTCTGCGCGTGCTGCACTTCCATTTCGATTGCCTCAGGCATCCTCCTTTGTTGAGATCCATGCAACTGTCGAGGCACAGAGCGATCGAATGCCGTAGTCCGGAGCGTCAGAAAACTGGCTATCCTTACCCCGTGGCCGAGCGTGAATATGATCTTGAGATTGCCGAGATAGACGCCACCCTTGTATCCATCGAGAAAGTACTCAACCTTCCCAAGCTCCGCGAGGATGCCAAAGTTCTCGAGGAGGCAGCAGGGGTTCCCAATCTCTGGGACGACCCGGAGGCCGCGCAGAAAGTCACGAGCAAGCTCTCCCGAGTTCAGAGCGAAATCAAGCGCCTGGTGGATCTGCGCCAACGTGTGGAAGACCTTCCTATTCTCATTGAATTAGCCCAGAACGAATCAGATGACGCTGCCCTGAAGGACGCCGAACGCGAGTTGGAATCCGTGAAGAAGGCCGTGGGCGAACTCGAAGTTCAGACCCTACTTAACGGAGAGTACGACGACCGCGATGCCCTGATTACTATCCGCTCCGAGGCCGGGGGAGTTGAAGCCGCAGATTGGGCCGAGACCTTGATGCGTATGTATCTGCGCTACTGCGAACGGCACAATTACAAGGTGGATGTCTTGGAAACTTCCTACGCCGAAGAAGCGGGTATCAAGTCCACAACATTCCGTGTGACGGCTCCTTACGCGTACGGGACGCTCTCTGTTGAGCAGGGGACCCATCGTCTGGTTCGTATTTCGCCATTTGATAGTCAAAGCCGGCGACACACATCCTTTGCCGGTGTCGAAGTTGTGCCTGTTGTAGATCAGAGCGATCACATCGAAATCGACGAGAAAGAAATTCGCGTTGACGTGTACCGATCCTCCGGCCCAGGAGGACAGGGCGTTAACACAACGGACTCCGCAGTTCGCATCACGCATATTCCCACGGGAATTGTTGTCTCGTGCCAGAACGAGCGCTCGCAAATTCAGAACCGCGCGACGGCAATGGCCGTGCTGCAATCCAAATTATTGGAACGCCGTCGGCACGAAGAGCAGGCGAAGATGAATGCCCTTAAGGGCGACAACTCCGGATCATGGGGAAACCAGATGCGCTCCTACGTTCTGCATCCGTATCAAATGGTGAAGGACCTTCGCACCAACCATGAAACCGGAAACACCGCCGCAGTCCTCAATGGCGAGATTGACGACTTCATCGAGGCCGGAATTCGCTGGCGAAGGAGTTCGGCAACAAGCGAGGATTAGTTCGCTTCACGGCAAAGGTGCAGATTTCTCTCAATATCTCTCAATATGAGGTAGAGCCTTGATGAATCTAGGTGAACCGCGCAGATTCTGGGTGGAAATTGAGTCTTTTGCGGCAATTGGAGCGAGGCCTTTGCCTAAACTAGGGCAATAGATTGAGTCGACCATTTTGGAGTCTTTGTGATTCGTTTTGAGAATGTAAGCAAGCTTTACCCTGGCCAAGAGAAGGCTGCCCTCGACAGCGTCAATCTCGAAGTGGTCAAGGGCGAGTTTGTCTTTCTCGTCGGACTCTCGGGGTCGGGCAAGTCGACCTTCCTCCGACTGGTATTGCGCGAGGAGCGCCCCACAACTGGCACGATTCACGTTGCGGGCAAGAATCTCAACACCCTGGCAACCCACAAAGTTCCAGAGCTTCGCCGTCAGGTCGGCACCGTCTTTCAGGATTTCCGCCTGTTGCCGAATAAGACCATCTTTGAAAACGTGGCCTTCACCCTCCACGTCCTTGGCTATTCCAAGAAGGAAATTGCCCGCGAGGTTCCCGAGGTGCTTGAACTCGTAGGACTTGAGGACAAGGGGGATCGGCGCCCCAGCGAGATTTCAGGAGGCGAGCAACAGCGCGTGGCCATCGCCCGCGCCTATGTCAGCCGACCCGCCATTCTCATCGCCGATGAGCCGACCGGAAACCTCGACCCGGCAACCTCGGTGGGCATTATGAAATTGCTCGACCGGATCAATCGCGAGGGCACTACGGTCGTCATGGCTACCCACGATTCGGGGATTGTCGACCAGATGCGCAAGCGAGTTATCGAACTCGATGCAGGGCATGTCATTCGCGATCAAGTTCGCGGCGTTTATGG
>Ga0079306_1002026_pt1 | contig 11995 bp, 14 predicted proteins | sample Methanotroph_Enr_FD_79181 | JGI IMG/M metagenome (GOLD analysis project Ga0079306, IMG submission 79181) | Enriched soil microbial communities from Old Woman Creek wetland in Ohio, USA - Methanotroph_Enrichment_5 | ecosystem: Environmental > Terrestrial > Soil > Wetlands | place: USA: Ohio...
AAGATCCCAAACAGAGATGTTGGCATTAGCAACCGGAGCAACTAATTCGGGATTCAGACCCACTTCATTAGAGAGCTTATTAAAATCAAGATTGTCCAAATTGCAGCCGTTCAGTAAAACAAGCAGCAACATCGACCAAATCATTAAAAGTAATCGTTTCATTTTGAATTTATTATGAATTTCACACTGTTACTAGCACAAATTGATAAAGCACGTGATGCGAGTTGAACGAACATGCCAAAGTGTATGCCGAAAAGCACAGAAAGAAAATGCGTAGCTAATCCGGCTCTGTAAAATTCTGATTATTACCACGGTAAATACAGTCAAAAAAAACGTCAGTTTAATAAAAAATATTTTCGCAGCGATGATTATGAAAAGAGAAGATAAAATCCTACGCAAAATCGCATAGGTGAGCGGAAATGTGGGCATCGAAATACTAAATTGCATGGCAATAAAGTATGTTTTTGAAATAGGCAATTGGTGTAAATGAAATGACATTTATACTCAAATAAAAAATCCCGAACGTATTTACGACCGGGATCACATATTTGTTCGAAAATATTATCCGCTTAAAGCTTCAGATCCGTTGGTTACTTCCAGAATTGCATTGGTAATCGCGGCCTGCCTGGCTTTGTTGAAGGTGAGTGTCAATTCATTGATTAAATCCGTTGCGTTGTCGGTTGCCTTGTGCATGGCAGTCATGCGGGCACCGTGTTCTGCCGCGTGTGAATCGAGCAAAGCCTTGTAAAACTGTATCTTCAGGGAACGAGGAATCAAAACTTCCACAATGTATTCCAACGATGGTTCGTATATATAATTGAGGTTGGCTTGCTTGGTTTTATCCGCAACAGAGGGTAATACCGGCAAAAATTGTTCGCTCACCAATTCCTGAGATGCAGCGTTAATAAACTTATTATATACCAACTCGATCCGATCATATTTGCCAATTGTAAAATCGTTTAAAAGAGATTGGACAACTTCAGAAACAGGTTCGAAAGTCAGGTTATCGAACAAATAATTTTTATCACCAACCGAATGAAACTGAAAGGATCGAAGTACTTTTTCACCTTGTTTCCCAACAACTAAAAAATCCAGATTTCCGGCTTTTAACTGTCTTCCATAGGTGGTTTTAGCCACCGCCATTGCTTTCTTTGCAATGTATGAATTAAATCCACCACACAAACCCCGGTTGGAACTTATCAAAACAATCAGAACTTTTTCAGGAATACGCTGAACAGTATAGGTCGAATTTTCAGAACTTTCCAAAGCAGAACTTAACGAAGAAAGTAGTTCCGAAAGCTTTCCGGCATACGGCCGAATCTGCAAAATTGCATCCTGTGCTTTTTTAAGCTTTGCGGCTGAAACCATTTTCATGGCACTGGTAACCTGCCTTGTGGTTTTTACCGATGTTATCCGGGTCCGTATTTCTTTTAAATTGGCCATTTAAATTCTATGAATGAGTTTTCAGTCAAACGGGATTTATTCCGAATACCGTTCAGCTACTTCAGCAGCAACTTTTTCAATTGCCAGAGTTTCGCTATCAGTAAGTACCCCGGTTTTTATCTGATCGAGAACGCTACGATACTGCATTTCCATCAATTCCAGAAAATCACGCTCAAATGCTTTAGCTTTATCAGCCGGAACATTACGCAACAATTCCTTTACACCACAGTAAATGATTGCAATCTGATGTTCAATCTTAAAAGGGGCATATTGTGGTTGCTTCAGAATTTCAACATTTTTTCGTCCTTTATCCAGAACACGCATGGTAGCAGCATCCAGATCGGATCCGAATTTCGAGAATGCTTCGAGCTCGCGGAACTGTGCCTGATCAAGTTTCAAAGTCCCGGCTATCTTCTTCATGCCTTTGATCTGGGCATTTCCACCCACACGTGAAACAGAAATACCCACATTAATTGCCGGGCGAATTCCGGAATTGAACAGGTTGGTTTCGAGGAAGATCTGACCATCAGTAATCGAAATTACATTGGTTGGAATATAGGCAGAAACGTCGCCAGCCTGAGTTTCAACAATAGGCAAAGCAGTTAACGAACCACCACCTTTAACCATTCCTTTCAGGCATTCAGGCAAATCGTTCATCTTGGCAGCCATTTCATCTGATGAAATAATCCTTGCAGCACGTTCAAGTAAGCGTGAATGCAAATAAAATACATCCCCAGGATATGCTTCGCGGCCCGGTGGACGGCGTAGCAACAGGGAAACTTCACGGTACGAAACTGCCTGTTTTGAAAGGTCATCAAATATAATAAGCGCATCGCGGCCTGTATCACGGAAAAACTCCCCGATGGCAGCTCCCGCATAAGGTGCATAAAACTGAAGTGCAGCCGGATCGGATGCAGTTGCCGATACGATCACGGTATATTCCATGGCACCATGTTTCTCAAGCGTATGAGCCAGGTTGGCCACAGTAGAACCTTTTTGTCCGATGGCAACATAAATACAGTAGACAGGTTCGCCTTTTTCAAAATTTTCACGTTGATTGATAATGGTATCAATGGCCACAGCGGTTTTTCCAGTCTGGCGGTCACCAATGATCAACTCACGTTGTCCACGTCCAATCGGGATCATGGCATCGATTGCTTTTAACCCGGTTTGTAATGGTTTCGAAACAGGCTGTCTGAAAATAACACCCGGAGCTTTTCGTTCCAACGGCATCACATATTTTTTACCTGCAATAACTCCTCTTCCATCAATAGCCTCACCAAGTGTGTTGATTACACGCCCTAAAAGACCCTCGCCTACCTCGATTGAAGCCATACGTCTCAAACGTTTGACGGTATCACCTTCCCTGATTTCTTTGGTTAGACCCAAGATTACAGCTCCAACATTATCTTCCTCAAGATTTAAAACAATCCCTTTTACGCCTGAGTCGAATTCGATCATCTCATTCGATTCAACATTCGAAAGGCCGTAAATACGGGCAATACCATCTCCAACCTGAAGCACAGTCCCTACTTCTTCCAATTCGGCCTGACTTTTAAAGCCTTCCAGTTGTTGCCTAAGTATTTCTGAAACTTCAGCAGGTTTTATATTTGCCATACTTTGAATTTTTCTATCGTTATTCTATTTCAATTCTGTTTGGAGCAATTGCTCTTTTATTTTCTTCAACTGTGTTATTATGCTTGCATCGTATTGCTGATCGCCAACCCGAAGAACAAACCCACCAATTAATTCCGGGTTAACCTTTTGGCTCAGTTCAACTTTCGATTTGAATTCTTTCTCAAGTATTTGCTTTACCTGAAGTATTATAGAATCATTTAACGGTTGAGAACTTGTCAGCACAGCAGTTTTTACTCCTTCTTCCTGACGGTACAAATCTTCCAGATTCCTGAAAATTCCGGGAATGTATCTTTCGCGTTTATTTTCGGTGATCAGAATCAAAAAATTAAGGGAGTATACATTTATCCGATCCTGAAAAATACTTCGGATTAACTTTATTTTATTGGAAGCTTTCACTACCGGGCTATCGAGAAGGAGATTAAAATCAGTGCTTGTAGCACAAACATCAGCTATTAATCCGGCATCACGGCGGAGTTCTGTAGTGAGGCCCTTTTCTTTGGCCAGGGTAAACAATGCTTTGGCGTATCGAACGTTGATTTTACTTTGATCCATACAATTATTTCAACTTCAGATCTTTTAACAGACTTTCGACCAGTTTTTCCTGATCTTTTGAGTTTTCAAGCTCCTTTTTAATGACTTTTTCAGCAATTTGAACCGAAAGCTCGGCAACTTGCTTCTTAATATCATTAATGGCCGCAGTTTTTTCAGCAGCAATTTGCTGTCTTGCATATTCAACGCTTTTCTGAGTTTCAGCATTAGCCTGATTTTTTGCCTCGGCAACAATCTTATCCTTTATGTCGCGAGCTTCTTTCAAAATCAGGTCTTTTTCCTTTCGGGCTTCGGCGATGATCTGATCGTTACTGGCTTTTAGTCCGGCAACATCTTTTCGGGCTTTCTCGGCTGTATTCAAGGCATCTGAAATCGACTTTTCGCGATCTTTCAATGCTTTCAAAATTGGTCCCCATGCGAATTTTTTCAGAATAAAAAGAACTATCCCAAAAATGATGAGCATCCAAAATATTGTACCGTAATCCGGAGTTACAAATCCCATAGTTGTGTGATTGTTGGTTAATTAGCAGCTCATACTCCCGGCAATCCCGGGAGTGAGCTACAGTACAAAAATTTCTTAAATGAAAATAACCAAAGCACAAATGATGACGGCAAAAAATGCAACGCCTTCAATAAATGCCGCAGAAACGATCATGTTGGCGCGAATATCACCAACGGCTTCAGGTTGACGGGCAATAGCTTCCATAGCGCTGGCTCCAATACGGCCAATACCAATACCGGCACCAATCGCAGCCAAACCGGCACCAATTGCAGCTCCCATTGGTCCAACTGCTAAATTTGCTGAATCTGCTAAAAAGATGAATAATGAAGTCATAATGATAATTGTTTAAAATATATTGAAACTAATGATGATGTTCGGGTGAAGCCATACCGAAATACATGGCTGACAAAAATGTAAAAACATAAGCCTGAACAAATGATACCAAAATGTCAAGCAAAAGCATAAACACTGAAAACAAAACCGAAACAACCGAAATACCCAGTCCGCCCTCAATACCGAATAATCTGGCAAAAATGAATATTAAACTTACAAATACAGTAACAATTAAATGACCGGCAAGCATGTTGGCAAACAAACGAACCATCAAAACAAATGGTTTTGTCATTACACCGGTAAGCTCAACAATAGGCATAAGTGGTACCGGAAATTTCAACCACCAGGGAACATCGGGGTTATAAATTTCTTTCCAGTAATGTTTGTTCGTATTAAAGGTAGTTATGAAAAAAGTAAATAACGCAAGTACCATAGTAACTGCAATATTACCGGTAACATTCGCACCAAATGGGAATATGGGGATCAGTCCAAGCAAATTATTAATCAGGATAAAAAAGAAAACAGTCAATAGAAAAGGCATAAATTTTTCGAACCTCTTTTCGCCAATTGCTGGTTTTGCTATATCATCGCGAACAAATAGGATAACTGGTTCAAACAGATTTTGCATACCCGTAGGAGCCTGATTCACTCGTCGTTTGGCCGATTTGGCAATATTCAGAAAAATAAGTAAAAGTACAATTACGCTGACAAAGATACCAGCCACAGTTTTGGTAATTGACAAATCGATTGGCAAACTCAAAACTTCACCATTGTCATTCAATTCAACAATTTTTCCTTCGTTTTTTCCTTCAAGTTCAATCCTGAAATTATTGTAGGTTTCGTGTCCGTGATGAAATTCCGATGACATGAAGATGTTCCATCCCTTAGTTGAACTGTAAAGAATTATCGGGAGTGGAACGCTGATTTCAGTTTCGCCGAAAGTAGCAATATGCCATTCATACGAATCTGAAACGTGCTCAATTACAAACTTCCCGGCATTAAATTTTTCAGTATTTCCACCTTCAGTGGCAGTTGAATCAGTTTCATTGGCCGGGCAAACTCCGGTACTCAAAAAAACTATAAAAAGGATTAATAAAAAGGATTGTATTATTCGTGTCATTTTATTTCTCTTTGATTTCTGGCGGCAACAAAATTAATTTTTTTTAAATGATTACCGATAATTTTCAACGACAAAGTGCGCAAGTTATTTCTTCTGTTTAACAAACTTTGAAAATTCAGACACCTCAAAAATGGTATAAATGATATAAAGAAGTAAAAAATTAGCAAAAAAAGGCTTCACATTTTCTCTGTCAAGAATCACATACACAATGGCAACAGCCAAATAAAAAAACATTTTTAAAAAACTCACTGCCATATATTGAGATGTAAATCTTGTGCCTGATTTAACAGCCATTTTTAACAAATATTGGTGAACAAGGTTTGTACCCAAATAAAAAAAGAGCACAGCCCAAGGCAAAACCGTCAAATAATAGGGTTGCAACACCGTAAGGTAAAGAATTGCCCCCAATACAAATACTACGATTGTAAGTAAGGTTGATTTTATTAGGAATTGTTTCATATATACCAAACAGGATTTGATTTCTCTTTTGTCAGTATTTTCTTTTTACAGGAATTTTCGGATTGCATGATAAATAGCACCAATAACCGAAAGGATCATCATGCCCAAAGTAAATGCCGGGAAACTTAAATCAAGCCACTGGTCAATTTTAATACCAGCAAATACCCCAATGCCCATAATAACAATCATTTCAAATGCCAAACTTGAATACTGCATAAAATCATCAACCTTTTTTTTGGGTTTTTGAAATTTATTCTGATCCATTATTATATTATTCGTTGCTCATGGTACAAGTTCCGGCAAAATATGCTCCAGGTTCAATCGATAATTTTCCGGTGATAATATCGCCTGAAACATTTGATGAGGCTTTTAAAGACAGCAGTTCTGCAATGAATGATTTACCTTTATGGTTTCCGGCAATTTCGCAGCTTTTGCACCTGATTTCACCTTCCAACTTTCCCGAAACACCGATGACCAGCCGGCCTTTTGTATCCAGATTTCCAGTAACTTCTCCATCAATCCGAATGTCTCCATCGGAAAGTATATCTCCTGAAATTTGGGTTCCTTTAGCAATGAGGTTAATTACCTGCAGACTAATTTCACGGTTTTCTTTTGCCATTGTTTCTAGGTTTTTTTACGATCCCAAATATACTAAAGCTAATGCAAGATAAAGCCCGAACATTGAAAAATATGCAGTAGCAGAACAATGAGTAGAGCCTTCTGTGGGAAACACTCTTTTAATAATATTGTTGTATTCGGCTTGTGCTAAATAAAATGGTACAGAAAAGTCATGATTCCTTCAAATGCAGGTTTCCGGTTTCCTTCAATTTCCATCTTGATCTCCAACTGAATTTTGGTAATACCTCTTAGGTTGGTAACTGAAAGCAGAACCACTTGAGCCCTGATTCTGCTGTTAACCCGCACAGGTTGATTAAATCTGAAACTGTCAACTCCATAATTTACCAGCATTTTAGTATTTTCGACCTGAATAATCTCATCCCACATAAAAGGTAAAAGTGAGAGAGTCAGATAACCATGTGCAATGGTACTTCCAAACGTACCATCCATTTTTGCTCTTTCCTGATCAACATGAATCCATTGATGATCGAAGGTGGCATCAGCAAATTTATTGATCTGCTCCTGAGTAACAGTCATATATGATGAAACGCCAAGTTGCTTACCTACATGTTCTTCAAATTCAGCGTGACTTCTGATAATCAATTTTTCCATAACCGCGTTGAATTAAGTATGTTAAGGATTAAATAGTTATTTCGGATCGTAGGCCCACTTCAAATAGATACTTCCCCAGGTAAAACCTGCACCAAAAGCAGCCAGAATGATTTGATCACCTTTCTTTAACTGATTTTCGTAATCATATAAACAAAGAGGAATAGTAGCAGCTGTAGTGTTTCCATATTTCTGAATATTAACCATCACCTGCTCTTTATCAAGCCCCATTCTGCGACCAACTGCATCGATAATTCTCAAATTAGCCTGATGTGGAACAAACCAAGCAAGATCTTTAGCAATAAGATGATGTTTTTCCATCAATTCCAGAGCCACATCGGCCATGTTCGAAACTGCAGATTTAAATACAGTCTGCCCTTCCTGATAGACAAAATGCTCATCATTATCAATGGTTTCATATGTAGCTGGCCTCAATGATCCCCCACTTTTTATCTGAAGAAACTGGCTTCCACCACCGTCCACACGATTGATGTGATCAATCACTCCTAAATCTTCAGTGGTAGGTTCGAGCAACACTGCAGCAGCTCCGTCGCCAAATAATGGACATGTTGCACGGTCTTTATAATTCGTAATTGATGACATCATATCGGCACCCAAAACTATAACCTTTTTGTACTGACCACTTTCAATAAATTTTGCTCCGGTGGTTAATGCATATACAAATCCTGAGCATGCAGCGGTAAGATCAAAACTCCATGCATTAATAAGTCCTGCTTTGAAATTGATAATATTTGCAGTAGCGGGAAGTGGGCTGTCTGGGGTTATGGTAGCACAAATCAGTAGCTCAATTTCTTCAGGTTTGGTACCTGTTTTTTCCAGTAATTGTTTTATTGCAGCCGTACCCATATCAGAAGTAGCCATTCCTTCTTCTTTCAAAATCCGGCGCTCTTTGATACCAATTCGCTGCATAATCCATTCATCGGATGTTTCAACCAGTGTGCTCAATTCTTCATTAGTCAACCGATACTCTGGAAGAAATGCTCCAATGCCCGTAATTGCAGCATGAATTTTATCCATATTAATAAATTTTAAATCAACTCCATCTATCCCCACTCTTCCGTTATGATCCGGAATTTCAATGTCAAATTAGGAAACTTAAGAGATATAAATTGCGGCGCAAGATAGAATGAAAAAACCGAATAGCAAAGCAAAAAAAGGCAAATATATCCACCTAACTCCTTTTAAAACAATTAATTGAATTGTTCAAATATTAAACCAGGAGAATGTAAAAATGATCAGACGAAGAATGCTCTCCTGATCATTTTAACACAGTATTAAACTGTAACATCTTTTTCGATTGCCAACTTTCCTCTGTAATATCCACACTCCGGACATACAGTATGATATTTAACAGTTGTACCACAATTTGAACAAGCTGCCAATGTTGCTGGTGTAGCTTTGTAATGCGTTCTTCTTTTGTCTCTGCGGGCTTTTGATACCCGGTGTTTTGGATGTGCCATCTTAACTTATCTTTATTCGTTATCTAATAATCTCTTTAAATCATTCCAGACAGAAACGTTTTCATCGCCTTCTCTCAAAATATATTTCTCCAACTTTTTGATCATTTCCGGATCACATGTTGAATTTCCATTTTCATCATCCGGATGAATTTTCTTGATCGGAATTGCCAAACCAATAAATTCATAGATCAATTGAGCAACATTTAATTGATAATCATTTGTGCTAACCCAAATAACATCATCACCCTCAACAAAATCCTTTTCTCCAAACTTTACAAAAATCCGATCTTTACTTTTGATAGGCTGATTGTACATTTCAAGACAACGATCGCACTGAACCACAACAGTTCCTTGAAGATCAAACCAAAAGATCATCAGCGAGCTTTGTTTTTCAACCGTTAACCGAACGTCTACTTTCCCTTCATCTACGATACCACCGTCAAATTCAGCAAAGAATTTTCCATCTACTTCGAAATCAAAAATGTGCTTCCCTTGCGAAAGACCTTTGAATGCAATGTTATAGAATGATAGTATGCTCATTGCCTGAAAAAAGTTTTGCAAAAGTATAAAAAATATGCATACACGAAAAATATATTCATTTTTTTAACATCCTGCAGTTTCTGAAAAATTATTCCTGAAATAATTCATTCTCTTTCAGTAAATTACTATAAAAACAGACTGTTAATAAGCTACCTCTTATTCAGTATAATTCTGAAGGTGGTCCCTTTGTTGATTTCTGACTGTTTCAGAAAAATCTTCCCTTTATGATAATTTTCAACGATACGTTTAGCCAACGATAGTCCTAATCCCCAACCTCTTTTCTTTGTTGTAAAACCAGGTTGAAAAACAGTTTTAAAATATGCTTTCGAAATTCCTTTACCGGTATCAGAAACATCGATGAAAACCTGGCTACCCTTTTCATTGATAGATACCTGTATCGTTCCGCTATTGTTCATGGCATCGATCGCATTTTTACATAGGTTCTCGATAACCCAGCTAAACAGTGAAGCATTGAGCGGCACTTCGTAATTTTTATATTGGTCAAAATCAAGAATAAATTTTACTTTACCTGAAGAACGGGTTATTAAGTATTCCACAGTTGACCTTACCGTTTCTGCCACATTGGTATCAATGAGTTCAGGAATTGAACCAATCTTTGAAAAACGTTCAGTAATTTTTTGAAGTCGTTGGGTGTCTTTTTCAAATTCCTGAATCAGATTCTCGTCAATGTTCTGCATTTTAAGCAACTCTACCCAGGCCATCAACGATGAGATTGGTGTTCCAAGCTGGTGTGCAGTTTCTTTCGACATGCCAACCCATACCTGGTTTTGCTCTGCATTTCGGGAGGAATTGAATGCAAGGTAGGCAACCAGAATAAATAAAAAGACGACAGCAAATTGAATTAATGGATAATATTTCAGGTTTTCAAGTAAAACCGAATCACTGTAATACAAATACTGCTTTTCCGATTCCGAAATAGATATAATAATCGGTTCGTTTTGCTCTTTCATCTTCTGTAATACCCGCAATAGAATCTTGCCTTTATTATCTTCTGAAAATGAAATATTTTTATTTTCCAGAATCTGATCCAGACTGTCAGCAATAATGATCGGAATGGAAGTATTACGATTAATGATATCGACCAGAAAAGTAATATCCTGATTGGAGTTAATATCGGGACTGGCAAGTTTTCGAGTAGCTTCAGCCCATAGTTCTACATTCTTACGCTCCTCAACAGCCATCTTTTTTACCAGCCAGTTCGTATAGAGAAATGAAGAAATGCCTATCCCAACAGCTAGCAGCAGAAGTAATATTTTCCAGCGACGTTTCTTAAAATAAAATTCCAAGGTGAGAATATTTTATATGTATGCCTGATAAACGAAACAACTTTTCAAAAAGTATACAAACTGTTTATACTTCAAGCACAAAGGCTTTGGCCGTTTTATAAATACCTTGCTGATCGAGTCCATAATCGCGAAAAAGTTCCTCGGGTGTGCCATGATCAATGAATTTGTCAGGTAACCCAATTCTTTTCAGCTGAACATTATACTGATGATCGGCCATAAATTCCAGAACTGCACTGCCAAATCCTCCCTGCAAAACACCATCTTCAATGGTTATCACACGTTTGAAACTTTTGAAAACGAAATGAAGTGCCTCTTCATCCAAAGGTTTTACAAATCGCATATCGTAATGAGATGTACTGATTCCATCTTTTTGAAGCATTTTTATTGCCCTGCTGGCTTTTATACCTACAGTACCAATCGTTAATACTGCCAGATCTGTTCCTTCTGAAAGCATTCTGCTTTGTCCAATTGGGATTGCTTCCATAGGTTGGTGCCAGTCGATCACACAACCACAGCCACGAGGATATCTGATTGAAAACGGACCATGATTTTCATTTTGGGCGGTAAACATCAAATTCCGTAATTCCAGCTCGTCCATCGGAGCTGAAACAATCATATTTGGAATAGAACGCATGTAAGCAAGATCAAAAACCCCATGATGAGTTGCACCATCCGCTCCAACCAAACCGCCACGATCGAGGCAAAATACAACTTGTAGGTTTTGGATAGCTACATCATGAATAATCTGATCATATGCGCGTTGCATGAATGTGGAATATATGTTGCAAAACGGCAGCATTCCCTGAATAGCCAGACCCGCTGAAAATGTTACGGCATGTTGTTCCGCAATTCCTACATCAAAAGTGCGGGTTGGCATTTTTTCCATCATCAGATTTAGCGAACATCCGGTTGGCATCGCAGGAGTGATCGCAACAATCCGGCTATTCATTTCAGCGAGTTCAATCATGGTTTGACCAAATACATTCTGAAATTTTGGCGGTTTATCTACTGCACATTCACAATCAAGAATCTCTCCGGTAACTTTATCAAATTTCCCGGGAGCGTGATATTCTGTTTGATTCAGTTCAGCCTGTTTGAACCCCTTCCCTTTTTTTGTGATTACATGCAAAAGTTTCGGTCCTGGAATATTTCTCAGACTTTGCAAAACCTCAGTCAGATAAACTACATCATGACCATCAACAGGGCCAAAATAGCGAAATCCCAATCCTTCAAACAGATTCGATTGCTTTAGCAACATGGTTTTTATGGCAATTTCTGTTTTTTGAACCAGTCGCCGGGCTTTCGGCCCAAATCCGTTTAGTTTTCCGAGCCCTTCCCAAACATCATGTTTGAGGCGATTGTAGGTCTGTGATTTGGAGATATTGAGCAAATAATT
>Ga0079306_1002027_pt1 | contig 11991 bp, 10 predicted proteins | sample Methanotroph_Enr_FD_79181 | JGI IMG/M metagenome (GOLD analysis project Ga0079306, IMG submission 79181) | Enriched soil microbial communities from Old Woman Creek wetland in Ohio, USA - Methanotroph_Enrichment_5 | ecosystem: Environmental > Terrestrial > Soil > Wetlands | place: USA: Ohio...
GATGCCCTCCTGGGGATCCAGGTAGGAGATGTCGGTCACCAGGGCGTGGATGTCGCGCGCGCCGCCGATGACCTGGCCGATGTTCACCTGGTCGATGACGACATCCGCGAACTCCTTGGTGAGCTTCTGCGTCCGGGGGCGGTGCTCCTGGATCTTCTCCAGAAGTCGGGTCTTCAGGCGAGTCATGGCGGGTCTCCTCGGAAGGTGGGAGTGGAGGGAAGCGTGGCGCGGGATAGGAGCGGTGCCTCACGATCATTATGCGGGCATCGTCTATCGAGGGAGCCGTATTCTTAAATGACCAATGCGGAATCAATCTGGATACACCCGTTCCGCAAGGGCAGAGTATTCCTGTTCCAGGAGAACCCATCCGTGACCTTCGTCAATCTCTCCAGCGAATCCATCCACCGCATTCTGCCTACCGCGGGTAAGCCCCTGCGCGCCACCGTGCTGGCCCTGGCCACGCTGGCCCTCGGGGCCCAGGAGACCCCGCGCCCCAACCGCGTGGCCTGGTTCGAGGGGTTCCCGGAGCCGCTGCCGGAGGGCGTGACGGAACTGGCCCTGGAGGTCACGAGCCAGTTCCTCCGCCCGGGCATGGAGCGCAGTGCCGATGGCCGCACCTTCGCGCGCCTGGACGGCGACGCCTGGCAGCTCACGGCGGATCTGGCCCACCCCCTGGGGGCCTCGCGCCTGAACCTGCGGGTGCGCCTGGAGGAGCGGTCCGGCGGGGTCACCGACCAGGCCATCTGGAACTGGCACCGGCTCTTCGGCATGGACCAGGGCGGACGCCCGTACGCCCCCAAGAACCGCCTGGCCTACCACCTGGAGCGGGACGGCGTGGTGATCGGGGATCTCTCGCGGCCGAACCTCCGGCTCATGGATGTGGACCTCGCCTGGGTGCGACCCTTCGGAACCCCGGATGCCGGGGGGCGCGTGGGAGCCTCCGTGCAACTGCCCACGGGGAAGCAGTCGGACTTCTCGGGGGACGGCGGCACGGACGGTCTCGTGGGGGGGGCCCTCTGGCGCCGCTACGGCCGTTGGCGGGTCTTCGGCCAGGCGGAGCGGGTCTTCCTGGGCCTGCCCTCGGACAGTCCCCTGCGCCTTGTCCTGGACAAGACCTCCTTCAGCCGGACCTGGGCCAGCCTGGGCTGGCGGGGGGAGGGCGACGGCCTCGTGTCCGGGCTGGGCATCGAGGTGGCCCTGGCCTACGCGGGGAGTCCCTACCGCACCGGCATCGGCCGCATCGACCGGGCCGGCTGGCAGCAGCACTGGACCTTCCGGCACACGAGGCTGCCCCGCTGGCGCTTCGGGTTCAGCGAGGAGGCGGGCACCTACACCGCCCCGGACATCACGGCGTTCACGGCCTACCGCTTCGGCGGGAGCTGAGGCCCCGCTAGACTGGAGGATCGCGGTCCCGGCCGCGCCGGAGTCCCCATGCAGCCGAACCAGTACCGCGACGTGCGCCTCGAGAAGCTCGGGAAGCTGAAGGCCCTGGGCCTGGACGTCTGGCCGCGGAAGGCGGAGCGGACCCATGGCCTGGCCGAACTGGTGGCGGCCTACGGCGATGCGGCGGCCTGGCCCAACGAGAAGCTGGAGGGCCTGGGCCTCACCGTCTCCGTCATGGGCCGCGTGCTGACCATCCGGGAGATGGGCAAGAGCGTCTTCGCCCACCTCTCCGAGAACGGCGAGAAGCTGCAGGCCTTCTTCCGCAAGGACGACGTGGCCGAGCCCGGGTGGGAGGTCCTGAGCCTCCTCGACATGGGCGACTTCGTGAGCGTCACGGGCCCCCTCATGCGCACGAAGACCGGCGAGCTGAGCGTGCGGGTGAAGGCGGTCCAGTTCCTCGGCAAGGCCCTGCTGCCCCTGCCCGAGAAGTGGCACGGCCTGCAGGACAAGGAGCAGCGCTACCGGCAGCGGTACCTGGACCTGGTGTCCAACCCCGAGGTGCTGAAGACCTTCCAGGCCCGCTCGCGCATCGTGAGCGCCGTGCGGCGCTTCATGGAGGACCAGGGCTACCTCGAGGTCGAGACGCCCATGATGCAGCCCATCCCCGGCGGCGCCACGGCCCGGCCCTTCATCACGCACCACAACGCCCTGGACATGGCCCTCTACCTCCGCATCGCGCCGGAGCTGTACCTCAAGCGCCTCATCGTGGGCGGCTTCGAGAAGGTCTTCGAGATCAACCGCAACTTCCGCAACGAGGGGCTGAGCGTCCGCCACAACCCCGAGTTCACCATGATGGAGTTCTATGCCGCGGGCCAGGACCTGCGCGACATGATGGCCCTCACGGAGGGCCTGATCTCGGGCCTCGCCCGCGACATCATGGGGTCCGAGATCATCCCCTGGGGTGAGCAGGCCATCTCGTACGCCGCGCCCTTCCGGCGGCTCACCCTCAAGGACGCCATCGTGGAGTACGGCGGCATCGAGCGCCGGCTGCTGGAGGACGATGCCGCCATTCGGACCCTGGCCAAGGCCGTCCACATCGAGGACGCGGACACCAAGACCGCGGGTGTGCTCCTGGGGGACCTCTTCGAGCACCACGCCGAGAAGCAGCTCATCCAGCCCACCTTCATCACCGACTACCCCATCGAGCTGTCGCCGCTGACCAAGACCCTGGAGGGGGACGACCGCTTCGTGGACCGCTTCGAGCTGTTCATCGGCGGCATGGAGCTGGCCAACGCCTACTCCGAGCTGAACGACCCCGTGGACCAGATGGGCCGTTTCCAGGCCCAGATGGCCGAGCGGGAGGCCGGCAACGACGAGGCCATGCTGCTGGACCTGGACTTCGTGAACGCCCTGGAGCACGGCTTCCCGCCCACCGGCGGCGAGGGCATCGGCATCGACCGCCTCGTCATGCTCCTCACCAACAGCGCCAGCATCCGCGATGTCATCCTCTTCCCTTTGATGCGGCCCATGAAGCTGGCAGAGGCAGAGGAGAAGGAATAATGTCCAACCACGAAGACGGGAAGACCACGAAGAAGGCGTGATAAATCGGTTTTTGTGGTCTTCGCGTCTTCGTGGTGAATCCTTCGCCCTTGGTGGCCGACCGCCCCGATGTGACGGAATCATCCTTGACCCGCTGGCATACTTGAAAACCGCAAATGGAGGCTTCCATGCCCGTCCCGATGCTTGAGCTCGCGCCGCAGAATGCCGCCGTGAAGGCGAAGGTGCTGGAGGGGCTCTCGGGCCTCATCGACCGCTCCTCCTTCATCCTGGGCGAGAACGTGAAGGGGCTGGAGGCGGAGATCTCCGCCTATGCGGGCGCGGCCCATGCCGTGGCCATGTCCAGCGGCACGGACGCGCTGCTGGTGGCCCTCATGGCCCTGGGCGTGGGGCACGGCGACGAGGTGATCGTGCCGAGCTTCACTTTCTTCGCCACCGCCGGCGTGGTCTCCCGCCTGGGTGCGAAGCCCGTGTTCATCGACCTGGACCCCGCGACCTTCAATGCCACCGGCGCCCTGGTGGAGGCCGCCATCACGCCCCGCACCAAGGCCATCATCCCCGTGCACCTCTTCGGCCAGCTGGCGGACATGCCCGGCATCATGGCGGTGGCCGACAAGCACGGCATCCCCGTCATCGAGGACGCCTGCCAGAGCCTGGGCGCCAAGGGCTGGGGCAAGTCCGCAGGCCAGTTCGGCCAGATGACGGCCTACAGCTTCTACCCCACCAAGAACCTCGGCGCCTTCGGCGACGCGGGCATGACGGCCGTCCGCGACGACGCGGCCCTGGGCCAGCAGGTGCGCCGCCTCCGGGTGCACGGCATGGAGCCGGTCTACGTCCACCACGAGGTGGGCATGAACGGGCGCATGGACGAGTTCCAGGCCCTGGTGCTCCGCGCCAAGCTGCCCATGCTCGACGGCTGGCACGAGGGTCGCCGGAAGCACGCGGCCTGGTACCACGAGCGCATGAAGGGCCTGGCCGCCGACGAGGCGGTGCTGCCCCGCGAGGTGGTGCCGGACGGCCGCCACATCTACAACCAGTTCACCATCCGCGTGAAGGGCGGTCAGCGGGACGCGCTGCAGGCCCACCTCAAGGAGCGGGGTATCGGCAGCGCGATCTACTACCCCATCTGCCTCCACGAGCAGCCCTGCTTTGCCTCCCTGGGCTACAGGGCAGGCCAGCTGCCGGAATCCGAGCTGGCGGCCAAGGAAGTGCTCAGCCTGCCCGTCTATCCCGAGATGACCGAGGCCATGCGCGAGGAGGTGGCCGCGGCCATCCTGGGCTTCTTCGGCAGGAAGTAGGAGATCCGGGCTTCAGGCCTGCTCGGAGGCGATCGAGGCATCGATCCAGGCCTCCAGGGCGGCCAGGGGCTCGGGCTCCACGCTGAGGAACTGGATCCCCACCCCCACGTATTCCATGACGGGCGCGCCGGGGCGGGTACCCAGCACGTAGGCCACGGTGGCGATCATGGGCGCCTTGGGCAGTTCGGGGTTCAACAGGACCAGCCGTTCGAGGATGGCCCCCCGCTCGAAGAGCCGGGCATCCCGGTGGGGCACCAGGGCGAAGCAGCCGCCCGCGCTCAGATTGCTGATCCGCACCTCGTGGTAGGGGTGCCCTCTCAGAATGAAGCTGATGCCGTGGTCCTGGCCCACGATGACCCGGCGCAGGTCGCGACGATCGGCGGGACTTTGCATGGGGGCCTCGGGAGAAATCCTGGGTTGGGTATCGGAAGGACCCAGGCTACACTGGATTTTCTGAACCAGCCTGAACCCACCGAGGGACAGGGCGGCCACATTGGCAGGCCTTGATGGCGCCAGACGCCATCTCACCAAGCGGGGACAACGCCTCATCAGGCGCTGGCTGGCAACCCCTCACACCCAAGGGAGCCCCCATGGAGATCCTGCTCATCGAGAACGTACCCCACCTCGGCGCCCGTGGCGACGTGGTGAACGTCAAGGATGGCTACGCCCGCAACTTCCTGATGCCCCGGAAGATGGCCCTGCCCGTCACCGCCGGCAACAAGCGCCAGATCGAGCTGGAGAAGGCCCGCGCCGAGAAGCTCCGCGCCAAGGAACTGGCCGATGCCAAGAGCCTGGCCGAGAAGCTCGAGGCCGTGAGCCTCGCCGTGGCCAAGAAGGCCGGCGAGCATGGCCACCTCTTCGGTTCCGTCACCAACGCCGACGTGGCCGAGCTGTTCAAGGCCAAGGGCTTCACCCTCGACCGCCGCGACATCACCGTGCCGCACATCAAGGACGCCGGCACCTACGTCGTGGACGTCCGCCTCTACAGCGGTGTGCATGCCAAGGTGAACCTCGAGGTCAGCGCCGCCGCCACGGCGGAGTAGCACTCCCTTCCCGAACCCACCACGGCCGGATCCCCGGCGGGATCCGGCCCTATCGGGAGCCTGCCGCGGCACCGGCAGCCCCCCCCCACCCCATCCCAAGGAGCCACCCATGGCGAAGACCCCTGCCAAGCCCGAAACCCTCGGCATCGCCGAACTCGCCGCCGCCCTCGCGGAGGCCCAGGACCTCTCCAAGGCCCGCGCCAAGTCCATCCTCGACGGCGTCCGCGACCACATCGTGGAAACCCTCCTGGCCGGCAGCCGCGTGAACCTCTTCGGCCTCGGCACCTTCGAGGTCCGCGCCACCAAGGAGAAGATGGGCCGCAACCCCAAGACCGGCGAGAAGATCCAGATTCCCGCCGGCCGCAAGGTCGTCTTCAAGACCGCCAAGGGGCTCAAGGACCAGATGTAAGGATGGTTGGAGAACGACGAAGGCCGCCGAAAGGCGGCCTTCGTCGTTCTGGGGGGACGACCTTGCGGCCGTGCAAGGTTGGCTTCACGCTCCGACCGAAGCGGAGCGTAGGGAGGAGGGGGCCGCATCGGCGGCGCCGATGGCGGGGGCGAAGCCCCGAGGGCCGGAGGCCCGAGCCAAGACAACGAAGGGCCGGAAGGATCAAATGTCGCTCTCGCGTTTGTGCCGCGAACCGCTGATTCTTGCGACCCCGGGGTCGTTGGACTCCCATCCGCGATGGTGCTTGACTGGGGCCGCAGGTCCAGCGGCGGGAGGCCCCATGGCGGCGACGCGGGTGGTGGTACTCGGGGCGGGGGTGGCGGGGCACACGGCCGCCAGCTTCCTGAAGAAGTGGCTGGGGCCGAAGGCCGAGGTGACGGTAGTCTCGCCCAAGCCGGACTACAACTGGATCCCCTCGAACATCTGGGTGGGCGTGGGGCTGCTGCAGCCGCGACAGGTGCTGTTCCCCCTGGCGCCCGTGTACGCACGGAACGGCATCGCCTTCCGCCAGGCGCGGGCGGTGGCCCTGCATCCGGAAGGGGAGGCCGATGCCACCCAGCCCTTCGTGGAGGTGGAGTCCACCCTGCCCGGCGAGGGCGGGCTGCGGAGCCGCGTCCCCTACGACTTCCTCATCAACGCCACGGGGCCCAAGCTGGCCTTCGAGGCCACGCCCGGACTGGGGCCTGAGGGGCACAGCTTCTCGGTCTGCACGGCGGAGCACGCGCACCAGGCCGCCGGCGCCTTCGACGAGCAGGTCCAGCGCATGAAGCGGGGCGAGCACAAGCGGTTCCTGGTCGGCGTGGGCCACGGCCTCTGCACCTGCCAGGGCGCGGCCTTCGAGTACCTCGTGAACCTGGAGTTCGAGCTGCGGGCCCGCGGGGTGCGGGACAAGGCGGAGATCGTCTACCTCACCAACGAGTACGAGCTGGGCGACTTCGGGATGGACGGCATCCACATCCGCCGGGGCGGCTACGTCACGCCCAGCAAGATCTTCACGGAATCCCTCTTCGCGGAGCGCGGCATCGAGTGGATCACCCGGGCCCATGTCCAGGGCCTGGAGCCCGGCCGCGCCACCTACGAATTCCTGGATGGCGCCGAGGGCGAGATCGCCTTCGACATGGCCATGCTGCTGCCGCCCTTCCGCGGCGTGGGCCTCAAGGCCTTCGACCGCGCCGGAGCCGACATCACGGACCGGCTCTTCGCGCCCAGCGGCTTCATGAAGGTGGATGCCGACTACGCCGCCAAGCCCTACGAGGCCTGGCGCGCCGCGGACTGGCCGCGCACCTACCAGAGCCCCGCCTATCCGAACCTCTTCGCCGCGGGCATCGCCTTCGCGCCGCCCCACCCCGTCTCGAAGCCCAGGCAGAGCCCCAAGGGCACTTCCATCACGCCCGCGCCGCCCCGCACGGGGATGCCCTCCGCCATGATCGGCAAGGCCGTGGCGCACAGCATCGTGGACATGATCGGCGGCCGTCCCGGGCCCACCCGCACGGCTTCCATGGCCGAGATGGGCGCGGCCTGCGTGGCCTCCGCCGGGGCCAACCCCTTCACGGGCACGGCGGCCTCCATCACCGTGTTCCCCATCGTGCCGGACTTCGAGCGCTATCCGGACTACGGCCGCGACATCCGCCGCACCTTCGGCGAGATCGGCCTGGCGGGGCACTGGATCAAGATCGTGCTCCACCACCTGTTCCTCCACAAGGCCCGGATGCGGCCCCTCTGGTCCCTGATCCCCGAGTGAAGGAGGCGCCATGAGCGAACGGAAGGTCTACGCCCCCGCGCCCCGGATCCAGCTCCGGGACTCGTTCTATGCCACGAAGCCGACGGCCTGGACCCGCTACCTGCGCACCAGCCTGCCCTGGCAGCTGGTCCGGTTCGCGGTCATCAACCTGAGGATGATCCGGATCATCGGCCTCAGCCACCGGGGGCGGAGCTGATCAGGACCCGAACTCCTCGGGGCTCAGCGACTGCAGGTAGCGCGTGAGGAGCTGGAGCTTCTCCTGCCCGGCCTTCACCTTCTTCACATAGATGGAGAAGCGGTCCTCCGCGGGCCGGATGGCGGGGAAGAGGGCCACCAGGTCGCCGCGCCGGAGTTCCTCCAGCACGCTGTACCGGGGGACCAGCAGGGCGCCCATGCCGGCCACGGCCGCGTGGATCATGGCCCGGATGTGGTCCACGGCGAGGATGTGGTCCAGCTGGGGCCGCTCGGCGTCCGGGACGGCCACGAGGAACCGGTTCCACCAGGCGCCGGCCTTGTCGACGGAGAGGACCGGCCCGTGCGACAGGTCCGCGGGGACGCGCAGGCGGTGGGTCTTCCGGAAGGCGGGCGCGCAGGCCACCACATAGGTCTCGCGGAAGAGCGTGACCTTCCGCAGGGAGGGCAGGGGGTGCTCCAGGCAATCGATGATCAGGTCGAGGTCGTCCCGCATCAGGGGCTCGAGCAGATCGGGGCGCAGGGTGAAATCCACGTCGAGGCCGGGGTGGTCGGCGAGGAAGGGCGGCATGTGCTTCATGAGGATGCTGCTGCCGAATTCCACCGTGGCGCCGACCCGGATCAGGCCCCGGGCCAGGGTCTGGTTCCGCCGCAGGTCGTCCTCCGCGGCCTCCAGGGTGGCGAAGACCTGCTCGCAGGCGCGGTAGAGGCGGCGCCCCTCCTCGGTCAGGACGAGGCTGCGGCCCCGCCGGTCCAGGAGGGGCACCCCGGCGAGGTCCTCCAGCTTGGCCATGGCGTGGCTGATGGCCGACTGGGTGCGGTTGAGGCGCCGGGCGCAGGCGGTGAAGCTGCCGGTCTGGGCCAGGGTGAAGAAGGTCCGCAGCTGGGGGAGGTCGAGCAAGGGGTCCATGACCATGAATGATATTCATGAATTTGTGGGGTGATAATGGATTCCGATCATGCCATCCCTCGAAAAAGGTCCCGAAGACTCATGTCGAAACGGGCAGTTGTCGTTCTAAGCTCAAGACCCCCTCCGAGGTTCCGTTGGCCGTGCTGTCCCCTCCGCCGCCCGTGGCCCAGGCCGATGTCCCGGCTCCGGCTGGCGGGTCCCTGTCCATGGGTGCGCGCAGGGCAGCGAGGTGGGCCCTGGCCGGGACCTGGGCCCTGGTGGCCCTGGTCCACCTCGGCCTCGCCCGCGGGCGGCGGGAGGTCACCTGGCCCCTGGGCTACCTGGTGCTGGAGGTCCTGGCCACGGGGAGCCTGGCCTACCGCGCCTGGACCTGCCGGAGCGGGACCCGCCGGGCCTGGACCCTGCTCGCCCTGTCGGCCGGACTGGAGATCCCCAACCTGGGCCTGCTGTACCTCGAGATGCACGGCCTCATCGGGACCTGGGCCCGCGAGGCCGCGAGCCTGCTGAGCCTGGCCACGGGGATCCTCGTGCTGGCGGGGGTGCTGAGCTTTCCGAGGGGGAGGGAGTCGGGCGGGCTCTTCCGTCGGCGGGCCCTGGACGGCCTCATCTTCGCCGCCTCGCTGCTCTTCCTCCTCTGGGTGATGGGCGTGCATGGCTCCCTCCGCGCGGCGGGAGAGGGGGCGGGCCTGCGGGTCTTCGCCGCCTACCTGAACGCGGCCCTCCTGGGGGGTGGCCTCGTCTTCGCGATGTCCTTCCATCCCGCCCGGATCCTCGGGCCCATGGGCTGGCTGGCGGCCTCGGCCCTGGCCTGGCTGGTGGGGTTGTCCTGGTGGACCCTGGCGGGACTGGCCCCCACCCAGGCGGAGGGGGGCTGGCTGGCCGTGGTGGGGGGGATCCCGCTCTTCCAGGGCCTCGCGGCCTGGTCGCCAAGGGCGGTGGAGACCCTCGAGGGGGTGAGCGGAGGGGGCGGGACCCGAGTCTCGCGGATGCTGCCCTACCTTCCCGTCATCGCGGCCCTGGGCGTCCTGGCGGCGATCCTCCCCGGCGCGCCCCTGGACGTGATGCGGGGGGCCTTCGGGATCTTCCTGGTCCTGGTGGCGCTCCTGCTGCTCCGCCAGTTCCAGGCGATCCAGGATCTCCAGGTGGCCCGGCGCACCCTGGAGGAGCGGGTCCAGCAGCGGACCCGGGCCCTCGAACAGGCCCAGGACACCCTCCTGCGGACCGAGCGCATGAACACCCTGGCCTTGATGGGCGCGGGGCTGGCCCACGACCTCAACAACCTGCTGAGCGCCATGAAGAGCTCCGCCGAGCTGGCGGCCATGAACCTGGAGGAGGGCACCCGTCCGGAGCCCCGGGACCTCCTGCGGATCGTCAGCACGGCGGACCGCGCGGCCACCCTCACCCGGCGGCTCATGGGCTTCGTGCGCCGGGAGGCCGAGGAGATGGAACCCACGGACCTGGGCGGCGAGGTGCGGAACATGGAGGCGACCCTCCGGTTGCTGCTCCCCAGGCCCGTGGTGCTGCGCATCCGGGTGGCGCCCGAGGAGGCGCTGGTGGTGCGGAGCTCCCGCCTGCGGCTGGAGCAGATGCTGGTGAACCTCGCGGCCAACGCCGCGGACGCCATGCCTGAGGGCGGAACTCTCGCCATCCACGCGGGCCCGGCCGCGCCGGGCTCGGGGATGGCCCTCGTCGAAGTGTCCGACACCGGCACCGGGATGCCGCCAGAGGTCCTGGAGCGCATCTTCGAACCCTTCTTCACCACCAAGCCGCCCGGGAAGGGCACGGGCCTGGGGCTCCCCTCCCTCAAGGCCATGGTGGAAGAGGCGGAGGGCCGGCTCGAGGTGGAGAGCGAGCCCGGACGGGGCTCCTGCTTCCGCATCCTCCTGCCCCGGGTGTCATGAATTGAATTCATGGCACAAGTGAATCGAATGAATTCGATTCGAGAAGGGAAGGGCGGTACAACGGTCTCAGGAGGAGAGGCCATGAACGAGGTCCTGAGGTCGCTTGGCATGTCGGACATCAATCCCGGGGGGTTCGCCGGGACCTGGGAGGGCAGCGGGAAGGCGCAGACCGTGGTGTCTCCCATCCACGGGGAGAAGCTGGCCACGGTCACGAACGTCACCCCGGCCGAATTCGAGGCCGTGGTGGCCAAGTGCCACAAGGCCTGGGAGTCCTGGAAGCTGGTGCCCGCGCCCAAGCGCGGCGAGGTGGTCCGGGCGCTGGGCGACGAGCTGCGGCGCAACAAGGAGGCCCTGGCCATGCTCGTGACCCTCGAGATGGGCAAGACCCTGCGCGAGGGCCTGGGCGAGGTGCAGGAGATGATCGACATCTGCGACCTGGCCGTGGGGATGTCCCGCCAGCTCTACGGCCTCACCATGCCCAGCGAGCGCCGCCAGCACCGCATCCAGGAGCAGTGGCAGCCCCTCGGCGTGGTGGGCGTCATCACCGCCTTCAACTTCCCCGTGGCCGTGTGGAGCTGGAACACCGCCCTGGCCCTCGTCTGCGGCGACACGGTGCTGTGGAAGCCCTCCAGCAAGACCCCGCTCACCGCCATCGCCTGCATCAAGATCGCGGAGAAGGTGCTGCGCGACTTCGGCTTCGACCCTGCCATCTGCAGCCTGGTCATCGGCAAGGGCAGCGAGATCGGCGACCTGATCAACACCGATCCCCGCGTGGCCCTGGTGTCCTACACCGGTTCCGTCCCCGGCGGCCGCCACGTCGGCAAGCTGGTCCAGGAGCGCTTCGGCCGCCACATCCTCGAGCTGGGCGGCAACGGCGCCGTGATCGTGAGCGACAAGGCGGATCTGGATATCGCCCTGCGCTCCATCTACTTCGGCGCCATCGGCACCTCGGGCCAGCGCTGCACCACCACCCGCCGCGTCATCGTCCATGAGGCCGTGGCCGAGACCTTCAAGGCCCGGCTGCTGGACCTCTACCGGAAGACTCCCATCGGCGATCCCCGCGAAAACAAGACTTTCATGGGCCCCCTGGTGGACCAGGGCGCCATCGAGACCATGCTGGCGGCCATCGAGACCGTGAAGGCCCAGGGCGGGAAGGTCCTTTACGGCGGCGAGAAGCTGCCCCACGCCGGTGGCTGCTACATCACGCCCTGCCTCGTGGAGGTCCCCGGCAACCTGCCCATCGTGAAGGAGGAGACCTTCGCCCCGGTGCTCTACGTCATGACCTACAAGACCATCGAGGAGGCCATCGCCCTCCAGAATGGCGTCACCCAGGGCCTCTCCAGCGCCATCATCACCAATGACCAGCGGGAGAGCGAGCTGTTCCTGTCGGTGGCCGGCAGCGACTGCGGCATCGCCAACGTGAACACGGGCACCAGCGGCGCCGAGATCGGCGGCGCCTTCGGCGGCGAGAAGGAGACCGGCGGCGGCCGCGAGAGCGGCTCCGACGCCTGGAAGGCC
>Ga0079306_1002028_pt1 | contig 11978 bp, 8 predicted proteins | sample Methanotroph_Enr_FD_79181 | JGI IMG/M metagenome (GOLD analysis project Ga0079306, IMG submission 79181) | Enriched soil microbial communities from Old Woman Creek wetland in Ohio, USA - Methanotroph_Enrichment_5 | ecosystem: Environmental > Terrestrial > Soil > Wetlands | place: USA: Ohio...
GATGGCACTAAAAACGACATTCAGCGTGGCGGCCCTAATGATATTCCGGCATATATGGATCTTTATGCCAGTGTTTTAAGCTCACTGGACGAATCACATATTTACAGTACATCATTTGTAAAACTTCGCCAGGTAACACTTAGTGTCGCTTTACCAAAAGCATTTATATCGAAGGCAAAGCTACAGGCTGTATCTCTCGAATTTAGCGCACGTAACTTCCTGCTCTGGACCCCTTTGCCAAACTTCGATCCTGAATCCTCACAAGGCCAGGGTAACATGCAGGGTGGTATGGACTATATGTCGTTGCCGCAGACCCGTTCGTATGGTGTTGGTTTAAACATCACTTTCTAACCCTTAAATACTTAGAAATATGAAAACAATAAAAATATTTTTCCTCGCATTGCTGCCATTTCTATTCGTTGCATGCAGCGAAAAAGTAATGGACGACATTAATAAGGATGTGAATGACGCAGCAACCATGCCCGCTTCAAATATGCTTCCTGATGTGGAACTTCGAACCGCATTCGAAACTACAGGCACTGATATTGCCTGGTATGCCACAGTATATATTGAACATGATGCAGGTACATGGGCACAATCAGCAGATGCTGACAAGCGTTTAAGCCAGGAGAGTTCTTCCTTGTTTGATAACAACTGGAACAGTGTGTACTCGGTTATGATGGCCTGTAACACCATCATAAATAAAACTGATCCTGCAACAGGCTCTGAGCCTGATAACTTCTGGGCCAGGGGTATCGCACAGGTATTGCTTGCTTACAATCTTGCCGTTACAACAGATATGTGGGGCGATGTTCCATGGACTGAAGCCATGAAAGGTGCAGAATCCATGCGGCCTAAATACGATACACAGGAAAGCATCTATGTTGCTATACAGGCATTACTCGATGACGCTGTTGTTAATTTGGGTAAGACCACGCTTTCAGTTCCCAATTTCGACTATATTTATGCCGGAAAGCAGGATAAATGGATAAAAGCTGCCTACTCATTAAAAGCCAGGTATGCGCTTCGTTTGATAAATAAAGACAACAACGCAGCGGCAAATGCACTTGCCAATATTCCTAAAGGATTTACTTCAGCTGCCGATGCTATGATATTTAACAAATTCACGTCTGCAGCAACCGGCCAAAACCCATGGTACCAATTTATGATCGATCGCTCTCACCTTTCATCTTCTGCTACATTGTTCAATTATATGGCTGAAAGAAACGATACGAACCGGATGGCAAAATACTTCACAAAAATTGGTAATGCTTACAAACCTGCACCATCAGGAACAGCAGAGGAAACACAAGGCGGGGTATATTCTGTTTCGGCTGTTACCGCCAACGGTGCTACTGCTCCGATTCCATTGATGAGTTATCATGAACTGAAATTTATTGAAGCAGAGGCTAAATTCCGTACCGGTGATGCAACCTGGAAAGCTGCTTTACAGGCAGCAGTTGAAGCTTCATTTACGTATGCGGGTGCTACCATCGGCACTTACTTTGCTAACCAGGTGGAACCCCGGCTTACCGCAGGTAATGAGCTAAATGAAATCCTGACGCAGAAGTACATCGCCTTTTATGAATACGAGGCAATTGAATCCTATAACGATTACCGTCGCACAGGTATTCCTACTATGAATAACCCGAACAATGCAACTACTGGGTTTGTAAACAGGTTCCCCTATGCTCTTAGCGAAGTTTCAAATAACGCTGCTAACGTACCTGCAATTAGTGTTTACACTGATAAAGTATGGTGGGCTAAGTAATATTTTATTAACAGCTAATAAAAAGACCCGGCTTGTCCGGGTTTTTTTTATCCTTTACCATTAATCAGCTGGTTAATTTTTCAAAGCAAAATGCACTCTGTTGGGGAGAAGAAACTTATTTCCTGAATTGGACTGGTACTTTTACCCGTGCCAGGTAACAAGCGGGTAGCTTTTGCTTATTAAAAACTTACCGCATGATTATATTTAGATGCAACTTATATCTTCTTTCCGATTCCCTTTCTCACTTGATCAACCTGAGATTTTTCTCATACATCACCTTTATTGAGTCGAAATCCGCTTTATACTTTGCTTCAACGGGCAAAGCAGGAGGTGATTCCATTTTAAGCGGGTTAATAGCAACATTATTCTTATACACCCTGAAATCGAGATGCGAACCGGTTGATAAACCTGAACTTCCGACATACCCGATCACCTGGCCCTGGCTGACACTGGCTCCCGGATGGATACCCGGCCCAAAACCTGCCAGGTGCATATAGGAAGTCGTATACCCGTTGTTGTGCCGTATGCTTACAAGCCGCCCGGCACCGCCGGCATACGAAGCTTTTAAAATAGTCCCGTTCCCGATGGTATGTACCGGAGTGCCTTTGGGCGCAGCATAATCCACGCCATGATGAGGTCGCAGGATGCGAAGGATCGGATGCATGCGGCTGTTTGAAAATTTAGAGGTTATCCGCGAAAATTTTAAAGGCGCTTTCAGAAATTCCTTTCGCAGGTTCTCCCCTTTATCATCAAAATAATCGGTGATATTGTCCTGCTCAAAACGGAATGCATAATACGCTTTGCCGGCATGCATAAAAACAGCGGAATGGATTTCACCTACACTGATCGGCTTACCATCCACCGAAAGTTCTTCATAAATGACTTTAAAAGCGTCACCCTTTTGAATTGCATAAAAATCAATGGTCCACTGGTAAATATTTGCCAGTGCCATAGCCATATTCGGGTCCACGCCCGCCTGCTGCATAGTAATCCATAAAGAAGAATTTATTTCCCCTGAAACGGATTTCAGGTTCCTGACCACTTCCTTTGCGTCCATATGCACGTGAAGCGAATCGCGGAAATCGAAAACCACATAACTGGTATCGTTAATTGCATAAACGAAATATTTCAGTTTGTTGTCAGCGTTGCTCATCATTGCTGTATAGGTATTGCCACTCCTGAGCTTACGCATATCGAAAATCCCGTCGGTATAGGTATGCAGGTTATCAACAATACGGCTTTCAACGCCAAGACGTGAAAATATTCCGCCCAGGTTTTCCCCTGGTTTAACTTCTTCGCGGTCAATCTTGAACGAATCGGTTACAATGCCATATTCAATTGTTTGAGCAATTTTGGCTACAGGATGAACGATGGGCTCAACTACAAAATCCTTAAAAACGACTACGGCTGCCAGGCATAACACCAGTATGACTGCAATACTTATAAACAGTCGTATTTTTCTTTTATTCAACTTCATTAACGAGATTTTTATACATCAATTTATTTATGTGAAAGAGCGAGTGGGTGAGACAATTCCGGATGTCGGACCGTAGTGGGCCGGTTTGATGATACTTGTTCAATATTGTTAACATCCGGATGACCACCAGGCTAACTCATATTTGCCTGGGCAAAATCACGTCCGGCTTGCAAGGCATCGAGATTCACTTTCACAATCTCCTCCCCTTTCCGTTCGAATATCCGACGGATAGCATCCTGCAGTTCCTTGTAATCTATCTCAAGGAAAGGAGAAGCAGCTCCTAGTATCACCATATTGGCCGACCTGGCCGAACCGAGATTTTTGGCAATTTCGTCCGCATCGAGTGCAATATGATTCCCGACATGCCCGATTTCAGCCATCAGCTCATCCATTTTGGGATAGTTTGGGATATTGATGAATGGTTTTGTATTGGTGATAAGCCAACCGGCGGGTGAAAGCAGCGGCAGGTACCTGAGCGATTCCATTGGTTCGACTGAAATAATAAGATCGGCCTGGCCATAAGGAATGAGATCAGAGGCAATTTCGTGGTCTGCGATCCTGAGGTTGGAGGATACATCACCTCCACGCTGGCTCATACCGTGAACTTCAGCCTGTTTGAGGTGCAAACCGGCATTCAGGGCTGCAGTTCCAATAGTCGTGGCAATTGAGAGAATACCCTGTCCTCCGACACCGGCAAGAATTATATCACGCTTCATGTTTTATTAATTTTATGTGGTAATTCTTTGTAATATTTTATTTCAAACCATAAGTGCCGGGTGCCAGGGAACCCGGAACCTCAATTTTTCAATTTCCGTTCGTAACAGCTTCCGTTTTCTTATGCTCTTTGATATGACGTAAGGCTGTTTGAATGCATTCGCGGCGCGGGATAATTACAGAAACGCCTTTGTATTCGAGTTCCTGCTTCAGAATGGCAATATTTTCCTGGTGATGTTTGGGCGAAGGATCAAGTACGAATATATGCTCCCTGCTGACACCCACACCTGAGCAGATATCTTCGATGCGGCCATAGGCGGAGGAATCCTGCCCGCCGGTCATGGCCGTGGTTTCATTATCCAGGATCATGATAGTGATCTGGCTCTTATCTTTCACACAATCGATGAGTCCGGTAATGCCACTGTGGGTAAACGTACTGTCGCCGATAACGGCCACTGCAGGAAATAATCCGGCATCGGCAGCGCCTTTGGCCATAGTAACGGATGCGCCCATATCGACACAACTGTTGATAGCATCAAAAGGCTCAAGGGCACCAAGTGTGTAGCACCCGATATCGGAAAACACCCGTCCTTTACTCCATTTTTTAAGCGCTTCGTTAAGTGCATTGTACGAATAAATATGCGGACAACCTTTACAGAGTGAAGGCGGCCTGGCAGCTACAATCGATGGGATATCCTTACCTCTTGTATCTTTTTTACCCAGGGCTACTGCAACAATATTGGGGTTCAGTTCCCCGTCCCGCGGGATAGTGCCATCAAGTCGGCCATGAATGGTTTTCCCGGTATTAAGGAGGCCTTTGACAGCTTCTTCAAGCACGGGGTAGCCCTCTTCGAGGATCAGGAGTTTTCCGCATGCATTGTAAATCTGTGCCACCATCGCAGGAGGGACAGGATACTGGGCTATTTTCAGAACCGGAAATGGAATTTGGCGGTCCTGATAATTTTCGAGCAGGTAATTATATGCTATCCCTGTCGTTATGATTCCCATGCTTTTATCATTGCCGTCCGTAAATACATTAAAACCTGAATCAGAGGCATACTTCTCAAATACTGCTTGCTTTTTCAATAATTCCTTGTATTGTTTGCGGGCGTTTGCCGGTAAAAGAATAAACTGCCTGGGATTAACAGGCAGGCGGAGTTCATTCTGGGGCCGGGTGGGTTTACGCAATACACCAGCACGGGAATGCGCCAGCCGGGTGGTAATACGCATCAGAACAGGCACACCAAGTTTCTCCGACATATCAAATCCATAATGCACCATATCGTATGCGTCCTGTTGGTTTGTAGGTTCCAGTATGGGGATCAGTGCAAATTTGCCATACACCCGGGAGTCCTGTTCATTCTGAGACGAATGCATCGAAGGATCATCGGCTGACACCACGATAAGACCGCCGTTTGCTCCGGTGATAGCTGAATTGATAAATGCATCGGCAGCTACATTGAGCCCGACATGTTTCATACAAACCATGGTGCGCTTGCCTGCATATGACATTCCGAGCGCTGCTTCCATGGCGGTTTTTTCATTCGTTGACCAGCCTGCCCGGATTTGCCCGGATTTTGCTTCATGGGATTGTATTACGTATTCGGTAATTTCGGTTGAAGGAGTTCCTGGATAAGCATAAATGCCTGACATTCCGGAGTCTATAGCTGCCTGGGCAATGGCTTCATCGCCAAGCAGCATTAATTTCTGATCCATATTGTGAATTTTATAACAACAAGAATAATGGCGCAAACGTACATGAATTGAACCTGAATAACAAGCACTTTTTAATATATTCGTTCTAAATACCGGATCATTCCTTTCCTCAGAGCGTATTAAACGACCTTACTTTTGAACACCCTGATATTTCAGCTGTTTAATACATTTGTACTTTCAAAACGCTGAATACTTTGAACTACTTAGCACACCTTTTTTTGGCAGGCACTGATCCAGAGATGATACTTGGCAATTTTATTGCCGATCATGTAAAGGGTACCGATATATTAAAATATTCCTCAACGGTAAGGAAGGGAATTTCGATGCATCGGGCCATCGATACGTATACCGATCAGCATCCTGTAGTCAGACAAAGTATCGCCAGGCTAAGGGCTGATTTCCGCAAATACGCCGGTGTAATCGTGGATATGTATTATGACCATTACCTTTCAGCAGAATGGGATGAATATTCCGATATTGATATTCACGCGTTTACGAAAATACGGTATGAGATCCTGAATACATTCCAGGCCATTCTTCCAATGCGCTCAGCCAGGCTGCTTTATTATATGGAAAAACAGAACTGGCTGTTAGCCTACAGCAGTTTCGACGGAATGCAACAGGCATTTAACGGTATGTCGCGACGAACGACTTTCGAATCGAACATGGAACATGCCGTGGTGAACCTGAAAGCCGGGTACCCGGAATTCGGGCATGAATTCAGGCAATTCTTTCCAGATTTGCAATCGTATGTGAAAAACAATTTCTAGGTTCAATCATCTTCATTCCGAACCCTGATATAAGCGAATAATTTGGGTTTGGCCTTGCCCGTTATAAATACCATAATCTTGTTCTCACATCATTGCATACATAGAATCAGTTAAGGCTTTTTCCACGGACTGAAATGAGAAGTTACAAAACTGTCGACCCAACCATGTTCCCTGATAACCATATTGAAAGCCCGGGCGGCCTTAATACTGCTGAAAACACCGGCAGAGTAATGATATAAATCATCCTCCCCGTAAGTTTCCGATATTTTTAATCCCGGCATCCTGGATAACAGCAATGCAAAATAATTATCGATTTTTATTGGTGTATGCAATGCCAGGAGCTGCACCTTGTATGTAGTGTCGCCCTGCATATAAACCGAAGTATCTTTTACTGCCAGAATTCTTTCTTCAAGGCGCATCACCAGACCAGATTCCACGATTTCATGAGCTCTAAAGTAGAGAATGTCCTTCTTCGCCTTTGCTGCTTCTGTTTCACTTTCCACCCCTTTGATTGGCCCCTGAGGCAGTATCTTTTTGGCTGGAATTTTTGCACCGGATGCGATGCCCGACTTTTCGCGCCTGAGGCGGAACATCTTTTCTGTGCGTCTTTCTCCCGCATAAATGGCAACAAAACTGTCCTTCCAACCACTTTTCCTGATTGTTCGCTGTAAATCACTGCTCTCAGAGATACCTCTGAACGCCTGGGTACTGTAATGGTATAACCCGTCTTCCCCTTTGGTTTCGGTTATGGTTAGCCCGGGCACATGAGCCTGAAGTTGTGAAAAATAACTTTTATCCTTTACCGGATGTCGCAAAGCCAGGAGCTGAACTCTATAAATCGTATCAGCAGAAACAATAACCATAGAATCCTTTATCATCGAAATCTGCTCTGCAAGGTCAGGCGTGAGGTCAGTATGCAGATTTTCCTGTTTCACTGTTGTCAAAGTGTCTTTTCGCTCCAACGATGCAGGCGAACCAGTTTGAAGCAAAACTCTCTTTTCTTTATTTGCAGAAACCAGTATTCCAGGAGTTGTATTCAGATTATTCAGAGTTTCATCCTGTTGCGACCGTAAAACAAAATCAATGCCGCTGACTATATCGCCCCGGGAAATTGTTTTTATGGTAAAGCTCATTTCTGAAGGATCTGCTTTCAACCCCAGGTTGCTTAACTGTATGGAATCAACTCGGGCAATATATTCACCTGGTTCAAGTCCCAGGTAATAAATATATCCATCCGATTCGGAAAGTGTTGCAGCAACCACTTTTTTATGGTCATTTTTATTATAAAGCTTCACCAGGATTCTCCCGATTCCTTTTAATGAGTTATCATTTTTCCTGTAAGCCATGCCGCTAACCTCACCAACAGGCATAACTGGAATGTCAACACGTTTAAACTGGTTGGGATCGACTAACACCTGGTATCTCGTTTTTATAAATCGCCAGGCAATAGTTTCCAGGTCGTTATCGTTAAATTCAACCATATAACCGGTAAAAGCATTCAGGTCAGGAATACGGATGATTGAATCCTTTTCACTGAATATGGCCCTGCCACCATTTATCTTTACTTTGTTCAAATACACCATGTGTTCGCCTTTATCGAAAATGCCGTTCTGATTTAAATCAAGAAAAGGGTATAATAAAATTCCACCTTTGCCTACAGAAGAGTTGTTGCTTACATGAGTATATTGATTACCCCCTCCAAAAGCAAGGCTGCCCTGCGCGCTTTCAGAAGTAGTAACTTTACCTTTGCTGTGAGAAACCGATGCATTGGTCCTGGCAAAAGGCAAATCGTATTTGAAATTTATATTGATAAAATTGTCATTATACGCAACATTCCTTTCGTAAGAAACTGAAAACAACCCCTTGGAAATTCTTTTCTCAATCTCTGCTTTATACATCATAAAATTGCCTTCGCTTACATTAAACTGAGCCGAAGGCCGGATAACAATACCACTTTTCAACCTGTATGAAAGGGCCAGATTAGTTGTAACAAATGGGGTTTTCTGATCAATCCAATTGAGCTGTACAGATGAATTGGCGCTAATTTGTTTATAATAGGCCGAAAACATCAGGTTGCCCTGGTTATAGATAAATTCATTATAAACCAATTGTGTGTAATCAAATTTAACAAAACCACTCATTTTTTTATATCTGATTGGTACCGACAATTTAATTTTTCGTTCTTCGGGAGCATTGAAACGGGTAGCAAGCTGACCTGTTACGTATTTGGTGTAATCAATTTCCAATAACACATCCTTGCTGAAATAATAATCCAATAAACCCCTGCTTTTCACCCCATAGGCATACTCCGCATTTAATGTCAATTTGCTGAATGGTTGTACAGTTGCCTTTGCATAGGGAATAAAAGGACCATTGGGGATGGATGACAAGTATTCCAGCCCCCCGCCCACAGTCAACATGCGATTTACTCCATAATTAAATTCACCTTTCCCGAAACGGCTCCGACTGCTATCCTGAACTATACCTGCCGTTAATCCATATTCAAATTCGTTGGCAGGCATTACGGTATAAGGCACATTCATAGTGCGTTCTACGGTGCGTTCTTCGCCCAAAGGACCATAAAACCGCAGTTTCAGAGTGGTATAGCCATAAACAATCGGAACTTTAAAAATATACGATCCGGAAGCATCAGCCCGGGTATAATCAACTAATACATTGTTTATATATAGTTCAACGGTCCAGTTGGGTTCAGTAAAATCATTAATGGTATAATACCCTGTGGCTTTTCGAACCGTAGTTGGTGAATTTCGAATCACGGCACCGATTACCGGGGCATTTATAAATGAAATAGACTGGCTTGATATCTTGCCAACCTGTGCTTGTTTAATGACCGGATTATTATTATCGACCCAGCGCCAAAGATACTGTAGCTGACGATTATCAAATTTTTGCTGATTATAATAATTTAATGATACGTCTGCTTCGCCATACAGAAGTTCAGTTCCAACCCCTAAACCAAAATGATTATCATTAAATCCTTTCAATGTTTGAGAAGAAGCAACCAACCAGTCAATAGTTCCAAACTTAAACATATGATAGTTTCTCTGCAAAACAGTATCGGCAATTCCCTCGCCTTTTAAATTCGATATATTGCTTCGCATTTTTTCAATGCGCTGTTGTTTTATAACCGGTAACTCAAAATTCGATTTTAAGGTAATGGATAGTGTTCGGTAATTAAAATTTAATAATATTCCAAAAGCTTCTGCAAATAAAGATGATTCCATATAAAGTGCGCCCATTTCTTTTACCAACCCATTTCCGGAATTAATTGTCCTGGCGCCAATGATTATCTTTTTTGTATCATAATCAATCAGGTAGGTCTGGCTTTCATTTTCAATAAATCCACCGATAGTATTCCCTTTTTGTTCGACTTGACAAGGAATGTTGATCGTTTTGAATAAATCTTCGATATTGACATAAAGCACTTTAGTATTTGTATATATGGCGTCAACATAAAAGTTGTTATACCCTTCAACGATAACATGAACCGGAATTTCATCGTAAACAAAAGGAGTAACTTCTTTTTCGCCAATGTAATGATCTGCTGCTTTAACAACAGATTCAGGAATGGTAAATAAAATGAATAACAGGAATACGCCTTTAACCCAAAATGAGAACCCGCCATGCACAACTAACATACAGTTTGCTGCAACATTACTGATGTAATTGTTATTTCTCATCACCTATTGCTGGTTAAAAGTAATGGCGAAACTACCTGAATACGTGCCGGGAATAGCGGTGCCCGGGACGTGTAGGGTTCCGCCCATGCGCAAGGGCGTAACGAAGTTACAATCTCCGTTTGTTGCAAAGCTTGCGCCATTAGGCCCCTTTTCTGTAGGACCAAGATCGAGTGTGAGCGATCCCCCGTTACTTCCGGTTAAGGTGGTGGTTGCATCAAATGTGATACTTATACTTCGGCCTTCGCAAAGCTTTACCTCAAAAATGGCTGGTTGAGCAGTTGGAGACATAGATAAAAGCAATAAATTACCCGTTGATGTTCTGCTGCCATCCCATCCCACGATAACGGTACCACCCGGCCACCCCATCGGACAAAGTGTGCCAAAATGTATGGATTGTGTGGCTGTTACTGTTAACGTTCGTTGAGGTAACACCGGTTGAGAATAAGAAAAGCTTACACATAAGAATAAAGCTGCTGTTAATAACAACAATTTTAAAAGACTCTTTTTTGTGTTCAATGCTTTCATTTCTTACTTCTATAAACTTTTCACCTAACTCTATTACTATTAATTTTCACTATTCTCTTTTCTTTTCATTTTTCACTATTCACATTTAAATATCTAATTCTCCCTCCGCATAAACAACAGGTTTTTTATTTTCGTCATTGCTGATGTATTGCACTCTCAATTTCCCTTTTTTCAACTTTCCTCCTGTCGTATTTCTTAATTTTATTACAACATTTCGTTTGTTAATATTCGTATAAACACCTATACCCGCAACTGCGCCTACCTGGTAAGGCTTGCCTTGTACAGGAATATATTCTACTTTAATATCGCCATATGTAGAGATATTGCCTGTTCTGAGTATCGTAAGTTTAAGTGTTTGAACAGTATCCTGCTGAATTCCCAATTTTAAATCACTAAGTACTGAACTAACGTTAACTACGCCTGAGCGAATGATGACCGGTATACTCATGCCGAATATGGGTATTAACTGAACACTTAACAGCGTTGAATCTTTGGCCGGATTTCTAATGCCAAGTGGCTCGTAGTCTTTTTCGGATCTGAAAAATAAATGCGAACGATATTCGCCTGGCAGCATATCCGGCTTTCGCCTGCATTGCAGCATGATAACCTGTGGTTCACCCGGAGCCAGTGTTACCTGCCGGGGATAAACGCGCAGATATGGATCGGCAAACATTTGCCCCGAATCCGGCTTTAGAATATTTACAAAACTTCCATCTTCCTGCATGTTTTTCTGAACATAAGTGATGGAATAGGTAGCTGTGTCCTTTCCCATATTCAACAGATTGAGTTCTTCCATTTGCTTGTTGCCTTCGAACACTACGCGCGTTGGCGTTACCAGCAGATCGCCCTGGGCCATGGATCGAAAACTTAAACCCAACAGGGGAATTAACATGACAAATAATATCTTCTTCATAGTATTTTTTTATTGATCCTTCAGGAAAAAAAACGCATCCCCTGTTAATAAAATAAAGGGGAAAGCCCTAAACCCGGGCTTTCCCCCCAACTCAGTAAATAACTTTTAGTTGTAATCTACACTTACATCAAATGATCCTGCATAAATACCTGCAACCTGGGCTGCAGCTACTGTTAACGTACCGCCAACAGTAAAACTATCCGTACCGGTAGCGCTAAGCGTACTAACAATTGCGTCAGCGCCCTGGCCATTAAAACGGGCCTTCAAAGTGCCAATGGTCATTGTGGCTGTTGCTCCCACTGTTTCGGTTACAGTAATAGTAGCAGGTAATGTGAGTGCATACGTTGCGTTCATGGTACCCGTTACGTGGTAAGCAGCATTGGTAGCTACA
>Ga0079306_1002029_pt1 | contig 11966 bp, 1 predicted proteins | sample Methanotroph_Enr_FD_79181 | JGI IMG/M metagenome (GOLD analysis project Ga0079306, IMG submission 79181) | Enriched soil microbial communities from Old Woman Creek wetland in Ohio, USA - Methanotroph_Enrichment_5 | ecosystem: Environmental > Terrestrial > Soil > Wetlands | place: USA: Ohio...
CCGGGAAAGTCCATTGCCATGCATTAACACTCCCGGTTGAATAATTGTTGAATGTAACGGATCCACCATCACAAATGTCAACCGGGCTGCCAATAAAATTGGCAGTAAGCGGGGTGGAAAGTATGCCGAAGAATTCAATGATCCTGCGCATATATTCAGTGCGGGTGGAAGGGAATTCTCCATTGCTCAATCCCCCAAATTCGAAAGCAGAAGCTATGGACCGGTACGTTCCCTGGTCATAGCCGACTGCACTGATATACAAAGGCATACTGTTCTTGAAAATGGTGAAAGCTGGGGAAATTGCTGCTATATGATCAATAAACTGGTTGTCACCGGTAAAAGTAAATGAAAGGCTATCGCAGAAGGTCCCGACCTGCCCGTTCTCAATCGCCAGGTCGTTTTCTCCGTCCATAACACCATTTGCTTTGAACATGGAGTGTACAGGTGTTTTTGGGTCATAATACCAGGTATCTCCTCCTTCCATATATAGGCGTCCCCCGTTTGAAAGGAAATCGGCAAGTTGCTGCCCTTCGGGAGTGGTAAGTACATGTTTTTTCGTACTTGTTCCCAGGCTGACGAAAAGAGTCTGGTAACCACTCAGGTCAGCAGGCATCACATTTTTGTATTCTGCAAATACATTGTTTGCAATCAATGCATTTTGGATGATCGGGCCAGAGTTCACATTCCCGTCAAGATCAATTACGGCAACGGGAATTTGCCCGACTACCAGGCTGAAAGAAGTGGCGGTGTTCAGTCCCAGGTCAGCTGTCATCAGGAAAGCACAAGGTATAACATGCCCGCTCGGAGTAGCCTGGTCAGCCACCATGGTAAAGGTGCGTTGTTCAAGGGTTCCCTGGGCAAGGTTGCCATAGCTTTGGGTAGTAGATGAAAGGAGTGTTAGCCAGGGGTCATTGAATGAAATCTGACCGAAAACATTATTTGCTTCAGCAGTGCCGCCATTATTGACTTTAACGATCAGGTCAAAGGTTTCTCCCGGGTCGGCCTTGCCATTTTGGTTTCCGTCAGGATCCGAAATAATATAGGAGGCAAGTTTAAGAACTCCGGCATGGGCAGTAACCGTGAAACTTCCGCTCCAGGTATCAGTTCCGTTGGTGGCAGTGTATTGGAAAGGAATCACGTGAAGATCAGGAATGGAATTCGATAAGGTGAATCCAAAGCCATTGCTAATTGCCGTGGTGTCTCCGGCAGGAATTTCAGCATAGACTTCTGTACTATCGGTTAAGGTGATGTAAGGATCAGCTGAAGTAATATCCACCTGTACGTTATTGGCAGGCAGGACTCCTATATTGCTCAATGCAAGGTCGAGGGTCACGGATTCTCCATAGTCAGCCCTGCCATTGTTGTTAAAGGAAGGATCGTTCACCTGGTTATCATTATAGATCAGGTAAGGGCCATTGTTTGGGATCATGGCCACATCAGCTTCATATGGAATTTTGTTGAATGCAGTGACAACCAGATGCAGGGTGTCAGGGGTTTGCATGGCTGGAAAAGTGATGGTTGCACTGCCGTTGCTTACAAATGCCGAACCCAGGAACTGGTTGTTCATGGTAAGTCCAACAAGTGCTCCTTCAGCATTCACGTTCACTGTGAAACTAGATGATCCCAGGAAGACCTGGGCTTCGTGTGATACCACCATAGCATTGGGCATATCGGTGCGAACAAGGACGGAAGGATCCCCAAAGATGGTCCAGGTATCAGTCATTTCATCTCCACCTGCACCGAAATCATCGTTCATCTTACAGCATCCATTCATGGTTAATCCGCCAAATGTACGCTTGATATTATCAGGATAGGTGCCAACCAGCAGGTCGTCCATTTCATCCTGTCCATCCATGGGAGGATCCCAACTTTGGTTGATGGTTGACATAACTGTTGCAACAGCACCGGTTGGACCGTTGGCATTCTTCGCCCTGAGCCAGGCCTCCGCGAAACAGGTGCCATTCACAAAGTCCCCATTCACACATGCCACGCTTAGAATAAATGGCCACATATGGTTATTGCTGAGCTGGTTAACATTGGTATTGGAGAAACCTGTGGTTCCCCATGAAGTCTGGCTGCCATGCCCGGTATAATTGATGATGGTGGCCCCGTTATTAACCTTTTCAGCTACCATGGCGGGAGTAGGATTTCCCGATTGGTCTTCACCCCCTTGGGTACCATCATATAATTCAGCAACTTCTGAATACGTAAAGGCCATGAGTTTGGTGCGAATATTCCGGATATGCTGATAGTCGTACTCATTGTCGTCACCGGGACCCTGGTCGGATCCGATCCCAATGCCTTTATGCATCCAGTCGGAGGTTTGGTAAGGATTCTTTTCGTATTCAATGGTACGTTGCACCATGGTATTCACATGATCAGCCGTTTCCGCGGAAAACCTGCCGACAAAAACATCCGGGTAATGGTCGTTCCCTACAAGGTATCCATAGGCAACATCTGAAGGACCACCTATGTCACCGGTTGTGTTGGTTGGAACCTGCGGGCCGTCCCCGATCAGCATAAGGAAAGTAAGCCCGTTGGTTGCATAATAGTTTGATACATAGGATTTAATGGCTGCAGCATTGGCTCCGACTGTAGCAATATCCACGATTTCAGTCTGGATTCCCATCGCATTCTTCCAGTCAACAAACGGCTGCATGGCCTGCATGAATGGTCCGTAGCATATGATCAGCATCCTGCCGTAATCATTCACCGGGGTATAATCCATGTTCGCGGTATTCAGGAACTGGTGATTGTAAACCTGTTCAAAATCGTAATCGATCTTCCTGGGTGCAGATAGCCTGTTAATTGCATTAAACTGGCTTGTTCCCAATTGAAAGACCTTAACGGTAATATCCTGGTATACCCTCAGGACTTTTGTTAAAGGATTATAAACAAAAGGGTTTACAACAACGGTTTGTCCCCTGTAATCACGGAGAATGAAAGGACTGCGGAGGCCTGCATTTGAAACGGGATAGAATGCATCCTGCGAATAAGGCCTTCCATATTCATATGTTACAGTTGCAGGATCTATATCGCGGGTTAGGTTCCCTTTGGAGGGAGCTATTGATATACCTGGGAAATCAGTATAGGATGAAGAAAGAACTTCAAGGTCCATGAGTGCCATATCCGGAATAATAACGGAGGCTGTCAGCTTGGGCAGATCAGGAGCCCCTTTTTCGAGGAGGGATGTCCCATTGCTTACAGTAACCGTGTATTCTGCTCCCCTTGGAGTCTTGACTTCATTTAAAAAGAACCCGTCAACGGAGAAATGGATCACCGAAGTGCTGATATCTGAAGATAGTAGTTCGGTTTTTGCCGGTACTGGCTGTGCAGATCGTATGGCAGTCCACTGACCTGCAAAAAGAGATGATACACTCAGCAGTATCAGGAGTAATAAGAGTTTTGATTTCATACCAGGGTATTGTTTTGAGGTTGGTTGGTGGGTTGGATGAATGGAAAGTATATCAGTTCCGGATTACTTTGGTAACAAGTACTTCATTTCCTGAGTAAAACTTGCAGTAGTAAATCCCGGAAGAAAGAGAACTTCCGTCAAGGACAGCCTTGTGGGTGCCGGGGGATTTTTCGCCCTCTTTCAATACCATCACTTCATTGCCGATTGCATTGTACAGGACAATCTTAACTGCCGAAGTTTCTTTCAGGGTATACGTAAGGTATAATTTACTGCTGAAAGGATTTGGCCAGGCGTTGAAGCCCTGGCTGCTGAGCGGAGGTTTTACACCTGTAAAGCCATAATATACCTGGTTGGAGGGTTCCGAAGGACAGCCTGCCGCGTTGGTCACGATGGTATGGTAGGTATCAGTATGAGCCGGTGTATAGATCTGGTTGGTAGCCCCTGCAATGATTCCCTGGCTGTTGTACCATTGGTTGCCAAGTGAAGCTGAAGAAATGAGGTGATCCAGCTCAATGGATATTGCAGGGGTTGGGGGAATTTCACTCAGCGTAACGTCAATCTGCCCGTTGGAGGTAAACAAGCCACTTTTCACTACAACATTGAAAGTGGTGTTTTCAATCGGGGTTGCAACGGGGTTGAAAATATTAGCAAAGTTCAGGGTGGAAGCCGGCGACCAGCTGAATGTATAGTTGCCACTGCCCCCGGTAGTAAAAGCATAAAGTTGTGAGGAACTCCCCGGACAAACCGTTGGCGGAACTGCAAGCAGGTTCACTGTCAATGGACCGGTAGGACTTTCGCTGAAAGGAGGAAAGACAATATAATCGATCCATCCTGCATTCTGACCCGACAAGGTCGATTCATCGGTTTCATAGGTCCAGCTGAAATGGTGCTGGCCTTCCAATACGGGGAAATTAACCCTTGCCCAATCCATGCTTCCCGACCATTCGCCCAATTTTACGCCATCAATGTAGAACCTCAGGAAGTCATAGCCGGATTCGGAGGAAACCTTTCTGTAGAAGGAGATAGTATCAGATGTAAGCACAATTACATCCAGGTACATTTCAGTACGCTGGGAATTGCCAATGTTTCCTGACACCGACCCAAAATTTCCCTCGTACTTGGTGGTGGGGCTGATTTTCCAGTTCTGGTTCCCTGCCTGGCGCCAACTGTACCTGTTGAAATTGTTGGTTTCATAATCTTCAATCTGGGGGCCGACGGTAGGGAATAAACTGGAAACTGCATTGTATGGGCCGGCGGTTGCAGTAAAGTACAATGAGAATTCAGTTCCCAGGGGTGCATCAGGGCTGATTGTAAAACTGAAGGTCGATTCAACGGAATTCCCGGGCGCCAAAGCAGGAAGGGATTGTGCAGGAGTGTTGATTGTGATGTATTGCCCGAAAACAAATAATTCTGCCGTGAGGGCTGATGAAGTACAATGCCCGGTGTTGGAAGTGGGTATTGTAACATAGATCGTTTCGCCCGGATCAAGCTGGCCGTTTCCGTTTCCGCCGGTTGCTTCATCCACGGAGAAAATGCCTGAACTGAGGTTCGGGGCAAGGAATTGAATCCCGAAACCGGAAGCGAATGTGCTTGTGTCAGCAGTAGTGGTTATTGTGAAGTTTGCAGTATGGAGGTCAGGTATATAGGCATGTGCCTGGATTGAAAATGCATCTGTTGCAGAGGCTGAACCATTGCTTGAGATCATGGGCCAGGTATGGGTGCCCCCGGTCACTGTAACATAGGGATCGTTGGTGGTAAGCGTTGACAGTGCATTCACGGCGTCTGTATTGCCGAAGTTTTCCATGGTGAGATCCATGGTGAGAGGCTCGCCAAATTCAGCTACCTGGTTGTTATTGCCACCTGCATCCTTGATAAGGTAAGAATTCAATACAAGGTAAGGTCCATCGGGTGAAGCGACCATAACACTGTCAATATAAGGCTGATGGTTTTGCTTGGTAATTACTACGCTTGCATATCCCGGTTCCGTGAATGGTATTACGGGGATGTTGGCAAGCCCGCTGGCATCAGCTTCCACTGCTCCATGGAGTATATTGTTCTTTGAAATTGCGACATAGGCATAAGGTTCTGTCTGGACAGTAAAAACAGGAGCACCGAGAGGAAGAAGGGGATCATAGTTAACTGTAAGAGCTGGAGGTACCGAGTAATAGACCATGAGGGAAGGATCGCCCATGAGGCAATAGATTTCCCAATAGTATTGTTTCATACTTGAACTGGATTCCTGTACTGCCAGGTTACCGGCAAAAACCATCTGGTCCATGCTGCTATACCATTCTCCATAAGGCTCGCCATGATCATGGAAGGTCCTGTCATAAGCTCCAAGCCCATGGGTTTCATAGGTTGGATCTACCACAATCTGACCTACACCAACACCCCAATAATAATCTTCGTCCCAATAGCTGTTGTTGGATGCCCCGATATATCCAAGGGCACCTTTATCAGCGGCTCTCAATAGTTCCTCTCCAAAGCAGGTCTGGTTATATGTGCTGGTCTGGCAACAGTTTCCGACCATCAGGCTATATTGATGTGCATTCTGCATTGCAGGAATATCACTTATCTGAAACGAAGGATCTGCCCATCCCGAAACGCTGCCATGAGCTGTATAATTGGCGTAGCAAACGCCATTGCTGATGTTGGTCTGAATATTTTGCGAATAGTTTCCTCCCGCGGGTTCGGGCTGAAGATAGGTATGCGAAGTCAGGCCATGGTCTGGATTGAAGTAATATGTAGTCCCATAATTAATCTGACCATTCCCCCAAACTGGTCCGTAACTTGCATCGGCACCTGCAGCCATAACGCATTCGTTAAGGTAGGAGGGGTCCGGAATGAGGTATTGTTCATATTCAAGGGTCTTGTCAATCTGGGGTTGCAACTGAGCAAGGTTTGTTGCTGAGAACCTTCCGTAATAAACTTCAGGGAGGAAATCACCACTGTATTCACAATAATAGAGATCAGTCACATGTCCGCCACAATCATAGGCCGGAATTTGTGCCACATCCCCAACAAAAAGGACAAAGGTAGGTGCCGGGTCAGCAGGAGTACCATTCGTGTAAAGCCCTTGCAGGTATGCTTTAATGGAATTGAAAGTGTTGCCAACTGCCGGATCATCCGTATATGCCTGCACAACCGTGAATCCCTTTCTTGTCTTCCATTGCACAAAAGGTTGCAAAGCATCATGGAACATGGGCGGAGAAACGATCACATATTTCACCGGCATTTTCATGAGGGTATCTCGATCAGTTGCTGCAGGTTGAAGGTTCAGGACTTTATTGTAGATGCTGCGGAAATAGGGGGAGTCAAATTGGGAACGCATTTCCTTGGTCTTTGCTATATTTCCCCCGATGAACCTGATATCCACAACAAGGTTATCATATACGCGCAGCGTGTTGGTCACTGGATTGTATTGCACAGGAGAAATCACCAGGTTGGCAAGCCTCACACCTCTCAGGAAACCCTGGATTTCAACCTTTGCCAGGTCGGCGCCAACGAATTGGTCCTTTGAATAGGTTGCAACATTAAAGGCGAAGTCCGCCGGCCCTTTGGCATTCTTTGCCTGTGGTGCCTGCAAAGGGAATATCTTATTGGAAATGCCATAGTCAGAAAGTCTATACTCGGAAATTGTATAACTTACTACCCGGACTTCAGGGACTGCATCAACAGGTACTTCAATGAGCTTGCTCAAAACCGGCAATTCCGGATCACCGATCTGGCTGCTTTTGGAATATCCATTTGCGTAAAGTTGGGCGAAATTCCCTTTAATAGTTTCCTGGTTCAGGTAACCAAATGTTCCAAATGTGTTAACCACCTGCAACCGCAGGTAAGAACTTTCGGTAACATCCAGGCGGTTTTCAGCTCCAACCTTAAGTTGAACATATTCAACAGCATGCAGCTTCAGTGAATATGCAAGCACAAGGATGCAAAGGAGAACCTTTGAATGAAGCACGGTAGTGATTTTCATGTGATTACGTTTATGTTTTAACGGAAAAAGAGAAGACAAAGTTATATCTTTTTAAATCAAATACTAAACTTCATTAAGAAAAGAAAAAGAATTAATAACAGGATGCATACCGAGTTTTTAGAATCATGCATAAATGGTTTAATATCAATTTGTTATGTATTTTAATACAATAGCAAATGAAGTGTGTTCTAAGAAAGAGCAGAGTGCTGCAAAGGGGGATTAACTGAGCCAAAATTACGCAGTAGTTTAATCTTTCATAAACTACTGCGTAATTTGGAATGCTGAATAATTTCGGGGAATAATTGTATCTAAATGTTTTCCTGCAATATTAATACCGGTTTGACGATGGTGAAAAGCCTGTAATTTAGTCCCCTCCCAATTTTTAGGGTGAGATTGAATCTTTACGGAAGGATGCTGGCTACAAACATGTTTGCATTATTATCCACAATGATCATATCCCCCGAGTCAACCAGACCGTCCCCGTTGGCATCTTCAGGAATATACCCGGTTCCAAAAGTCGAGGCCAGGTTGTCCACAGGGATCATATCACCGGAATCAACAATACCATCGTGGTTTACATCACCGCCATAAATACAATATTTGCCGTTTACAAGCGCCAGGTTTTCACCAAAGGTTTTTGCCGGGGTATCGAAAGAGTAATTAACGGTACCCGACGAAAATGATACCGGGAATGCTGTTGTGGTTTCAATGCTGTTGCGGTGTTTGATGGTGATGTAATAGGATCCTGATAATCCGGCAGGAATTGTATTTATCATAATATTCCCGTTGGTGCTGAGGTCAATAAGCCCGGATGTGTATTCAATAGTTCCATAGTTTGCATCATTGTGTAATTCAACAGTAACCTGGTCAGCGATACCCTGTCCGAAATGTGGCCCTGATTCATCAGAAGCCTGGTTCATGGATGCTCCCCCGGAATATAAACCTTCGAGGAAAATATTCAGGTTAAGTGTTTTTGATACTGAAGATCCCGTTAGTGCAATATCATCGATTTGCCAATCCTCTATTTGCCAGGAAGAGCCGTTTACAGCGAAAGCAAATTGGAAGGTGACTGAGCCAACATCGGGAGTCGATATTATCAGGTTTTTTGTTTCCGGTCCAAAAATTCCGGATTGAGCATGAGACCATACTGGATTCCAGGTAGTCCCGCCATCACTTGTTGTCCAAACCTCACACGAAGATTCGGAACTGTAAGAGTAAATATAATTTTTAAAGGACAGGTTAAGAGTAGTTTGTCCCGATGTATTGATGACCGGAGAAGTAAGATAAGACCGGTTATAAAAATAGGGACTATAATAGGAAAAACCGAGTTCAGGAGAGGTGCCTCCTGCAGAGTTGCCAATATTGACCATCCAGTTTGTAGGCGCTCCAGTCCCATGCACCTGCCAGCATTGTGGAGGTGAATTAAGGGATTGGGTACTGAAATCCTCGGTATAAGGTAATGTAACTGCAGGACAAGGCAGGTAAAAGGTATATGGACCGGCCCAATTGCTGGTAGCCCCACTGCCACAATTACTCTGTACATAATAACTGTATGAATTACCAATGGTCAGCCCGTTCAAAGTATATGGATTCGATACTGTGCCAGTGATCATGGTTCCATTCCCGAGGGCAAACCCGGCAGGACCCCATTCGATATTCCATGCATTGGAACTTGATGTCCAGCCGAGAGCAGCAGATGTTGCTGTGATATTTGTTACATTGAGCGCGGTGGGTGTAAGGCAGGAATTACATTTAATCGTGATCCAGTATCGATTCAGTGAATCGCATTGAACCTGGTCCGAATAGGATGGTGCTAAAAATACATAGTAGGTTCCTGCCGAAGGAAGCAGAGCGGTAATCGGGGTAGTGGCACCCGGGAAACTCGTGTAGGATGCATAAAACAAAGACGAAGTGCATGGGGAGGCAGCAATACCGTACTCAATGGTGAACTCAGAACCGCCTGAAAGCGTTACTTCCCTGGGGCCGGAAATCGTGAATGAATACCAGTCTGTATCACGGTGTGATCTGTGTAACCAGGCTGTGCCGCATATGGTATCGCCGCAATTGATGGATCCGGTTGAAGAAGGCACCATTTCGCAGCCATTGTTGGTAGTGGCACCACATGATTCTGCTTCCGCTACCGCATGAATCGGACAATTAAAGTAATGGGTGCGGAAGGTCTTTTTGACCCAGGCGCTTGCATCCGTGGAACTGCAGTAGGTCCTTACGTAAAAATCATAATCGGCGCCAGGGAGCAGATTTGACAAGGTATACACCGGAGTCGAATTGATAAGGACGGTAGTGCCATTCCCTTGTACAAATCCTGCAGGGCCCCACTCAAGGTTCCATTGATGGTTGGTCGAAATGGTGGATGGAGTCCATGAAAGAATAGCTGAGGTTGTAGTAAGTGTTGCCGTGGGGATATTTACATTGGTCGGAGGGAAACAGGTATAGATATCCACATGGACAGGTCCGATCCTTTCTGATTCCCCAAAATCATATTGTGCGGAGACTTCGTAATCGTAGCCTCCTTTTGGACGTGCAAGATCATTATATAATAGGGCCGGGATATTATTGGCGATCATAACATTATCGCGGTAAACGTTGTACCCTGTTAAGCTTGATGAAGGAGCCAGAGGAGCATTTAATGCGGGTTGTGAAGGGTTATGACCTGTTACACTAAGATCAGAGGATGATGTGGTGCCTGGAGCCTGTTCGAACTGAATGAATTGAGGCTTTATTGATGAAGGCACCGGATTATTGAAGGAAGGTTGCGGAGATGCAATCTGGACCATGGGGATACCCTGCTGTGGAGCCAGCACCGGGCTTTCAGAAACGAAACCCTGGATAGTCCAATTAAATTCCCAATTCCAGGCTTCCTTCACAGAAAACCATCCATAACCGGTGTTGATCATATCACCTTTACCTGCGACAGCGGGCCCGCTACCTAGTCCTGCAGGATACCCGTTCACGGTTTCTACTATTTCATATCCAAACCAAAGCTCCTCAGTGCCATCAATCAGTATTGGTGAGCTAAGTGTTACTTCATTCCACGCATTTATAAACGGATCAGTAACAACCTGGGAAAGTACTAACGTTGCAGCATCAGTTCCTTTCCAGACTTTTAACGTGTAGGTTGCGTTTGCATCTGCAACAACGAAACGGATCTTTTTAAGATAGGTTCCGTCATAAGGTGCAATATCGGAAACCGGCCACCTGGAGGCAACACTAAAGGTCATGGGGGCGTTATATCCAAGTCCGCCATAAATAGATCCATTGTCCCAATGAATCCATTGGTCAGCCACTGAACCCGGAGCCATCCAGGTCAAGTGGACATTGTTAAAAGCAGGGCCAGTAATATTTGCCTGCAAATTAACCGGTGGTGCATAATACGGTTGCAGACAGAAATTCTGGGTAGTAGTATTTCCTTGTATTATTTCAATCGGGAAAATGGTTTGGCTTGCGTCTTGAAAGAGGGCTGTAACATTATAGGTTCCAACCGGTAAAAATAACTGGTAATGACCCAGGGCATCAGATGTGGTGGAATAGCCACCTGTAGTGATTGTTGCGCCTGCAATAGGAATAGTACAATTGGGCTCTTCAGTAACAGTTCCTTCAAGGGTTCCCACAGAAAGATTCATATCAAATTGTACCTGGGCGATAATCTGCTCAAGACCCAAATTGGCATCAGGGGGTGAAGCTGGATCAGGGTTGGTGCCGTCTTCAAAAAATAATAGTCCGCGATGAGTATCGGTATAAAACGAGCTCCATTGAGCTGTGCAGGAATTACCACTCGAATTTTCATCTACTGCAACCACAATATTGTTTCCGGAATAATAAAAAGGAGTAGGTAAAAGAATTTCAACCCATGTTCCGGCAACAGGATCTGGAATTGTTCCCGAGAAGACAAGATTCATGGAAGCGACCGGCACCCAATCTGCAGTACTTGCAAACTCTGTTTTGGTAATATTCCCCAAATAGACTGTCCAATTATTCCAGCTTGAAAATGTCGAACCGCCTCCAGCATAATAGAACCTGATCTTTGAAATGAACCCGCTTGTACCTCCACCATCGGTTATTTCACTTCCGAGGTAGATCTGCTGGCTGTAACTGTAATTGTAACATGAGTAGATTGGATATTGTCCTGATAGATCAGAGCCTGATCCTATTTGAACAGTAATTCCTGCCCCATATTCATAAGCGCCCATATCAATTGAATATTCGTTGATTCTGGGATTTCCATCGAGGTCCAAAGTCTGGCTGTTAAAATCATTCCATCCTGCGTCAATACAAGGGCTCGCTTCTAATAACCTGAAATTGCCTGATACCGGATTGACAAAATTTGGATCGGCAGAAATGTTCCCTGAACCCGGGGGCAAGGGATCGGTACAGCAATTAACGAAAGAATTTCCGTCATAATTTGAAATATTACCAATATTGTCGGTATTTCCCCATATAATGCAATTCTGAAACTCACCGCCATTTATGACATAACTCGCCCCCCCCCAATTCAAGGCGGTGTTATTCGTTATTGTACATCCAGTAATAAAAATATTCTGGTTATCATAATAATCA
>Ga0079306_1002033_pt1 | contig 11947 bp, 9 predicted proteins | sample Methanotroph_Enr_FD_79181 | JGI IMG/M metagenome (GOLD analysis project Ga0079306, IMG submission 79181) | Enriched soil microbial communities from Old Woman Creek wetland in Ohio, USA - Methanotroph_Enrichment_5 | ecosystem: Environmental > Terrestrial > Soil > Wetlands | place: USA: Ohio...
CAACGGGTTCCATTGATCTGACCGTTTCGGCCGGCACACCGGCTTTTACCTACACGTGGACAGCTAGCAACGGAGGTGTGGTTCCGTCGGGCCAGGCCGGTAACCAGGATCTTTCGGCTTTGGTGGCCGGGAAATATACAATAGTTGTAAATGATACAAAAACATGTGGAGCCACTGCATCCGTTATCTTGACCGAGCTTTCTGCTTTGGTCGCCAGCGAAAGTCACACTACAGTCCCTTGTTCACTGGGAGCAACGTCTGTCACTATCACAGCCCTGGGGGGAACTGCTCCGTATTCGGGGACAGGCACTTTTGCCCAATTTGCAGGAACTACAACTTATACGGTAACTGATGCCAACAGCTGCACGTCCTCTGTTGCTGCAATTGTCGTTGCCGATCCCAATTCGGCCCCGGTTATAACAACCTGCCCGGTAACACGTAATATTACCGGATGTACTACCGCCAACATTTCAGGGCCGGCTTTCTCGGCGCTGCTTACCAATTCTTCTTATTTGGAATTCGGTAGTATGAATAACAAGGGTGTGGCTTCCGATAACTGCTCCATCACCACGATAACATACCAGGATGTTGCTACTACCTCCTGCCCCATAGTAGTTTCCCGAACCTGGACTTTGGGTGATGCAAGCGGTCTTACCAGCACATGCATACAAATCATTAATGTAAACGATATTGACGCCCCTCTATGGACGACTACTGCCGGCACACTTAACAGGACAATAGAATGCAGCGATGGCGCCGGTTTGGCAGCTGCCATGGCACTATTTCCTGCTGCAGCTGATGCTTGTGATCCGGATGTTTCCAATATTGTCAAAACAAGCTTCTCATTCGTAGCTTCTACCGGATGTTCTCAAAAAGGTTCTTATACCAACACCTGGCAGGTAACCGATGAGTGTGGTAACACCAGTGCTGCTTATACCCAGATTATCACAATTACTGACAACACTGCTCCCATATGGCTAACAGCTATAGGGTCACTCGACCGCACTTTGGAATGTAGTGACATTGCCGGTCTTATCACAGCCCAGACATTGAAACCTGTTGCTTTTGACCTGTGCGATGGAAATGTAAGCAACATAGTTAAAAACGCAGGGCCCTTTGTACCAGGAGGCATTTGCGCGAACCAGGGGACGTATACCAATACATGGACCGTTTCCGATGACTGTGGAAATGTAAGCGTTGCTTTTTACCAGCATATCACCATCAACGACAATTCATCACCTGTTTGGGTTACAGCTCCGGGCTCTCTTGACAGATCAGTGGCGTGCAGTGATGCGAGTGGTCTTGCAGCTGCACAAACAATGTATCCGGTAGCATGGGATTATTGCGATGGCGATGTTTCAGATATAAATAAAACAAGCGGGGTGTTCGTTCCATCTGCCGGGTGTATTTTGGAAGGTACTTATACCAATACATGGACTGTTTCAGATGATTGTGGAAACGTAAGTGCCATATATACGCAGGTAATTTCCATTGAAGATAATACGGACCCGATTATTCAGTGTCCTCCCAGCGATGCCTTTTCGTGTGATGCTCCTTCATTGGATCCCTCTGTAACGGGGTTTGCTGTGACATCGAGCGACTGTGCTGCAAATCCTGCACTCACCTGGGCGGATGTTATTGTTCCCGGAGGCTGTGCCGGAAATTATAAGATTATCCGTACCTGGACATCCACCAACATCTGTGGTAATTCCAATACCTGCGACCAAACGATTTTTGTGCAGGATGTAACCCCACCTGCCATTGCCTGTGCAGTATCAGGGAATCAAAATATCTACCCGAATCCGGCTGCTGCATATATCCACCCGGATAATTCATGGGATGCAACAGCAACAGATAATTGCAGTGGCGTTACATTAATGGCATCTCTCACCGGAGCAACAGTTTCAGGTCCTCATGCTTCATTAAGCGGGGTTTCTTTCAACGAAGGAGTAACCACCGTTACATGGACTGCAACCGATGGTTGTGGAATCAGTGCTGACTGCGAATTTACAGTAACAGTAGTTTACAAACCCGAGATCAACTGCCCGGCCGACATAACCAGTAGCAATGATCTGAACGTTTGCACTGCGGCTCTTTTCCCGGATTTCCCGACAAGGATAATCGGTTCAATACCAATAAACTATTCATGGGTTATGACCGGTGCCACTACAGGTTCAGGAACCGGACCCATTGGCAATTACACTTTTAATAAAGGCGTGACCTTTATTACCTGGACAGCAACTAATGCTGCAGGTGCCGATGCTTGTACTCAGACAATTACAGTTAACGATAGCCAGGCTCCTGTTTTTAGTGTCCCTGCCAACAAAATTTATTGTGTGAAGGATATTATCACGGCCGACTATTTCGAACCAACAACGGATATTACTCCAGTTCGTCCCGACTATTATCTTTTTGCAGCCGGAACTACAGATCTTAACCTGAATCCGGCAAGTTTTAGTGACAATTGCCCTGCATCCTGCATTTTCGAGATCCGCTGGCGCATTGATTTCCAGGATGGCTCTTCCCTGCCTGCCTTTCCGGCTACATATATAACAGGTCAGCCATCCACCTATGGAGCGGATATTCTGCTGCCGGGAAATACTGCTACAGCTGAGGTTCATCATATAACATACCAGGTTGTGGATTGCAGCGGAAATGTTTCGGCACCAAAGTCGGTAAACATTACGATAAACCCCCGGCCCAATGTTATTAAACTTAATTAAAACTGTAAATGAAAAAAGAACATGAAAAAACAAGATCATTACTACAAAATGCTTCACGGCATTTGTACCTGAAAGTTATTCCCGGAATTATTTCAGTGGAAGCTCCCTCTTCGCGACTGAATTGTCCGGGTATTTTGCCTCCACATCATATATGTACAATCAAAACCCATGCCTATGAAAAATGATAAAAAGAATTCAAAAGCCTGCCGGAAGGCAGCAAATCACAAATAACCCATTTATTAAACTAACCATTAAATATGAAAAAGAATAAACATCAAAAAATTTTAATACTACTAGATCACTAAATAACAATAACAAAAAAAAAAAATTCAAAAAATGAAAAAGCAAATTGTAATTATGGTCATAGCGTTTATCGCTATTAGCTTCACCACTGCCTATGGGCAGGTAACGGTTCCCAGCCCTCGTGCTGTTGATGTTCTATGCCTTGGCGCTGATGCCCTTCACCCAATGGCAGGTACTCCTTATACTTACCAGGTTGATGTTCCTACTCCCGTAGGTACAAAAGAATATACATGGTTTGTTACGCAAGACAAAAATTTTATCACTGCTGGCGCTTTGACAGGAAACATTCAGTTACAAGGCGGCACATTCCTGGCAACAACAGGTGCAGGCTATAATAATGCAGGATCGGGAACAGCTACCTTATCATTAATCTGGAAGTCTTTCGTATATGACGCCGCAAACCCCGTGTTTGTCGTAATACAGGTCAAGAGTTCAGTAGCAGGTGCTTGTAATCCGAACAACCTGAAAGTGTTCAAGATTCAACCCCTTAATTCTTTCACACTTGATGTGGCAAATGTGGGTGCCGACAAGACTACGGTATCACCCTGGTCAACCCCCATTAACCGCTGTTTATCGAACATGGTTTCATCTTTTTATGATGTAGCAGATGATAAGGTAAAAACCGATTATGGCGTTGATTACCTGTATTTTGTAGTTACAGCAGCCAATTTCACCACTTCATGGAGGCCAAGCGTTAAGTTATCAGGCATTGAAGCCGGCGAAACTGTAACTGCAGTTGAATGGTTCCGTCCTACCGATGCAGCCTTTGCAACTCCCGAAGCAATGCCTCTGTCCGGGACAGAATATATTTCTACCAACCCGGTTACTGTTCTTGATCCATCTGGAAATGTCGGAGCCGCAGGTGAAGGCATTGTTATCAGGGTTACTCTTGACCATACCAACGGGGCAAATATTTACGAGGGACTTACCGATGAAACTGTTACATTGGCTGTGGATGGTAAAACCATGTTAAGTTCACCGCCGGCATCACAATTGGGTGATGTTCATTTTTCATCATCCCTTCCTCCAGGTAATGGTTTGTGCGGTAAAGAAGACGGATACCAGTTTGATACGGCTACCCAGGTTCTTAAAGCCAGGCCGGATGTTCAGGCAGTTCCCCCGTCATCACCATTCCTGCCAATCAAACCATAACGGCTTGACCGTTTGACAATTGCTTTTTCAAACCTGAAAATTTCCTCCGCCTGCAATATTATGTAAGCGGAGGAATCAAAGGGTTCGGAGAAGTATACTAAGTCAAAGCCGGTTATTCTGAAATGTATTCCACCACCCGGGAATTCCGGGAAAAAGGGAAGATGCATCCATTAGATACAACCGGTATGTATTCTGAAATAGTATGCTATGGTGAATAAACATGTTGAGATGCTTTGCATTTTCTTCCAAACTGTCCAGGCTAATGAACTGAACAGGTTTTTGTTTTTGCTTTAGTATGTTGTTGTCTGGATTTAAAAACCATGATACGGAATTTTGTTTTAAAAACCACTACACAATAAAAAACATGTGCCGGTAAAATGATACAACACCAATACTGCGCTGCTATGCGATAGTGGCTGCCATATCACGGAAGGGTTTGGCATTCCTGCATTAGTTGCACTTTGTAAATCCGTTTCCTGCCATAAGTGAAATTGTTAATGAATCCTGAATCAAGAAATCACATAATATATAAGGTTGAATGGTAATTATTTATAACAAGTATGCATCCATATGCTCATCGCAGGATGAAGTATGTAAACTAAAAAGAGCTCCTGGCTTGCTCAATCATAAATCGTTGCCGGATATCGGGAATGCGGACCATAACACTTTGGCCCCGAAACCACCGCGATCCGTTATGAAAATTCTTCATAATACAAGGAACGGTATGACGCATAGACCTCCTGTTGAGAGCCGACCAGGAGGGAATGAAAAAGACTATAATACAACCTACGGCTCATTTTTCCTGGAAGTCTGTTTAAGACGCAACTTCTGACGGGTTTATATTACCCGCATGTTTAATAATGAGACAGGGTGGGCGAATAATATCCCTGAAATAGAACTGAACCACTAGAACTACTATAAAAAACTACGTGAAACGACCTTTAAATAAACTTATTCGTATGCTGCTGGTAGTAATACCGCTGCTGCTTGCTTTGGCTCCCGCCACTGCTCAGACGAATATGGTATATGCAGGTCAAACCACTGAACTTAGTGTTGCCGAAATACCTGGCGACACCTATACCTGGGAATTGTATAACGATGTAACAGGTGTAAACTTTGCAACCATTCCGGGCAACTGCCCGCAAACGCAGGCCTTATTTACCGGAAATATCGTTACGGGTCCGGTTATTCATGTTACATGGCTTAGCCCCGGAACATATTTCTTCAAGGTTACAGCACAGAGATCAGGTTGTACCACGAACCTGAAAATCGGCAAAATAATCGTGCAGCACCCGTTGCCAACAACTTCACTTATCCTAAGCCAGTCGTCAATTTGTGTTGGAGAGAGTACCAACCTCGAAGTTGATTTAACCGGCACTGCACCATGGAGTATTACCTATCGTATTACCAACCCGGATGCAACCATACAAGATAGTACTGTAAACAACATTCCGGGGAATACTTCACTGATCCCGTTTAACCCATCCGCCGCCGGCACTTACAGATTAGAAGTGATCAGCGTAACAGATGCATTCAGTATCAACAGCACACCTTCGAACTCCGTAATTCTGACAGTGAATGCCAAACCCGGCAGCTCACACATTTATCAATATGACCCTTTAATAAAAAAGAAGAAATAGCATGAACAGACTCAGAATCATATTGTTGACCATACTGCTTGCAGTTGCCTACGGGGCAGCCGGCCAGGGGTATGTGATTGACAGTGTGTGCCGGGGCGCTGAACGGCACTACCGCATTGACGGTGAAGCCGGATCTTCTTATTTATGGACTTTGACTGATGCAACCGGCGCAATGGTTACGTTGCCCGAAACCGCTGATACCGTTTCCATTACCTGGAACATGGCAGCCGGTGATTATGTTCTATCAACTCTTCAGACAAGTATACATGGGTGTGACAGTCTTGAACTGGGCACTATCAAAGTATTTGACTTACCTCTTGCTTATGCTGGTGACAATATTCACCGTTGCAGCATTAACCCGTACACTTTTGCTAGTGCAACAGCTTCAGGGTATAGCAGCCTGCTATGGGTGAGCAACGGTGATGGTAAATTTAATGATTCAACGATATTAAATCCGGAATATTCTTTCGGTCCCGCCGATATAGCTCTTGGTTCAGTTACATTTACCCTTAAAGCTACTGGCTTTGGAAAAGAAGGAAGCTGCCCGCCAACGGAATCATCGATGACTATTAGTTTTAAAAATGAGATAATTCCATTATTTGCTCCAATCGGACCATTATGCCTCAACAGCTCAGCACCTGCACTGCCCCTCGTTTCGATGAATGGCATTACAGGAAACTGGACACCTGCTGGAATTAATACATCTGTAGTCGGTTCAACACTATATACTTTCACTCCCGATGCCGGCCAATGCGGACAGGTTATCACTTTTGAAATAAAAGTTGCAAGCCCGGAAATTACAAATATTCAAGTATTTACATCTTCAAATGGCTTGGCAAACGGATATGCCAAAATAAGTGCCGATGGTACAGCTTCATCACTCGCTTATTCTTTAAACGGAACAGATTGGCAGACTTCGGAAATCTTCACAAAACTTGCTGCCCGAACCTATACTGTCATGGTAAGAAATGACAATGGATGCATAATTTCCCAACAATTTACTGTTCCGAATACCTTGACCGGGGCAGTGAAAGTTTTAGCAGGTAATATAGAAAGTTGTATTTCTGTGCCGATTGATATCCCGGTCAGGTCCTATGATTTCACCAGGATTTCAGCATTTACAGTACAGCTCGCTTTCGATCCGTCAATAATGACATTCAATGGGATTTCACAGATGAACCATCTTTTAAGCAATGGTATTTTATCAACTACTTTGGTTTCCCCGGGAGTTCTGCAGGTCAGTTTCAGCTCAGCTGATTCACTCAACTTTCAAAGCGAGGACCAATTGTTCTCTCTCAATTTCATTGGCGTATCATCCGGACAAACCGAATTAAAATGGAATCTGGTGGAATGTGTTATTTATTCAGCTTCCGGCTATGAGATACCTGCTATTTATACTAAAGGATCAGTAGATATCAGGCCGGTGCCCCAGATTTATTTTGAGGGCAACGGCGGTTATTGTGAAAAAACACCTCACAAACTTAAAGTCGGATCGTTAACCGGTCAGAATCTCAGTTATGAATGGACCAGCCCGTGGGGCACAACTCAAACCGGGCCGGAATGGGATCTTGGCTCACTGGATATGTCAGCTTCAGGAACTTACCAGGTGAAGGCATCTGATGGTACTGCATGCGCTACGACAGAAACTCTTGATTTGCAGGTTTATCCTAATCCGCATATCAAACTGCAGGATTATGACACCTTATGTTCCGAACATGAAGTAATGCTGAATGCCGGTCCAGGTTTTGCCGCCTATAAGTGGCAGGATGGAAGCACAGAGCCACAATTACTGGCAACTTCCGAAGGGATTTACTGGGTAACCGTAACTGATAATAATGGATGCCAGGCCAGCGACTCGGTATTGCTGCGTCAATGCGAATTAATGCTTTGGATGCCGAACGTTTTTACGCCTGACGGGGATGGTATCAATGATGTGTTCTTGCCAGTGTATAACCCGGATATTGAAATTACCTTCCAGATGCAGATCTTCAATAAATGGGGCGAACAGATATTCAGTACAAACGATATCGCCAAAGGGTGGGATGGAACTTATAAAGGACAGCTTTGCACCGAGGACGTTTATTCTTGGGTAATTTCCTTCTCAGCCCCTAAAACATATAAATTCCTGCAAAAATCACCACAAAGCGGTAATGTAATGCTTCTTAAATAAGTCAACGAAATGAATGCAAAAAAAACAGCCCTTATACTTCTGGTGATCCTTTCCTGGATGGCCAGGGGTATTGCCCAGGATGTGATTTATTCGCAGTTTTATGCGAATCCTTTATATCTGAACCCGGCTTTGGCAGGGGCGAAACTTGACCAGAGGATTACCCTGAATTATCGGAATGAGTGGCCTAGCATCAAAAAAGGTTATGTGAGTTACAGCGCAAGCTGGGATCAGCAGTTCGATAAAGTATCGGGTGCACTGGGCTTAATTGTCAATGCGGATGTTGCAGGAGGAGGCGTTTACAACAGGTTCAGCGGAAGCGGAATATATTCATACCGGGTTCAGGCAACGCGTTTTATTGTATTGAATGCCGCCATCGAAGCAACTTATATGCAATACAAACTGGATTGGAACAAACTTGTTTTTGGCGACCAGATTGATATACGTACAGGAAACCTGGAACCTACAAGGGAATATGTTCCGGCTAAACTGAATGTCGGGAATATTGATTTTAGTGCTGGCGTACTAGGCGGCTACAAGGAGAGCCTGTATTTTGGTGTTGCCGTAAACCACCTCACCCGGCCTGATATCGCTTTTTATGAAGGAAATGCCAACAGGCTGCCGATGCGTTGGACAGTACACTCCGGAGTATTAATCGACTTCCGGCAAGGAATGGACGGTGAAGATTTGCGCAATTTTTCCATATCCCCGAATTTCATTTATGTGCAGCAGGGGCAATTCCGTCAATTGAATATCGGGATGTATGTAAATAAGTTTCCTTTTGTTACCGGACTTTGGATGAGACATAATTTTGGTAACCCCGATGCCATTATTGCACTGCTTGGTTTCCAGGCTAAGAATTATAAAATAGGATACAGTTACGACTATACTATTTCAAACCTGACCAACAGGTCAGGGGGGTCTCACGAAATATCAATCGCATGGTTGTTTCTGCGGCCTTTAAATTCCGGTCGCAATCATGCAATGAAATGCCCTACTTTCTAAAAGACAAAACAAATTTTCACCAATTAACGGCAGAAAAATATATAGTATTTTCCAGTTCTGAATTATTGAATCTCCTGAGGTAAAATGGCTTAATTTTATCCTCTAAATAATTTGGCATCCATGAAGTTCAAACATATCCGGTATGTAGTATTATTGGGAGCATTTGCTATAATCGGGATCATTGCGGTTCAGTTATACTTTATTAAAAAAGAATGGAGCAATAAGGAAAAACAATTTGCCCAAACGGTTACCATTTGCCTTAGGAATGTAGCAACAAAACTTTATCAGTTCAATCATACTTCGCCCTCAACACCTAATCCTGTGCGGCAATTGTCGTCGAATTATTTTGTAGTGGATGTGAACTCCGAGATAGATGCCAACATCCTTGAGCATTACCTGAAGACGGAATTTGAAAGATACAATATACAAACTGATTACGAATATGGTATTTATAATTGCGAAACCGATGCAATGGAATATGGCAATTATGTGTTTTACAACGGGAAAGTGAAGCCGGATGGCGTTTCAGCTAATCTATCCAAATACAGCGGTTATAATTATTATTTCGGGGTTAATTTCCCTTTATTGAATAATACGATTGCCGGTGACATGACCATCTGGTTTTTCCTTGTCGGGATACTGGCTGTTTCTGTTATTTTCTTCGCGTATTCCATATTTGTAATTTTGAAACAGAAAAAACTGTCGGAGTTGCAGCGTGATTTTATCAACAATATGACCCATGAATTTAAGACACCCATTGCCAGTATAAATATTGCAGCCGATGTGATCTCCAATCCCGAATCCATCAAAGAGCCGGCTCGCATACTGACTTATGGTACCGTGATCAAGCAGGAAGTGAACCGGCTGAACGACCAGGTAGATAAAGTTCTGCAGATAGCCAGGATTGAAAAAAGCGGCTTTCACCTGCGGATGGAAAAGCTTGACCTGAATGCTTTGATCAACCAGGTAGTTGAAAATTGTCTTGCAAACCACAGCAGTGAAGTACAGATAAAAAAAGATTTATCATCAGATATCGGACCTGTGGAAGGTGATCGCATGCATCTTACAAATATATTGTACAATTTGCTCGATAATGCAGTGAAATATGCCGGTGATTCGCCCGAAATAAAAATTAGAACCACACTAAAAGACAACAAGCTGATGGTTTATATCAGCGATAACGGACCGGGTATCGGGCGGGCGCACCAGAAAAGAGTTTTTCAAAAATTTTATCGTATTCCGACTGCCAATCTCCACGATGTGAAAGGTTTCGGCCTTGGATTATTTTATGTTAAAAGTATATGCGATGCGCATCACTGGAAAATCAGCCTTGATCCCTCCCCGTCAGAAGGAACAACATTTGTACTGGAAATACCTCAAAAACCATTGAACGGATGAGAAATGCACGGATTTTATATGTGGAAGATGATCTTACACTCTCTTTTGTAACCCGCGATAACCTTGAAAGAGCAGGGTACTCAGTTGATTCATGCGATGATGGAATAAAAGCTTACGAGAAGATCGCAAACGGGAATTATGATCTTTACATCCTTGATGTAATGCTTCCGAAAATTGACGGCTACACTCTTGCACGAAAGATCCGGGAGAAAAATGAAGCTGTTCCCATTCTTTTTCTTTCAGCCAAATCAACGCTTGACGATAAATTATATGGATTGCAATTAGGCGCTGATGATTATATTACCAAGCCATTCAGCATTGAGGAACTGATACTTAAAATCGAAGTTTTCCTTAAACGCAGCAATATTGATTCTTCACGAATGCAGAAGGAGACGGCATATCAGATAGGCAAATTTACTTTCTCCCTGTCAGGGTTGAAGCTTACCTATGAAAGCAATTCTTTTTCGCTTACACACCGCGAAGCCGAATTGCTGGCATATCTTTATACTCACTCGGGCATCATCCTAAAAAGAGACGATATCCTGAACAAGGTATGGGGAAATGATCATTTTTTCTCCAGCCGCAGCCTCGATGTGTTTATTTCGCGCCTGAGAAAGCTGCTACAGCCCGATTCAAATGTCAAGATTGAAAATATTCATAATATTGGATACAGGTTGGTGGTGAACAGTTGATTTTATATGGTTTCAGCGTTTCACGGTTCATGTCTTAGATTCCAAATTCCAAACCCTTATCCCAAATCACTATCAGTTGACCACTGATTATGTCTGCAAAAATATGTAAATCAGTCTTTAACAAATGAATGGCTATCGAATGACGACTATTCCCCATTTTCTATTTCGCCAATAACTTTCACTTCCCCACAACTTTCCCTGCCACGTATCTCTTTCCTCCATCTCCTTTTCAATCAACATCTGCACCTGTTCACTGCGAAGGCTTCCCCATGTCGGTCCTGCCTGGAATCGGGGAGGAGCTTCACCCGTAAACCGCTCGATGACAAAAGCCGGGTTCAGCCGTTCGGTAAAACGTACAATAAAATCGATATAATTTTCCAGAGTAAAAAGATTGAACTGCGAAGGATCATTTAAATAATCCTCTGCCATCCTGGTATTTTTAATGATCTGAAGTTGGTGGAATTTAATGGTGTCAAGCGGGAGTTCCGAAAGCATTCCTGCTTCGGCAAGCATTTCTTCTGTAGTTTCGCCCTGCAATCCGAAAATGATATGAGCTCCTGTGTGGATGCCAGATGCAGCAGTTTTGCGGATGGCGGCTTCCGATTCCTCAAAAGTATGCCCACGGTTGATACGTTCCAATGTACGGTTATAGCACGATTCGACGCCGTATTCAATGATCACGTAATGTTTTTCAGCAAGTCGGGCAAAATACTCCAGTTTTTCATCGTCAATACAATCAGGCCGTGTGCCGATAACCAGTCCGATAACACCTGGAAAGTCCAGCGCTTCGTCATAAAGGGATTTCAAATAACCGAGCGAACCATAGGTGTTGGAATACGCCTGGAAATAAGCCAAATAGTTTCTGGA
>Ga0079306_1002034_pt1 | contig 11944 bp, 10 predicted proteins | sample Methanotroph_Enr_FD_79181 | JGI IMG/M metagenome (GOLD analysis project Ga0079306, IMG submission 79181) | Enriched soil microbial communities from Old Woman Creek wetland in Ohio, USA - Methanotroph_Enrichment_5 | ecosystem: Environmental > Terrestrial > Soil > Wetlands | place: USA: Ohio...
CGGGGTCTGGGTCGGGCTCATAGCGCTTCTGGGGGTGGATGCCGAGACCGGCGTGTTCATGCTCCTCTATCTGGACCTGGCCTACCAGGAAGCCCAGCGCGAGGGGCGGCTGACGAGCCTTGCGGCGCTGCGCGAGGCGGTCGTGGAGGGTGCCGCCAAGAGGATCCGTCCCAAATTCATGACCACCGCGACCATGTTCCTCGGGCTGGTGCCGGTCATGTGGGCCACCGGCAGCGGCGCCGACGTGATGAAGCACATCGCCGCCCCGATGATCGGCGGCATCTTCACCTCGTTTCTGCTGGAACTCATGGTGTACCCGGCGCTTTACGAGATCTGGAAGTGGAATTTCGAGTTGAAGGGCACACTGGCGCAGGATGATGAGGGTACCGCGGTGACCGCCCCGATCCCGGCCGGAGCGTTCCTTACGGCGGTTCCGGTTCAGGAGCGGGCTCCGCTTTTTGACGAGGAGTAGCCATGGACACGAAAAAGAGAGGCGAGACCAAGCAACGGCGGGGCGCCACGGCGCTGCGTACCCTCTGTCTGCTGCTGATCGCGGCGCTTCTGGCGTCGGCCGGTGCCCTGCTGCCCCGGGCCCAGGCCCGCGCGCCGCTTCGGGTGGGCGACGCGCCGCCGCCGATCGGCGTGGCAGACCTCGCCGGGCGCCCGCTGCGCATCCCCGACAACGTGCGCGGCAAGGTGGTGCTGCTCCACTTCTGGGCCAGCGGCTGCAGCTCCTGCCGCGAGGAGATGCCCGCCATGGAGTCCCTTTTCACCAGGTATCAAAAGAAAGGGCTCGCCATCCTCGCGGTGAACGTGGGGCAGCCAAGCAAAGCCGTGCGCAGCTTTGCAGCGGGGCTCAAGGTGAGCTACCCGATCCTGGTGGATCCGGACAACAAAGCGGCGCGCGAGTACGAGGTGGTCGGCGTGCCCAAGACCTTCATCCTGGACCGAAACGGGGTGATCCGCTACAAGATCGTGGGGAGCGCCGGCATGGCATCGCTCACCAAGCTGGTGAGCAGCCTGCTGTAAGCGAAGCCGGGCAGTTCACAACCAAAAACGCGAAGGCGCCTCTCACGGTTAGCGAGAGGCGCCTTTTGTCGTTTCGGGGCAGCGGCACCGGACCGGTGTCACGCGGTGGTTATCAGCTCTTCGGCTGAGCCGACTGGGCGTTGCACTGTTCGACGACTTCCTTGAGCCAGGCGATTTCCGCCGGGATGAACGGCTTGGCGAATTCGGTGTCCACGTTGAGGGCCCAGTGCAGCGGATCGGCGCTGGTGGCTGCCAGAACGTGTCCCGGCACCTCGACGAAGGGCACCTCCTGCTTGGCCCAGGCGTTCAGGCGCTCCACGGTGTCGAAGAGCATCAGGTAGTCATTCCCTTCGAACTCGAGGACCAGCGGGGCCACCTGCTGCTCGGCAGCGGGCCGTTCCTCGGCCGCGTCTTCATAGTCCATGGTGGGAACAAAAAAAGTCGCGTTGAGAAAAAGATCGTAGTACTTGGATTGGGACTTGGGGTCGTCCATGTTCTGGCGCAGTTCAACCAGGGCGTCGTCGAGTTTGCTCATGGGGTTCCTTTTTTGGTGATGTTGCGGTCCTTGCGGACAGAAACGGGTTGAAGTTGGTGCGGCCGACCTTGAAAAGGCTCGGGGAGTGCTTCCCAGCATGGGGTTCCCCGGCACCGGTCCCTGGGTACCTTGCATCCCGGGTACCCGGAAAGCTTCGGGTGGCCGACCCGTGTGTCTGCCAGGCAAGGTAGCGAGAGGTCTGGCGTTTGTCAAGCAAATCTCCGGGTCTTTCCTGCTCCGAAACGTTCTGCGCCACGGCAGTGTTTAGGATTAAGCGCCCGGAGCCTCGTGGACAGGAGCGCCCAGTTTCGCTATGTCGGAGGCTTCCACGATGTGCTGGGGTGGTGCTTGTCGAACCACGGCGAGCATGGCCTTTCCGACACACTCGGTGGAGAGCACCAGATCGGGGCACAGTTTTCTGAGGACTGTCAGCAGAGGCTTCGTGTAAGCGTAGAGGAATCGATAAAGGCCGGTCTTGGAGCGGATCCCGTGCAGAGGCTGGATGATGCCGGGGCGGAGCAGATAAACAGCCTTGAATGGCAGACGTTGCAGAGCATTTTCGGTGCGGCCCTTCACGCGAGCCCACATGACGCGTCCCTGCTCGGTGCTGTCGGTGCCTGTTCCCGATACATAGATAAAGGTCAGCTGCGGATTCAAGCGCGCCAGCACACTGGCTGCTGCCATGGTAAGTTCGTAGGTCACCTTGGTATACATCGCCTCGGACATGGCTGCCGATGAGACACCGAGGCAAAAGAAGCACGCATCGAAGCCCCGCAATTGTTCCTCGATCTCCCGGTAGTCGAACATACGTGTATGTATCAGTTGCCGCAGCTTGGAGTTCCTATTGGCAACCGGGTTTCTGCCAACAGTCAGTACGCATTCGACGTCTTCAGCCAGCAAGCACTCGCGGAGGACTCCCTGCCCTACCATGCCGGTCGCGCCAAAGATCAAGACTTTCATCTCTCACCTCCTGTCTAGGAAAAAGCAAAAGCCTTAATAGAATACTTGCTGCCGCAATCTTTTAAAGTGATTTTAGATTGAAAATATTTTATAAGAGTCTAGGGCTTTTCCGATACAGGGCTAATTGTAGAGGGCGGAAAGAAGGTCTGGCGCATCGCGGGCCGCGTTTGTCCATTCCTGTAAATAAGTCCGAACAACCGGCTTGTGCGGTGGTCGCTTCGCTCCAGCATTGGCTAAAGCGTTGCACAAAGACAGGGGAGGAACAATGGAAAAAATCGATTACCTGAAACAGTTAAAACATCTCTATGGCCCATCTGCAAAGAAAGTCGAGATCGTGGATGTCCCGGAAATGAACTTCCTTATGATCGACGGCGAAGGCGATCCAAACACAGCGAAAGCATTTAAAGATGCCGTCGAGTCGCTGTTCTCGCTTGCCTACACGCTTAAATTCATGGTCAAAAAAGGTGAGATAGGGTGCGATTATGGCGTGTTGCCGCTGCAGGCACTCTGGTGGTCTGATGATATCTCTGCATTCAACACGGGAAATAAAGACGCCTGGAAATGGACCGCCATGATCATGCAGCCTGAATTTATCACCTCGGCGATGGTCGATGTGGCGAAGAAGGAAGTGCAGCGGAAGAAAAAACTGGATTCCCTGTCGTTGGTACGCTTCGAAGCGTTCAAAGAAGGGAAAGTTGCACAGATACTGCACATTGGGCCGTATTCGGAAGAGGGCCCGACCATTGAAAAGGTACATGCTCTCATAAAAAGCAGTGGCAGCCAGAGGATCGGCAAACACCACGAGATCTATTTGAGTGATGTACGTCGCGCGGCTCCAGAGAAATGGAAGACTATCGTGCGACAACCGATGTCATGATGATCGGCAAGTCAGGAAACACTGCCGAGGAGTGAATCGATCCCTGCGGGATGAACTGTAGCCTCGGCCGCCAGTCCGGTGAGATTCTTTGCGTGCACAAACCAGAACGTCCCGCTTGCCGACCATCTTTGGAATCCGAGCGCCGGCCAGTACCACTGTCACAGGAACAAGATGACCTATTCTAAAAGACTGAAATGGATTTTTTCGCTAGCGGAATTCAGTTGCATCGCGTTATTCTTTGCTGCAGCTTGGCAATCAGATAGGACTATGGACAAAGCTGGAGTCGAGGAGTTGGAGCGATTTGCTGTTTTGGACCGATACGCCGGATTGAGCTTTTCGATATTCTTCCTGTTGTGGTTCGTTGCCGTGAACCTTGCACTCTTGATCAGGCAACGCAAAAACTTCCCCTGCACCAAGACGTATTGGAGATCGTTGATTCCCGATGTGCTACTGCCTCCTTCCGTTCTTATTATGGGCTGGTTACTTCTTTTGGCACGCGGCTAACAGGCGTACCCTGCGCGGTTTTCAGACAGCAGGAGGAGATCGCCAGAGCCGTTGCCTTCCTGGCGTCACCTGCTGCCGTTTTTTGCCAGGGCGCCATACTTGACATCGACGGCGGCCAGACCAAGACGCTCTGGTGACACCTTAGTTCCGGATAGAGGAGGAAGGCATGAAGGATATTCCAGACTTGTTGGACGGCCTTAGGCGTGCACCGAGGATACTGGCTCGATTTGTCGAGACGATCCCTCACCAGAAGTTGGATGTGCGCCGAGGAGATGGATTCTGGACCATCGCCGAGCATGTCTGCCACTTGGCTCAGGTTCAGCCCATGCTGCTGCAACGCTTCCAGCGGTTTGTGAGTGAAGAGCACCCGGTATTCGTTCCATTCCTACCGGGTAGCGCCGACGAAGCCCCCGAAGCGCAGCCGCCCATGAGCATAGCATCCGCTCTCGATCAGTATGCGGACTATAGGACCAAGCAGCTCCAGCTCCTGGAAAGCGTCGATCATCTCGCCTGGCAAAAGACCGGCACCCATCCCGAGTATGACTCATACTCCCCGTACATCCTGACCCGGCACGTCCTGATGCACGATCACTGGCATATGTATCGGATGGAGGAACTCTGGCTGACCAAGGATGCCTATCTTACCAGCCTGGGATAGGTGGACGAATCCCCTCTGCAAAGGAGACTACCGATGAAAGGTCATTTGTCTGTCGTTGCCGGAACCATCCTGCTCACTGCCGTCTCCGCCCAGGCCGCGGCCGTCCTTTACACGGGAGAGATGGCGGTGATGAGGGCATCCGGCAAGTACTGCGCCTCTGACGTGTATGAGCGCCTGCCGGATATCGACATGGTGCTCGATCGGCAGGCCGACGGGAACTTCCGGGGCTATTACACCATCCAGAATGTCAAAATAGGCAAGATCAGCGGATCGGATGCCGCACGACTCTCCGTCACCTATCCCTTTTCCGACCGGGGACGCGCCGAAGGACATGTCCTGTCCCTCGTCTTGGGCAAGAATCTCGTCTCCGGTACGTTGCAGGAAAAGGGCATGGCGGACAGCGCAGAGGGATGCGCCATCGAATACGCTGAAGTACGGCTTTCACCCACCACAGAAGACGGCGACGCATGGTTTAAGACCACCGAGAAGAGTTATCGAGCGTCGGTCCTGAGCAGCGAGGCGTTGGGCCTTGTCAAAAAGGAACAGTACGCCAAGGCGATCCCGCTGTATCAGGAGGCGTTGGCGACGGAAGAAGAGGCCCAGGGACCGGAATCGCCGCTCACGATCCTTTACCTGGACTCGCTGGCCAGCGCATTTGGAAAGAACAACCAGTCGGAGCAGGGAATAGAACTACTGAAGCCACGTCTGGAAGAATATAGCGGTCCGGCGCTGAAGTTCCTCTCCGAGTCGCTGGCTCATCTCTGCAGCCTGCAGGGTGACACGCTGTACCGCGACAAGAAGTACACCGAGGCCCTGCCCTTTTACCGGCAGGCCATGGAGACAGACACCGGGGTCAGCAGCTATCCCGCCGGCGTTGCGCGGACACTGATCCGGCTGCACCGCCCCGACGAGGCCGCCGTAATCATCGACCAGGTCGCACCGCTTTTCACGACCAAAGAGGAGCAGAACGAGCTCGATCAGGTCCGTAAAGAACTGGCCGATGTAAAGCGGGAAACTGCACCGGCGCCCACGCACAGATAAGAAGCAGCCAGAGGGCAGTAAGCGCCGGGTTCCTCACCCCTAGCCGAACGCCGCGCCCCCCAAAGCTCAGCCGGTTCAAAAGCCCCTCGCCCTCTAGGTAAGGGGCTTTCTTTTTTCGGCTGAGAGCGCTCTTTGGCCGGGCCCGAAAAAGGCTCATGCGCCATCCGTTCAAGATTCAGGCAAACAGCGATGTCGGGTTCAGCTGCCTCACAGTAGCGGCGTTTCCGTCACCGCCAGGCTCACGCCAGGGACCGGCTGGCCGGTCCAAGCCCTTATTTGTAGGCGGTAATTGTCTGGCTTCCCGCATTATCGGCCGCGTCGTAGGCGATCACTTTCACGGTATGTGCTCCCTTGATTATTTTTCGGGTTGTCCAGTTCCAGGTCAGGGAAGCAGAATTGCTTGTCAATACCAGTTGGTCGTCGACATAGAGTTCCATCCTAGTGACAGCAACGTTATCCGTAGCAGAGGCAGTGACAGGAACAGTAGGGCCAACCTTGTCCCCTTCCAAAGGCGACTCCATGCTAACGACGGGGGCAACGGTGTCGTTGAACACCGTCACTGCAATGCTCGCCGACTCTCCCACATTCCCCGCCGCATCATACGCCTTCGCGCTGAGCGTATGCCCTCCGCAAACGATAGCGGAGGTATCCCAGCGGTAACTGAAAGGCGCAGTATTCCCCGCGAACAAAAGCGTCCCGTCCAGATAAAATTCGACCTTGGTCACTCCCACATTGTCGGTTGCACTTGCCGTGATGGCCAGAGTTTCACTGACCGTTTTGTTGTTCACCGGCGAGGTGAGAGACACTGTCGGGGGAGTCGTGTCGTTTACGACAGTCACAGGAATAGCTTCCGAAGTTCCCAGGTTACCTGCCGCGTCATATGCCTTGGCCATTAGAGTATATGCCCCCGAGGCAAGTCCCGTGGTGTTCCAGGAGAAAAGATACGGGGCAACCCGTTCTGTCGTCTGCAGCACATCGTTGACCCAGAACTCAACAGAGGAAACGCCCACATTGTCAGAGGCGCTCGTGGATACAGGCACTATTCCACTTACCGCAGCGGTGGCGACAGGGGATGTTATGGCGACCGTCGGGGGGACCAGTTCCGGCACCATGACGATTTTGGAATAGGGAGTCTCGATGCCGGCGCTGTTGTAGGCCGTTACTGCGAAATAGTACGGGATCCCCGGATCGAGGCCGGTTGTGGTCGCTATTGTCTGGGTTGAGACAGTGACGGGAGAAGCCCCCTGCGTCGCGCCGGTCCCGGTAAAAGGAGGATTGGGGGTCAGGCTGTAGTAGACCCTGTAGCCCGCCAGGTCGGGAGCAGTCACCGGGTCCCACTGCAGGGTGATCGTGCTGGCCCAGCAGGAAGCGCCCCAAACGGGAAGAAACGCGCAGGCGAGCACCAGCCTGCGGAGCCACCAGGTCCTTGGCAAACATGACATGGGTGTTGCGATAATGGTGTCCATTTCTTGGTTCCCTCCTTACCCGGCATATTCAAAACCAGCACTGAATTGCAGTGGCGTGAGGTCACCCGGCGAAGCCTGGACCTCCGGCACGCAACTCCAGAAACAAGCGCACTGGCTCTGGCATAAGATCAGAAGCATGAGCCTCTGGCAGAGTACTTCCTTTCTGTCAAAAAAATGATAATGTTTTAATTACATTTCACCAACAATACTCAGATATGGGAAATGAGCAAGTACTGCCCAAAGAAAACGGCGTCTGAAAGTAATTTTTATGTATCAGTGTAATTTCGGGTACGTGTAATCCCCAGTTCTCGTGATCCCAGGTTCAGTGAATCCCTAATCCCTAATTGAGGGGTCAGAGTTCCGCATTGACATAGCGAAGGCGCTCTGTTTCCTCAGCGGCAGGTTGGCGATGCGCAACATGGCTCATGCAGAGGGGAGGTAGGAGCGGCCTGGCAGGCGTTATCATCTCTACGATAATATTTTTGCCGTATTGCTATAATAAAAGGAGAAGCGCGATGATTCTGCACGGGAAAAGGAGCGGGAAATGGGAACTTCGGTGGGGGTGGGATACAGCCTGAGCAAGAACCCCGTCGATGCAGGGAAAGAAGCTGCACTGAAGGCTCTAAACCAGGTGGTTAAACCCGATTTCGTCTTGGTATTCGCTACGGTTGGATACGACCAGCAGGTCCTCATCCAAGCGATCAGGGAAACAACGTCCAAGGTCCCCTTGAGCGGGTGCTCCGGCGAGGGGATTATCACCCAGGGGATGGTCGCCGAGACCAACTTCGGCGTTTGCGTTATGGTCGTCGCATCGGATGAAATCCGGTTTAGCAACGTCTGCATCAGGGATATGGGCACGGGATCGGGTTCCGCGGGCCAGAGGTTGGCTGCGGAACTCCGCCCCCTGCTCGCGCCGGACAGCGGCGTCTGCCTCCTCTTCGCCGACGGCCTGACGTTCGACTTCGATCCTTTCCGTGAGGCCTTCGAAACCTCGCTCCCCCGCGAAAACCCGCTCAATTTTTTCGGCGCGCTGGCTGCCGATAATTGGGCTGCACGGAAAACCTACCAGTATCATAACGACGAAGCGTTTTCCCAAGGCATCTCCTGCGTCCTCATGTCCGGCGCCAAGGTCGCCTGGGGGGTAAACCACGGCTGCGTCGCCATCGGGACCCGGCGCATTATAACGCGCAGCAAGGGGAACAGGATCTACCAGATTGACGGGATGCCTGCGCTCGAAGCCTTGAAGGAGTACGTAGAAGACGGTTCCGAGAGCCAATGGAACAAGTTGGCCTTGAACCTCTGTCTGGGGTTCAAGACGCCGGAGCATATCAAACGGGATTACGGCGAGTTCTTTGTCCGCTACATCATGGACAAGGATGACCGCGAAGGGTATGTGACTATTCAATCCGATGTAGAGGACGGCACCGAAATGTGGATCGTGCGCCGCGACAAGGATCTGATTCGTGATGGCATCAAGGCGATCTCCAGCCGGATCAGGGAGCAGTTGGGGGATCACCGCCCCAAGTTCGTGCTGCAGTTCGAATGCGTGGGGAGAGGCAAGGTGATCTTTCGGGATCAGGAGAAGATCCAGCTGTTGCGATTGCTCCAGACGGGAGTCGGCGCCGATTTGCCGTGGATCGGTCTCTACAGCTACGGTGAAATCGGTCCGATCTCAGGCTACAATTGCATTCACAATTTCACGGCCGTCGTAGCTGCGGTGTATTAACCTGGTTCCTTCGGTGCGCTATGACAATAGACCATTCACCCAAGCAAGCAAATACCGGAAAGCTCGGCAAAGATACCTTGCAACTGGAGAAAGAAGCGCTGTCGGAGCAAGTCAAGCGGCTGATCAGGGCTGAAGGGGAACTCTACGAATCCCAGCAGGAGCTGGACGCCCAAATCAAGGAGTACAAGGGCCTTTACGAGTTGAACAGGATACTGAACGGCACGTTCAACCTCGTGAACATCTTTCGGGAGACCGTGGCTTACGCCGTTCAAAAGCTCGAATTTGAAAAGGCCGTGATATTTCGGAAAGACGAAGAGACCGGCAGCTATTATGTCTGCGCCCTGGACGGCTATTACGATCCTGAAGAGAAAACGCTCGTCTCGAAGTTCACCCTGAAACAGGACGACAGATGCCTGCTCCCCCTGATCGCTGCCGGAAAGGAGTATCTCATCTGCAAAGACGACTCGGGGGCGGCAGAACTCCTGGAGTTGCGCCCCGAACTGCACATGGACGAGTATTTCATTTACCCGCTCAGATGCTATGCGCTACCCCAGGCGCTCCTTGCCATAGGAAACTCCGCCGACCATGCCGCGTTTTATCGAAGAGTGGAAGAGAGCGCTGGTGCACTGCTTTGCCTGGGCAACCTCGTCGGGCTCGTTTCGTCTCTGATAGAAAACCGCATCACCTTCGAAAGGATGGAGAAAGCACGCGAACATGAGAGGCTCGCCGAGGCCAAATACCGCAGCATCTTTGAAAATGCCGCTGAAGGCATCTTTCAAAGAACCACCGAAGGGAAATACCTGGACGCCAATCCTGCCTTGGCGCACATGCTGGGGTATGCGTCGACCCAGGAACTGATGGCAGAGGTGATCGACGTCAAGCAGCTTTACCTGCATCCCGAATCGCATGCCGAGCTGGAACGGTTGCTCGAAGAGCACGGTGCGGTGGAGGGGTTTGAGGCCGAGGTGTATCGCAAAGACCGCAGTGTCATCTGGGTAGTGTTGAATATGCACACGGTGCGCGACGGTGCCGGACGGCCGCTCCTCTATGAAGGGACGGCTGATGATGTCACCGGGCGCAAGAAGTCGGAAAAAGCCCTTCGGGAGAGCGAACAGAAGTTCCGGCAGCTAAGCGAGGCTCTGGAACAGCGCGTCCGGGAAACGGTTGCCGAGTTGCGTCAGAAGGACAGGCTTCTCATCCTTCAGGGCCGGCAGGCGGTCATGGGGGAAATGCTCAGCAATATCGCACATCAATGGCGACAGCCGCTCAACATGCTGGCGCTCCTTGCGCAAGAGTTGCAGATTACGGCAAAGACCGAGGGACTCAGCGAGGAATTTATCGACGGCAACGTAAAAAGGACCCTGGAAATTATCACCCACATGTCCAAGACCATCGATGATTTCAGATACTTTTTCAAGCCCGACAACGAAAAGGTAGGGTTCAGGGTCATGGAAACGATCGAAAAAGCCGTTTCTCTTCTCGACGGGAGCTTCCAGATCCACGGAATCCGCACCGAAGTCGACCAAACCGGCGATCCTCGCATCAACGGATATCCCACCCAGTTCGTCCAGGTTCTTCTCAACATACTGATCAACGCCAGGGACGCATTGATAGCAGGACATCGCGAGATGCCCCTGGTCAGGATCAGAGTGTTCACCGAGGACGGCAAGACGGTAGTCGTCATCGCAGACAACGCCGGCGGCGTTCCGGAGGAGATCAGGGATAAGATATTCGAGCCGTACTTCACAACCAAAGGACCCGACCAGGGGACCGGCATCGGTCTTTTCATGTGCAAAACCATCATCGAGAAGAACATGACCGGACATCTGACCGTGCGCAACATCGAAGGTGGTGCCGAGTTCAGGATAGAGGTGTGAAAAGGCTCAGATGAAATCTGACCCCTTTCAGCACGTGAGGGTATAAAGCGAGGCCAATCTCAGTCGGGATGTGGCCTCGCGTGCGATTCCTGCAGACCTGTACTACTGCGCAGCCGGCGGTGCGGGAACGGGTGCCGGTGTAAGGCCGGAGGGTCACCCATCCATGAAGTTACTCATCCTGATGATGGGTAAGGGATTCGCGCGTTTTGTGAGTCTCCCCGACTAAAACTCCTTCAGATTGCTGAACTCCCCCCAGACAAGGAAATCCTTGGGGGCCTCGACGAAATCGTAGATATTCTCCATGATTTCCAGATGCCTCCTCTCCTCTTTCGCAAGCATCCCCAGAATTTTTGCAGTCGCGAGATTGGTCTCCTTGGCTGCCATCTTGTCATACAGCTTGATCCCTGCCATCGCTAGCGTGATCGCCCGCCGGCACCCTTCATGATCTCTCTCCAGCTTTCCCAGGATGTTTTTTCTCTCCAAGAGGCCTTGGAAGACATTCTTGACATTTTCCAGTATCTTGGATTCAGCATTACCAGGGGGGGTATCGTTCTTTATCGACTCGATAGCCTTACGATGCTCTTCCTCTGAAGACGCCAGCAGGGAAAAGATCCTTTTCAACTCGGCCACACCCGTTTCAGCCGCCAGCTTCTCGTAAAACGCCTTACCATCCTCTTCCGTTTTCAGCGCAAATTCGAATACGTTCATCTCCGCCTCCTGTCTGATCCGGTTAGGCTAGCTCTCATTGGCGGCACTTGTCGCCAGAGCCGCCACTGCCGCCATTTGACAATGGCAAATGCGATGGGATACTTGCGTTTATTAATTATGTCAAATCTTATGTCGTAAGCAAATGGGGAATTTGCATGTCGTGGGAGCCGATCCGAAAAAACGCCGATACCTGGATGGTCAGGCCTCATCTGCTGAACTACGAGAAGACGTGCGCCGAGTTTTCCTGGGATGGGGTCAGGCGTGAACTCGACGGTCTTCCAGGCGGGCAAGGCATCAACATCGCCCACGAGGCAGTGGACCGCCATCTGGGCCGCCCGCAGCAAGACCGCCTCGCCATGCGCTGGCTCGGCAAAGACGGCACGGTGCGGGACTTCAGCTTTGCCGACCTGAGCCGGGAGAGTAGCCGTTTCGCCAATGTGCTCAGAAATCTCGGGATACGGAAAGGGGAACGGGTTTTTGTACTGTCGGGGCGTATCCCCGAGCTTTATTTCGCCGCACTCGGCACCCTGAAGAACGCGAGCGTCTTCTCCCCTCTCTTCTCC
>Ga0079306_1002037_pt1 | contig 11927 bp, 6 predicted proteins | sample Methanotroph_Enr_FD_79181 | JGI IMG/M metagenome (GOLD analysis project Ga0079306, IMG submission 79181) | Enriched soil microbial communities from Old Woman Creek wetland in Ohio, USA - Methanotroph_Enrichment_5 | ecosystem: Environmental > Terrestrial > Soil > Wetlands | place: USA: Ohio...
AAGCCATAAGAACCGGCTGACTGAGTATAAATATGTTTCGAAAGTACAATCTAACACCAATTCATTAGCTTTAAGCTTCCGGTACATAATAATAATTGCTTCCTGGAAAACATCATTGGCATCATCATCGTCCCCACTATTTTTTTTGATGAAAAAATTAATCTTTGAATAGAAATTCTTATAAATGAATTGTAATACAATGGTGTCATTTCTTTGAATTCCATTTAATAAGTCCTGGTTTGAGTAATCAATCATCGCAAAAGATTAAATCGTTTAAATAGGCTCAACAGTTGAAATATAATTGTTTAATCCATTTCGGTTTAAAACTCACTATAAAAAGTCGAAAATACAAATTATTTCTACGGATTTTGACTAAATTTTAATTACTCAACAAGTTTTTCCTAATTTATAGAGAGTGTTTCATAGTGAAATTTTGAATATTAACCTTTAAAGAATTGATGTATTTTTAATTACAAATCAAAACTGAAAATTTGAAAACTTAATGGATTTGTCTTAAGTGTTTGTTTATTAGTGATTTGAATCTTATTTGTTGAAAGTTAATTTCATTTCGCTCCATTAGCACTACTTGAAATAAGTAGTTGAAGACTTGATTTGTTTTTGAAAAGTGGTTAATACAAACTTGAATTCCAAATTTAAGTTTGTATTTGATGGGGATGGTTCAATAAATAGGTTGAGTTGTTTGGTTCTTAGGAAAACAAAAAGGTAGGTTCAGCAACCTACCTTTTCTCTCTTAAACTAACTAACCTAACTAAACCTAAACTTATGAAAAAAAATGTAATACAAATGTATGCCTTTTAATTCAAAAATTGTGAAAATAATTGTTAAATGATGTTAAAGTAATTGTTCGTTTTACATTAATAAATTGTTACTGAGCCACAAATTTATATGTAATCGTACCTTTCTGAATTGTTGGAGCATTTGTATCCGAATTGAATAGTGTCTGCTCTGCAGCTTGTGTTGCATAGGCAGGTAACATCGGATCGTTTATGTTATTTGTTGTTCTTGCCTCAGCTTTGATCACTCTTCCTGAACGGTCAACCTGAATATCAACAATTATTACTCCTCCGCCTTTGGCCAAATAGACTGGAATAGGAAGTCTGAGATGAAATCTCTTTTCAAGGAAATAATGGATGTTGCTCTTTCCTGAATATATGGTATTCTTAATTGAATCTGGATTTTGCCCTTCAGTAGTTGCTTCCGGCATTTCAAATCGTTTAGCCGCAGTTGTCTTTTTCGAAAGCTGTTTGTTCACTTCAATAACCATTTTCTGTGCTTCTTCAATATCTTTTCGATAATTGTTATCAAAGAATTTATCCTTTTTAACTGCATCATTCACAGCCTGGTTGCTGCCAGTGTTCTGCCCATTTCTTGTTGAATAATTGGAGGCGATACTCTTATCCTGGTTTTTTTTAGGTTCTATCTCAGGTTCTGACAATTTATTTTTTTCTTCAGGAACAACAAAATCTAGCAAGATTGCTTCGTCCTTATCAATTTTAACATTTAGATTGATTTCGGAAACCAGAAAACCACCCACCAATAGGATGTGAAAGATTAGGGTTCCCATTAACCCGTATATATTTTTGCGATATAACTCTTTAAAACTCGACATGTGGCGCAAATTTAATAAAATCGCGTATCTGTTGAGTTCTAAATTTGAAAAATCAAAACGATTGCCAGAATATTATAATTGGATTCTACCTTCATTCAGCTAATTGACTTTTTCCCGTACTTTTTTATAATATTTGAATAAATTTAGAATTTAGAAAAGATATGTGTAGGACATGAAAATTCTTTGGACATTTTTTTTACTTTTTCCTTCTTTAATCCTTGTGGGTAAGGAGATACCTATGATAAAAAATGACTCTTTGGTGGTTAATACTGAAAGAAAAAATCAAAAATTGTTTTACGATAGCCTGCAGATAAAAGCTTCTCGGCACCATTTTACACAATTGTTATACGACTGGGTGGTTAGAACACCCAAGGATCTGGTTGATAAAGATTTGCTTTCATACGAATACTACCACAGCTTCGAAAACAAAACAATAGGCTCCATCACAATTAAATCACTTGAAGTTTTTGGTCCGGATTTGACAGATACTTCAAAAACCACTGGAATTTGGATAGAAAAGATGGCGAATAAGTTGCATACCAAATCAAACTTGTACGTTATTCGAAAGAATTTGTGGATAAAGGAAGGTCAGGCTTTGGATGCGAACCTCATGATGGATAACGAACGGTTGCTACGTAGCTTACCATATCTTCAGGATGTCAGGATTATTATTAAAGTCAGTCCTATAAATGATAATCTGATTGATATTCTTATACTTACCAAAGATGTTTTTTCATTTGGTGCTTCTGGCTCAATCGGAAATATTAAGCAAGGTGAAATTGGAATCTATGATAAAAATATTTTTGGTGTTGGTCATGAAATTGGAACAAAATTAGTCGCTCATACCGATAAAACACCTCATATTGGATTTGAAGCATACTATGCAGTAAATAATGTCAGGGGGAACTTTATAAACTTTTCAGCCGGATATGCCAATACATACCTGCGTCAGGGTTTTTATGTATCACTTGAACGCGATTTTTTACGGCCAAAATCGGTTTATGCCGGTGGATTGACAGTTTTTAGAAGTTTTAGATCTTTCAATGTCATATTAAATGACCTGGTAACTACCAGTTTCCCTCTAAATTATTTATTTTTGGATGGATGGTATGGCCGAAGACTGAGGCATGGAATTAACCCGAATGATAGCCGTTTTCAGATCAACTTGTCGGGGAGAATCAGGTACGCTACTTTTTATGCGCGTCCGGCTCCTGATATTCACAACAATCAGTATTTTGCGAACAGTACTTTTTTCCTGGGCAGCCTTAGTTTTTCGCACCGTTCGTATGTACGTGATCACCTTATTTACAGCTATGGAATTACTGAAGATATACCCAAAGGCTATTTACATGAACTTGTGTTGGGATTCGATCACAACGAATATGGAGACCGATTGTATTCGCACTTGTTTTTTTCAACCGGTAATCTGTTCAAAAACAAACCGATTTATTTTTATACCTCATTTGGTGTAGGTAGTTTTTGGAAATCAACTGGCTTTGAGCAGGGAATGGCTGATTTTAAAATGAACTATGTATCTCCTTTATTCCATGTCTGGAATATGAAGGCAAGGCAATTCATGAAACTTGACTATGTCATTGGTATTAACCGTTTTGACATAGAAGACTTATTTTTGAGAAATAATGAGGGTATTCGGGGATTTGGCAGTAGAATTGGCAAGGGTAAACAACGATTAACACTTAATGTCGAAAATGTATTTTTTCAGAATAGGTCAATCCTGAATTTCCAAACTGCATTCTTCTCGTTTTTTGACCTCGGGTTAATTGGTGCTACCAATCACATTGTTTTTAATCAGGATTATTATGCCGGACTAGGTATTGGCTTGAGAATCAGAAATGAGAACCTCATTTTTAAGACTATTCAGATACGGTTGGCTTTTTATCCATATCATCCGAGTGATGTCAATCCTGTAGGTTTTCTATTTGATGAGATTTCAAAAACAAGGTTTTATTCTTTCCAGCCACGTGGACCGGAGCCATTGCGTTTTGAATAACATTCTTTTTAATTGAATAGACTCATGATTTCATTTTCAGAAATGGCATCTAACGGATTATTCGAATGGATGAATTTTTCGGCTAAAGCTGTTTTTTTTGATTTCAGGATTTGGATTTTTTCTTCGATCGAATCTTCGGTAATAAAACGGTAAACGAAAACTTTTTTGTCCTGTCCGATCCGGTGGGCTCGGCTAAGAGCCTGATTCTCGGCTGCGGGGTTCCACCATGGATCGATGATAAATACATAATCGGCTGATGTGAGGTTTAGCCCTACACCTCCGGCCTTGAGCGAAATCAGGAAAATATGATTGTCAGGGTCTTCCTGAAACTGCCGGATAACTTCCTGTCTGTTGATCGTTTTTCCGGTCAGCAGCGAGTATTTCCAATTTTTCGATTCAATTTTAGACTGAAGTAACTCCAGATGTTTGACAAATGATGAGAAAATCAGAACCTTGTGATTTTCTGCCAAAAGGTTCTTCAGACAGTTGTATATCTCATTGAATTTACCCGATTCATGGCTAAAATCTTTGTCAATCAGTACCGGGTGGTTGGAAAGTTGCCTTAATTTCGTCAGACCCTGCAAAATAACCAGAGCCGATTGTTTCATCCCATTCGTTTCGATGTTTTTTAAGATTGAATTCCGGATTGTGGATTTTTCAGTTTCATAAATTTCGCGCTGCTCATCGGTCATTTCGCAATAACGGATTTGTTCGGTAAGTGCCGGTAAATCGGAGGCCACCTCTTCTTTGGTCCTTCGCAAAACAAACGGGTTAATTAGTTTTTGCAGTTTCTGTTGTTGTTCCTCGTCTCCTTTTTTTTCGATTGGGGTAATGTATTGTTTTTTAAAGTAAGCCAGACTTCCCAGCAGTCCTTTGTTCAGGAAATTGAGTTGGGACCATAAATCGGAAAGCGAATTCTCAATCGGAGTTCCGGTAATGACCAGCCTATATTTCGACCGGACTTCAATGATGCTTTTATAGGTTTTCGACGACGAATTTTTAATGTTCTGGCTTTCGTCCAAGATCAGGTAAAAGAATTCGAATGAATTGAACAGGTCAATGTCGTTGCGCATCGTTCCGTAGCTGGTCAGGATCACATCGTAATTATTGATTGCCCGCGATAACCCGGGTGCTCTTTCCCGCTGGCTGCCAAGGTGCTGATATACTTTCAGCGAAGGTGCAAATTTCCGGATTTCGTTAACCCAGTTATGTACCAGCGAAGTTGGCATTACAAGGAGCGATGCGGGTTGAGTATTTAATGTGCTGATTGTCGGAGGCGATCCGAATAACGATAGTTGTTGTCCGGTCAGGCTTTCAGGTGCGTACTTCGGAATTCTTGTACCTTGTACCTTTAATAATAAGGCAATGGTCTGAATTGTTTTTCCAAGTCCCATGTCGTCGGCCAGGCAAGCTCCAAATTTATTGGTAAACAAGTGATGCATCCACCAAAAACCGTCTTTTTGATAATTACGCAATTCAGTTTTTAGACTCACAGGAATTTCTACCTGCTGATATGGTATTGTAAGTATTTGTTTTTGAATGTCGAATGAGTTCTCCGAAACCATGTTCAGGTTTTCCTGAAGCAACTGATAGTGGTGCTTTCTGATTTTGATTACATTTCCTTCAATGTGCGAAAGTGGAAAAAAGTCTTTGTAGGCGGCAAACCAGACTTCAGGTAAAATAACAATTTCGCCCGAAGGAAGCTGAAACTCCCGCAGTCCGGAGAGGATGTGCCGACGCAACCGGATAAACGGGATGTGAAAATTACCAAACTTCACCACTGCCAAAATATCGAACCAATCTTCCTGGTTTTTTACCTGAATATCCAATTCTTTTTTACCAAGGTAGTATTTCTTGTTGAGCTTGTTCTGCATGATAAGAAACCCTTCCGCATCAAGCACTTCCATGTTATTGGCCAGCCAGTTTACCGGTCGGAAATAATTGTCCTCACCGGTATGCAGCTTGTTTTCTTCAGGATTCCAGAACCCGTTTTTAAATTTCAGTCCTAACCCTTTCAAAATGTTTAGTTGCTCGTTTTCCCAGGCACGTTCCCGAATAAATTTATTGAAAAGATAGCCTCCATTCCTTTTTTCGAAATTGACTGCAGTTGATGAGGGTGAATCGGCCTGATAATACGTGTTGTCGTATCTGAATTTGATGGAAAGAACCGGGTTCAGGCTTAGGTCCTGTTCGAGCGAAATAATCGTTTTCCGGGAAGGATAGCTCATCCTGATTTCGAACCCAATGGCCTCAACTTTCGATTCTTTGATTGTATTCAGGATAAACGTCTGGTAATATTTATCTTCAACCTGGGGCGGTATTGAAACAACTTCTTTAGTGAGGAAAGGGGTAGTTCGTTTTCCTGAAAGGTGTTCAAAGATGAAAAGCCTGTTCTGCAGAACAAAACTACACGGGATAGTACTGATCATCCGGATCGTTTTTCTCAGCAAATCAATCGTTTTTCCTTCGTGGCTGATTTTTAATTTGTATTTGGTGCCGTTTTCATCACGATTAAAATAAAATGTACTTTCCGAAAAAGTACGGTTTATCCTGATTTCATCCTCATCATAAAGGTGAGCATACTTGACTTGTTTATTGAATAGCCTGGTCTGGCCTTTCATTAGCAGCAGGATACACCGGTAAATGTATTTTTCGATATAAGGACTGATGTGTTTTTGGAAAAGATCGGCATCGAGGTTTTGAAAAAGGTTGACCTTGTCGGTTTTTCGCGAGAATTTTTTAGTGAGCATTTCGTCGCTGTAATTCTCAATGAGTTTGAGTAATTCCAGTTCCGATTCGTTCAAAATCACTTCTCCGGATTTGTAATCGCGTAGTTTTACCGTTTTTTGCACGATATAATAATTTCGGTCCTTTTCAATCAGAAGTGGAACGAAAATACTGCCTACAGCGCGGTGTTCTGTTAATGCGATGATAAATTCCTGGGCCAATTTGATCTCTTATTTTGATTTATAAACTTTCCAAACAATTATTTTATCCTGCCTTTCGTACAGGAGCAAAAGATCAAAGATATGACTTTACATGCTCAGTCAACCAAAATTCCTTTTCAGAATTATTGCTATTTATTTCGTCTCAGATATTTGATGGCTATTCTTAACCGTTAGTTAAGATTACTTCTAAATTAACGATACCCGCCAAAAAAGACATACTTTGTGGATATATATTCTTATCACATTGCTACTTTTGCCGATCATTTCAAAAATTGTAAATTAAAAACTGTTGCAATGAACCAGATTGTAGAGAAGGTTCTTTTTTCTGAAAAAGTAGCCAAATTTGTTGTTGATGCTCCCCGAATTGCCAAATCGCGCAAACCGGGACATTTTGTGATATTGCGGGTTGACGAAAAAGGAGAGCGAATTCCGCTGACTATAGCTGGTGCCGATCCTGTTAAAGGAACCATTGATCTGGTGGTTCAGAAAATGGGTGTCAGTTCATCTAAACTTTTCGGATTGAATGTTGGTGATTTCATTCTCGATTTGGTAGGTCCGCTTGGAAAAGCTACTCATATTCATAATCCCGGTACTATTTTAGCTTGTGGTGGTGGCGTTGGCGTTGCACCGATGTTACCCATTGTTGAAGCATTCAAAAAAGCCGGAAACCGCGTCATATCTATTTTAGCTGCCCGGAACAAAGACCTGATTATTCTGGAAAACGAAATCCGGAAATGGTCGGATGAAGTGATCATTATGACCGACGACGGGTCATACGGAACCAAAGGACTAGTTACAACAGGTGCCGAGATGGTTATCCAGCGCGAGAAGGTGAACGAATGTATTGCTATTGGACCTGCCATAATGATGAAATTTACTTCACTTCTGACAAAAAAATATGAGATACCCACTCAGGCTAGTTTGAACGCAATCATGGTTGATGGTACCGGAATGTGCGGTGCCTGCCGGGTGAGTGTAGGCGGTCGCACCCTTTTTACCTGCATCGACGGTCCGGAATTTGATGCCCATCAGATTGATTTTGATGAGCTGATTGTGCGTTTGGGCGGATATGCTGCTGAAGAAAAACTTGCGAATGAAAGGTATCAGTAATTCAATAAACTTTAAGAAATGTCGACAAATAAAGAATATCTTCAAATAGAGCGCGAAAAAGAATGGCGCGCCGAACTGAGAAAAAAAATTGCCAATAAGGACCGGACTGCGATGATACGCACCCGAATGCCGGAGTTGGATCCTTTTGTACGCATCCGTTATCAGGATAGGGAAGTAAACACCGGTTTGACACCGGCACAGGCACAATCCGAAGCTTCGAGATGTTTGGATTGTCCGAATCCAACTTGTATCGATGGGTGTCCGGTTAGCATCAACATTCCGAAATTTGTAAAATACATTGAACAGGGAAGTTTCCTTGAAGCAGCAAAAACCCTGAAGGAAACTTCGGCACTTCCTGCAGTTTGTGGCCGGGTTTGCCCTCAGGAGAAACAGTGTGAGGCCACATGTTTTTATACCCAGAAAATGAAAAAGGATCCGGTTGCCATTGGATATCTGGAACGGTTTGCTGCCGATTATGAACGCGAAAGCGGATTTATGTCGATACCCGAAGTTGCTGCGGCCAACGGAATTAAAGTGGCTGCCATTGGTTCAGGGCCGGCTTCGCTTTCGTTTGCCGGCGACATGGTCAAGTTGGGTTATGATGTAACGGTTTTCGAAGCCTTGCACGAAATTGGCGGAGTTTTGAAATATGGAATTCCGGAGTTCAGGCTACCAAATAAAATCGTGGACGTTGAACTCGACAACCTTCAGAAAATGGGTGTCAAATTTATCAGGAACTTTATTGTTGGAAAAACAGCCAGTTTCGATGATTTGAAAGCCGAAGGTTTTGAAGCCTTTTTTGTGGCCAGTGGTGCAGGTTTGCCACGATTCATGAATATTCCGGGAGAAAACTACAATGGAATTCTCTCGTCCAACGAATACCTGACCCGGGTAAACCTGATGAACGCCGCGAGCGATCAGTTTGATACCCCAGTGATTAAAGGAAAAAATGTGGCAGTGATTGGTGGCGGTAATACTGCAATGGATTCAGTCAGAACAGCTAAACGGTTAGGTGCCGAGCGTGCAATGATTATTTACCGTCGCTCGCGTGAAGAAATGCCTGCCCGGATTGAAGAAGTTCATCATGCCGAAGAAGAAGGCATTGAATTTATGAACCTTGCCAATCCAATCGAGTATTTTGCCGATGGAAAAGGTATGGTGAACGGGATGCGGATACAACGAATGACGCTTGGTGAACCCGATGCTTCGGGACGCCGCCGCCCAATCGTTCTTGAAGGTTCGGAATATGATATTCCGGTTGATCTGGTTGTGGTTGCAGTAGGTGTTTCGCCTAATCCACTGATCCCATCGGAGGTACGGGATTTGAAAGTGAGCAAATGGGGTACCATTGAAGTCAATGAGGAAACTATGCAAAGTTCAATTCCTGAATTGTTTGCCGGAGGCGATATCGTGAGAGGAGGAGCAACCGTTATTCTGGCTATGGGCGATGGACGGAAAGCTGCCGCTTCAATGCATCAATACCTTCAGGAAAAACATCAAAAGGCAATTTAATTTTTAACTTTAACGATCAATCTCAGAGTTATGGCAAATATATCAACCCGTTTTTTTGGACTCGATTTAAAAAGTCCGGTAATCGCTGCCAGTAGCAGTATGACCGGTCATGCAGAACAAATCCTGAAACTGACAGAAGCCGGTGCCGGTGCTATTGTACTGAAATCAATTTTTGAAGAAGAAATTTATCATGAATTGCAGGAAGAACTCAGTCTGCGTTCTGATTTACACTCGGATCCTGAATACCTTGACTATTTTGATTATGTGATCAAAGAGGAAAATATCAGGAAATATCTGAAGTTAATTTCGGATGTGAAAGCCCGGACAACCGTTCCGATTGTGGCAAGCATCAATTGCATCAGTTCAAGCGATTGGGTTTTGTTTGCCGGGAAGATCGAACAAGCTGGCGCCGACGCTTTGGAGCTTAATATGTTTGTTAATCCGACCGATATTTTCAAATCGAGTGAAGATAATGAAGAATTCTATTTTGAAACCATAAGTAAAGTTCTTCATGTCGTCAAAATACCGGTATCAGTTAAGATCAGTCATTATTTCTCGAATCTGGCCGGAATTGTCCAGAAATTGTCGAAAACAGGAATCGCTGGAATTACCATTTTTAACCGTTTCTACAGTCCTGATATCGATATCGAAACTTTAAGTGTTGTTTTTACTGAGGTTTTAAGTTCGCCAAACGATTATATTCTTCCACTGCGATGGACCGGAATTCTATCAGGAATCATGTCATGTGAACTGGCTGCCACAACAGGAATTCATTCTTCAGAGACTGCATTGAAATTTATCCTTGCAGGTGCTTCGGCTGTTCAGATTGCATCGGTTCTTTATAAGGAAGGTCCGTCGGCCATTACCAAAATGAATCAGGAAATTTCTGATTGGATGGATCACAACGGATATGAGAAATTGACTGACTTTAAAGGTTCATTGGGTCAATCTGCCACTTCGGCACAAGCCTGGGAACGGGTTCAGTTTATGAAATATTTTGGAGAGAAAGCTTTCTAATCTGCCTTTAAGTTTTAATCTTTTCGGGCATTGATTTGTTTATTTACTTTTCAGTAATCATGAAGCGATTCGTCTCAATTTATTTGTTTGCAATACTTATCTCGTTTTCTCAGGCGGGATTTTCTCAGGAGGAAGTTAAAACCTCCGGTGGAAAATATATTTTACACACCGTAAAAAAGAGCGAAACGGTTTTCAGCCTTTGCCAGAAATACAAAGTGACCCAAAAAGATATTCTTCAGGCAAATCCGGGATTATCCGGAGTTCTGCAAAGTGGTATTACAATAAAAATTCCGACTGGAATAGTCGATGCAGAACCTAAAAAGGAGGATTCGAAAGTACAAACGAATTCAGATGAAGAGTATTATTACCATAAAGTAGGCAAAAATCAAACAATATTTTCGATAGCCAAACAGTATGGAGTTACTGCGAATGACCTGATCCGGTTTAATACTGAGTTAACCAAGGGTTTGGTCATCGGTCAGATACTGAAAATTCCGGTAAGTATTACAAATACCAAAGATCAGGCAATCTCCGAATCTTCCACAGTCTTGTCTTCTCCGGCGAACTTGTCTGAATATACTGTTCATCAGGTTGTTTCAGGAGAAACATTATACAGTCTGGAGCAAAAATCCGGTGTTACCCATGATGAAATGATCAGGCTGAATCCGGAACTTCAAAATGGGCTAAAAACCGGGATGAAACTTAAAATTCCGAATAAGAAAACCATCCTGACAGAAGAACCTTCCCCGGTAAATCAGTCCATGACTAAATATAAGGTTGAAAAAGGAGAGACGCTCTTTTCGTTGGCCAATAGATTTGGTGTTGATGTTAGCGAATTGAAAAAGGCTAATCCTTCATTGTTTTCCCGAAGTTTGGAAACTGGTGAGACCATCTTGATTCCTCCACATTTGGGAAAAGCTTCCGAAAATTCTGCAAAACAAGCTGAGACTTCCTCTGCTAATGTTGAAAAAACTGAAGAGTCGTTATCATCAGACTGCCAGCCTGTTTCAGGGAAAAACAATCAAAAATATAAAGCTGCACTCTTATTACCGCTGTATTTGCCTGGTAATGATCAGATCGATGCGCTAAGTGTGAATAAGGCTCTGCTGATGAGTAAAATAAGTTTGAGCAATACTCAGGTCATTCCGAATAGTTCTGATACTGCAATATCAGTCAACGGGACAAATATCGATCAGAAAACTGTAAGTTTTCTTGAGTTTTATGAAGGCGTTTTACTGGCAATTGATAGTTTGCAGAACCAGGGGATGAACATTGAACTGTACGTTTTTGATGTTACGAATCAGCAAACGATCAATTCGTTGCTCATGTTGGACGAATTCCGGGACATGAACTTGATTATTGGCCCTGTTTTACCCGAACTTCAGGAGTCGGTGGCCGCATTTGCTGCAAAAAACCGTATCCCGATGATTTCACCTTTATCTCCTTCCGGTGAATTTGAACAAAAAAATTCGTATTACTTTAAAGTTAATCCGACCAAAGATTACCAAACTGAACAAACAGCCATCTATATTGCAGACGAATTCCCGAACAAAAACTTTATATTGCTTCAAATCGACGGGAATTCCGCTTCGCCGGAGGCAAAGCTGGCAAAGTTGAGCAAGGAGAAGTTGTCAGGTAAATCAGGAGTGAACTTATTTCATGAATACAACATTCAGAAACAGGGTGTAAATTCGATGAA
>Ga0079306_1002038_pt1 | contig 11924 bp, 11 predicted proteins | sample Methanotroph_Enr_FD_79181 | JGI IMG/M metagenome (GOLD analysis project Ga0079306, IMG submission 79181) | Enriched soil microbial communities from Old Woman Creek wetland in Ohio, USA - Methanotroph_Enrichment_5 | ecosystem: Environmental > Terrestrial > Soil > Wetlands | place: USA: Ohio...
AGTTAAGCCTCTCAGGGCCGATGGTACTGCATGGGTAACTATGTGGGAGAGTAGGTCGCCGCAGGGAATTTAATCGAAAAGCCCCACCAGGATCCCCCTGGTGGGGCTTTTTGCTGTCCGCGCCATTTAACGACAGGTTCAGGCGTTGCTGGCGATCGGTTCCGTCTTCTTGTAAAAAAGGAGCCGGAAAGATCTTCTCTTGCCGAGTTCCGAGTAGCCGAACAGGCGGTGGGTCCATAGGGCCGGCAGGTTGTCCTTTTCGTAGAAACCATAGACCCTGACAAAACCGGCTTCCTTGAGATGGCTCAGGGCGCTCCCCAAAAGATGGCTCGCCGTTACCTTGCCCCGCGAGTCGGGCACCACGTACATGTCGAACATGTACGCCTCATTTCCCGCACAATCGATGCCCAACCAGGGCAGATCATGATGCATGGGCACCGTCTTGGCTGTTTTGGGCGTGACACACCAGATGTCTCCAATTATCTCGCCATCTGCCACGACTGCATAGGCATAGTAGCCTGCCTTTGTGTTGTGTAGCAGTTTGAGCCTCCTGCTTTTCGTTTTCATCATGCCGGCAACAGCAGCTACGTTGGCTTGGTCGATCACCAAAAATTCCAAGGATGATGATGCCTCGGCTTTTGGCTGTTTAAGCTCGGAGAGGTTGTTGTACACCGGCACGACAATTCGGTCGGTCATCAGGCACTTGGCAACAGCTTTCTTGAAGGCTACCTGCAGCGATTTCTGCCGTGCTTCTTCCAAGAACTGATTCCATCGAATTCGTAGTATATCGATCATGGCTGATCCTCAAATATTGCTTTTCGTGGATTGATGCTTGCGTACTGAAGGAAATATTTCTCCGGATCCATTCCGGACTCGCTTAGCGCGTGCATGGTCAAGATCACCGCCTCCCACTGTGAGGCATATAAGGCGTCTGATCCGAACAGTATCCGGTTGGCATCAACGTTTTGTATAACCAGCTTCAGCGGTTCGAGGGTGAGCCCGGATATGTCGATATACAGATTCGGATGCGATTGCAGCATCTTGTCGAGGACGCGCAGGCCGTCACCTTCGATTTCGGTGCTTTTGCAACGATGAAACCCTGCGTGGGCCAAAATAACCGGCCGGCACGATGACGAGATGTTTATCCCGCTCAGATGGTCCAAGGCGCCAAAATCGCCACGGCCTCCTCCCCAATATGGGTTGTTCCTGCCGCCGTGTATGACGATCGGTAGTTCCGCAGCACCGCAGGCCGCCAGTAACTCTTCGAGCCATTCTTTTTTGCTTCCCGCGCCGAGGTCTATGCCGGTCACCACCGGGTGGCATTTTATCGCCTTGATTCGGTGCACCGCTTTCAAATTTCCAACGTACCGCCTCAGTTCGCTCCCCTCGAGTGACCCAGGAACGCTGCCTGCAGTCCAGAATTTTTCTTCATCGCGGTAATAGTGTTTCACCCAGTTCAGGCGCTCGTGCATTTGTTCAGGAGTGCCGGATTCGGATGCGACGGGGAGTAGCAGCGCCTGGCCGATGCCGCTCAACTCCATCTGGTCGATGAAAACCTGCTCGCCCACAAAGGCATAGACATTTTTTAGCAGCATGACAGAGATATCCTGCAATCTCTGTGATCTGGGATCCTCGCTGAAATAGCCTATTTCGGGGAATTTGAAGTTGTTTGCCAGGGGGCTTGCATATGTCTTACCTGTCAGGCTGAGAACCCCGGGGTGGGCGGTCTCATCATAAATGAAACGGTCGAACAGCACCTCGTAGGGGTGTACGTGCGTGTCATAGAGCGGATAGGAGGCCCGCAACGACTTCACCATGGCGAGATACCGGGAGCACTCTTCCGGAGACAACGCTTTCACAGGGCATCACCTTTGCTCGCGAGATGCAGGCCGTTTTGGTAGATTTCCCGCAGCGCGCCCCGGTCAGTCTTGCCACGATCGGTAAGCGGTATCTCGGCAAGCGGTATGATGCGCTGGGGCAGCATGTAGGATGGGACTGCACGGCCGAGCTCTTCCAATACCGACTCGGGGTCCAGAAGGCTCGGGCCCGCAATGAAGGCGACCAGCTCCGGGACTTCGCTCTGGCTGGTGTCGCAAAGGACAACCGCCGCCTGATGGATGCGATCCTGGGTGAGGATGGCCTGCTCTATCTCGTACAACTCGATCCGGTAGCCCATAAACTTGATCTGGAAATCCTTGCGGCCCAGGTATTCGAGGAGACCGTCCTCCCTGAGGCGGGCGAGGTCACCTGTGCGGTAGATCCGGTCATTCAGGGTGCATCCCAGCGGGTTGCGAACGAAGGCACGGGCTGTTTTCTCCTCGTCGCCCCAATATCCCATACTGAGGCCGGATCCCCGGATGCAGAGTTCGCCAGGCTCTCCGACATCAGCCAGGCAATTATCCTCCGTCAAGATGAAGATTTCGGTGTTGGAACACGCTTTCCCGATCGGAATGGGGTCGCTGGGGGCACTTGGCAGATTTCTAACCGGGTAGCAGGCCGAGATGCCGGTAGCCTCAGTGGGACCGTAAACGTTGTAAAAGTGCTTCTCTGGGTAGTGTTGTATCCAGTTGATGAGATGCTTGGTCGCAAGGACCTCGCCTCCGAATAGAACCTTCTGCAACGTCGGGATGCGACCTTCTTTGAGAGTGCCGGTGCTCGACAGATACATCAACAGCGAGGAGACCCCTTTCCAGAGGGTTACTTGCTCTTTTTCTATCAGGTCGAACAGTTTGCCGGGAAAGAGCAAAAGCCGCTCACCTGCAATGTACAGGGTGGCTCCAGCCTTTAATGCTGCGAAGATGTCAAAGGTGGACATGTCAAAGTGGAACGGGGCGGTACCGAGAATGCGATCGGTTGCCCGGATCTCGAAGTACTCGACCGCCCACTCGATGTAGTTTATGACGTTGAGGTGCGATATGGTGACACCCTTGGGGCTTCCCGTGGATCCGGAGGTGTAGAGGATGTAGGCCGCATCGGCGTCGATGTTCCGGCAGAGGGGCGGTGGAGCCGCATCCAGAGGCAACTCTTCGAGAGAGGTCTCCGGGATATCCCGCATCGAGAGGTGTTTGGCTCCGCATACGATGATGTGCCGCACCGATCCCATGTGGCTCTTCACTTCATCGAGTATCGGCAGCGCCGCTTCGTCACAGATAACGGCGCTGGGCCTACTGTCCCGGACCACCTTGAGCAGGCGTTCGATGGGCGCCTTCACGTCCAGCGGCACATAGATGGCGTCCGCCTTGAGGATACCCAGCATGGCCATGATCACCTGCGAGGAGCGCTTCATGCAGATCGCCACGCGGTCATGTCTGCGCACACCGTGCACCGTGAGGCAATGGGCGATACGGTTCGCGTCACGGTAGAGCTGTCCATAGGTCACCGTGCGCTGGTCGTCAACCAGTGCAGCTTTGTCGGGATGGGCCGCCCAGGCCGCGTCGAGATAGCCCTGCAATAGGAAGGTGCCCATGTCAGATCCCCAGCATTCTGGCGATAATATTGCGTTGCATCTCTGAGGTCCCGGAATAGATAGTGGCGGCGACGCTGTCTCTCAGATCCCGCTCCAGATCGCACTCTTGCATGTAACCGTACCCGCCGTGTATCTGGATGGCATCCATGCAGGCACTTTTGAGGCTCTCGCTGACAAAGAGCTTCCCAAGCGATGCCTCAAGCGTTGCACGCTTCCCCTGGTCTTTGAGCCAGGCCATCTTGTAGAGTATCAGCTTGCCGAGCTCAAGGTTCACCTTCATGGTGCCGATCTTATTTGAAATGGACTGATTCTTCCCGATTTCCTGGCCGAACTGTTTGCGCGTCTTGACATAGTCAACACTCTTTTCAAGGACTCTTTCAAGCGTTCCCAGGTGCGAAGCGGTCATCAACGCGCGTTCCCACTCGATAGCCTCGTTGAAGATGAACATCCCGTGACCGGGCTTGCCGAGCATCTGCTGAGCAGGAACGCAGACCGAATCGAAGAACATCTCGCAGTTTTGCAGGGTCCTGAGCCCCATCTTCTGCAGCGGTTTTCCCATGCTGTAGCCGCCTGCATCCTTCTCCACGAGGAAGCAGGAGATGTCGCCAAAGCTGGATTTCCCCGCACTGCACTTGGCGAACACGATGATCAGGTCGGCCAGCGGGCCGTTGGAAATGAAGACCTTGCCGCCGGAAAGAAGGAAGCCGGCGCCATCCTCCTCCACCCTGGTGCGCATCGACAGGACGTCCGAGCCGGCATCGGGTTCGGTTATCGACTGCGCCGCGATCAGTTCTCCGGCGGCCAACTTGCCGAGATACTGCTGCTTCTGCGCTTCCGTCCCATAGAGGTTCAGGATGACAATGCAGCACAGCTGGGTGACGATCGCGTGAACCAGGCCGCTATCCTCGCAGCCGTAGCTCAGCGCCCGGATCGAGTGGACGGTGGAGGCGAGGTCTTCGCCCAGGCCGCCGTAGCGCTCGGGAGTAAGCAGCGAGAGCAACCCCATGTCGGCGCACTTTTTCCAGTTGTCCTTGGGAAAGCACCCCAACTGGTCGTTCTCCCGAACGTTTTCGTTCAGTTCGCGCCTGGAAAAATCGACTATGCTTTCCCATTGAAGCATCTGCGTGTCAGATAGAGAAAAGTCCATATCAGCCCTCTTGCAGGTCTTTTTTCTTTTCGATAAGCGAATTGATGGACATGATGGAGCTGAAGTTTTCCAGCGTAAGGTCATCATCTGAAATCTTTACCGCGTAGTTGTTTTCCAGAAACAGGATGAGTTTCATTATGCCCAGTGAGTCCAGGATTTCAGACTCAATCAGATCATCCGCGGATCCTAGTTTTCCTGTGAACTTGCCTCTGGCCAGGTCGGTTTTGATAAAATCTACAAGTTTGGTATCATCCAGCATATCGAGTTCTCCTGTAGCAAAGGGATGGGAGTCGGGTCATCTGCCGGCAGCATGTCTTACAGCAAAGATCGCCGAGGGCTCCTTTATCTGTAAAGCAACATCGCAGGTTGTTGGCGCTCGTTTTGGCCCACAGGGACAGACGCTAAGAGCCAGTAGATGTGAGTTTTAGCTATGGTTAAAAAATTCAAATCTGATTGTAGCGTGGTTTGCGGAGAAGTCAAAGGTGTGAAGCGGAGTAGGAGGGGGGGGCTTAGCCTGGCGCGGACCAGATTTCTGTGGTCAGGACGCGAGCCCTGGGACCATTCGGTGGCTCATGACTCAGCTTAGGACCTGGCAGCCTTTGGCCCCCCGGTTTCAGGAGAAAAAAATTGAAGTTTTGAGGGAAGACGTTATAGTGTAGCTTTACAATTCTTGCCATCTTCTGCTACACATAAGATGCTTTGTCCTTACTATGCTTTAGTCCAAACTATTCGAGGAAGTTTTGTCCTGATGGCTCATACGAGAATTTTAATCATTGCAAAGGATTCAGAGGCTGGACAGGCCTACGCTGATGCATTGCATGAAATTAATGTTGACTATGATATAGCTTCTACATTCAATGAGATGTCGGACCTTGCCATTGAAAACTCTTATAATGGCTTACTGGTAGATATCCTGACCTTGGTGCGAAGCAGCAAGGAAGAAAAGGTCATCGCCTACGAGTGCTTCAATCTTTATCCAGTCCTTCGCGTGAAATGGGAGAATAAGAAGAAGAAAATCAACCTGAGTCCCCTGGAACAGGCGTTTTCCCCCGATACCGCCTCGGCCCTGAAATTTTTCCTGGAGAGCCGGTGCATGCCGTTTCGTGCCAGGCCGTTGCGCAGGCACAGCAGGAAGAACTACAATCTGAACGTGTTGCTTTCGCAGGATGGCCGCTTCTCGGTAAATGACACCACGAAGACCTTCACCCTGAACATCTCCCGAGGCGGCGTCTTTGTACACAGCACCGACGGGTTTATGGAAGGCCAGCGGGTTTGGCTGCGCTTCGTCGAGTTCTCAGATCTGGCGCCGATTGCCACGAGCGTGCGCTGGTCGCTTGAGTGGGGACAGACCCGCTCCATCCCCGGGGTGGGGCTGCTGTTCGAGGAACTGACAGAGGCCCAGGATCAGGTAATAAAAGGCATAGTCGATTGAACAGTTGCCGATTCGCTTCAGTTCGTTTGACCCTGTCGGCCCTTTGCGGCCGACTTTCGTTTGTGCTGGATAGCGTATGTGCCTGATTCTCTTGGCCTATGGCCAACACCCCCGATACCCGCTCATGTTGGCGGCCAATCGGGACGAATTCTACGACCGTCCGACGGCGGCAGCTTCCTACTGGGAAGATGCCCCTGACCTATTCGCCGGCAGGGACCTGGTTCACGGCGGCACCTGGCTCGGCATCACCAGGGACGGGCGTTTCGCTGCCCTTACCAACTACCGTGAACCGCACGCGGAAAGAGCGGCTGCACCGTCGCGTGGCGAGTTGGTCAGCCGGTTTCTGAAGTCGGGGGTGGGGGCTAAGGACTATCTGGAGCAGTTGCGCCGGCAGGGCGGCGCCTATCACGGCTTCAACCTGGTATTTGGCTGCCCGGACGCATTGTACTGCTATTCGAACCGAAACGGGCAGGCGGTGCGGATTGCTCCGGGAATCCACGGCCTGAGCAACCACCTGTTCGACACCCCGTGGCCCAAGGTGGTCCGCGGCAAGAACGCACTGGCCGAAGTCGCACAACTGGCGGATCCTGCCAGCGAGGATCTCTTTAGCATCCTGGCTGACCGGACCCGGGCGCCCGATGAACTGCTTCCCGACACCGGCATCGGTCTCGAGTGGGAGCGGCTCCTCTCTCCGATATTCATCGCCAGCGAGCGTTACGGCACCCGCTCCTCAACCGTATTGCTGCTCGACACGGACCGGCGGGTTACCATCGTGGAGCGGACCTTCAACGGCAGCGATCTGGCCGACGTCGCAACCAGTTTCCAGATCGGGTGATTCGCTCGGCCCTGCCGGACTAAGTGCAGAGGGCGTACCGACCTCTGACACTCCCTCGCCGTTCTCTCATCGAGGGTGAGGGGAGCACGCAGCAGCCGGTGAGCCACTCGCTCTCGCACGATCCCGCAACTCGCTCCAGAAACAGAAAACGCCCACCGGGGTACCGATGGGCGTTTTGCTCTTTTCAACCAGTATGGATGCTCTTACTGGTACTGGATGTAGATCGGCTTCGGGTTCAGCTTAAGAACCTCGGCCGGGGTAAGCAACGGATCGCCCTTCTTGGTGTCGTTGTGGTAGAAGAGCTTGAAGCCGGTGTACTGCACCGGTTCGGAAACCACGTAGTCCTTGTACGAGTCGCGTTTCAGCCAGGGAGCACCCCAGCCGTCCATGTTCATGACGATCTGGACTTCGGGGCGCAAGGTGATGTTGCGGTAGTTGGTCACGCCGTTTCGGGTGAAGCGGTGCACGATGAAAACCTTCGGGGGAAGGTTGTACTTCTTCACCAGGTCCCTCAGGTACCCGGAGGCGAAGTTGATGTCGGACGCATCATAGGTGCCGATCTTGGTCCCGGGCTTCTTCTTGCTGGAGATCAGGTTGAACTCCGGATCGATGCCCAGGTGCACGTCGGGGTTCTTCAAGAGCCACTCGAAACGCGGCAGGACCGAACGGATGTTGTCGTGCCCGGTCTGGATGTCGATGAAGAGGATGGCGTTGGCTTGCTTGGCCCAGCCGTAGACCTCGTTGATGACCTTGTCAGGCATGACCATGCGGTAGAGACCCGCCTTGCCCGGTTCGCCCTGCGCCACCACTGCGATCAGGTGCAGCGCCGGTTGCACCGGGTGGGCCGGATCGGCGGCCTGCCAGCGGGCGGTCTCGCGCTTGAGCCGCTGCAGCATGTCGTCCTTGGGATATTCGCCCAGTGCCCCCATCCTCTTGGAGAGCGGGTTGCCGTAGTAGGCCACGATCCTCTTCTGGGGCAGGATGGAGCCGGGCAGCGCAGCGGCATGTTTCACCGGCCACCCCTTCCTGGCGGCGTAATCGGGATCTTCACCGGCGCGGTACTTGACCGCAGGCGTCGCGGGCGCTGCCGCCGCACCCTTCTTTTTGCCGGCCTTGGTTTTCCCGGTTGCACTGGAGGCGTTGGCAAAGCCAGCTGCCTTAGGGGCAGCAGCGCCCGGAGTTGCCGCAGCTGGTGCGGCCGGTGCCGCAGCCGAGGTGGCGGAAGCTTGGACCGCAGGCGCGGCGGCAAGGGGTGCGACCGGTGCGGCCTGCTTACCTTGGGCGGTGCTGGAACCGGAGTACTTGATGGTCGCAGCGGAGGCGGATTGGGCGTTGGTCTTGCCGTCCGTGCACCCGGCGAGGGGCAGGGCGAGCAGCGAACAGAGCAGTAGGGCGATGGTCTCGGGTTGACGAGAAAAGTGCAGGTGCTTCACGTAGACTCCTTGAGGTATGCGATGCCGGGGCACCTTGTGCCGCAACCGCGTTCGGGCAGCAGGCGCGGCGAAGCTCCGGTCCGGGATCGCATGGATTTTGTTGTAAAGGCGGATGTTGCGAAACAGCCGATGCCGCGTGGAGAGAAGCGCCACTGCGCCGTTGTAGATGCGGGCCGCGATTTTGCTCGATTCGCCCGCTAAATGGTCAGGCTTTCGGTACTTTAACCTTTTTGCGCTTTCGGTGTCAACTAGGGAACTGAGCTTTTGTGATAGATTGGCAGAACTTCGCGGTACCTCAACCGCCGGCGCGGCACTGAAAATGCGTTGCGATGGGAAGACAGGGAGCTCTCCGTGCCGTTCCTATGCTGGTGCCGGTAACAGGACCACGTGCGGCGGTGGCTGTGACGAGGCGTTTTATTGGCGATTATCCTTCCTCGGCCGACCAAGCGCAGACTCAACTCCTTGAGCAACTACACATCGTCTCCCGAAAATTCGGTATCATCAAAGGATTGTTTCGGATTCCACATAATGACCATTGACTGCGTCTTGCGTCGGGTGGTATGCTCACGCACCGAAAATGTAATCATTACTGTCCGGCTGGTACCTGTTGAAAAATTCAATTGAATCTAGGAGGTGTCTGGTGAGCAAGAAAATCAGTATGGTGGTGGGCTTTCTCGCAGTTTCCCTGTTGTGTGCGGCCTCGGTCTTTGCGGCAACTCCGCAGAAGAAAGTAGTGATCGGGATTTCCAAGATCGTCTCGCATCCTGCGCTTGACGCAGTTGTCAAGGGGGTCCAGGACGAACTGACTGCTTCCAAGGTCAACGCCACCTTCGATGTGCAGAATGCCAATGGCGACATCAGCACCGCCGCCTCCATCGCCAACAAGTTCCAGTCCGAGAAGGTCACCCTCGCCGTCGGCGTCGCCACCCCGACCGCCCAGGCGCTGGTGAACACCCTGAAGGGGATTCCGATCGTCTTCTCCGCAGTCACCGACCCGGTCAAGGCCGGCCTGGTCACCTCGCTCAAGAAAGGCGACAAGAACGTGACCGGCGTCTCCGACATGACCCCGGTGAAACAGCAGATCGAGCTGCTGATGAGGATCAAGAAGATCAAGCGCCTCGGCCACATCTACACGAGCTCCGAAGAGAACGCCGTCGTCCTTGCCAACATCGTGAAGCAGGTCTGCAAAGAAAAGCACATCGAGTTCGTCGAGTCGACCGTCACCAAGTCTGCCGAGGTCAAGCAGGCAACCGAGTCCATCATCCGCCGCGTCGATGCCATCTACATCTCCACCGACAACACGGTCGTCTCGGCCATGAGCGCTGTTTCCGAAGTCGCCATGAAGAACAAGGTGCCGATCATGTCGGCTGACCCGAGCTCTTCCGAGACCTACGACGTCCTCGCAGCCTGGGGTTTCGACTACTACAAGATGGGCCGCGCCACCGGCAAGCTGGTGAACGAGATCCTGAAGGGCAAGAAGCCGGAGCAGATACCGACCCGCTTCATGACCCAGGCCTCCGACGTCGACCTGATGCTCAACCTCGACGTGGCCAAGAAGCTCGGCCTGAAGGTGCCGGCTGACCTGGTGAAGACCGCCAACACCGTGCGCGAGAACGGCAAGCTCACCAAGAAGAAGGCCAACTAGGGCTGCAGCACCCTCCGGTTTCCCACCGAGGGCACGATAAATTTGCGACATCTCTCGCCCGGCAGCCCCCATGGGGTTGCCGGGCAGTGGTTATTTTAGACGGGAAGGATAAACGGTTTCGCTATGATTGAAGGTATTTTAGTAGAAGGTCTCATCTACGGCATCATGGTCCTTGGTGTCTTCATCTCCTTCCGAGTTCTCGATTTTCCCGACCTGACAGTCGACGGCTCGTTCCCCTTGGGGGCGGCCCTCATGGTGCAGTGCCTGCTCATGGGGATGAACGGCTGGCTGGCCCTCTTTATCGCCTTTGTCGGCGGCGTGCTCGCCGGAACGGTCACCGCGATCATCCACAACCACCTGAGGGTGCCGAACCTTTTGGCCGGTATCCTCACCATGACCATGCTCTACTCCATCAACATCCGCATCCTGGGCAACCGCGCCAACGTGCCGATCCTTAAGCACGAGACCCTGTTGACCCAGGTCACCGACAAACTGACGGGGATCATCCCGGACGACTACATCCTGCTGGTGTTCTTCCTGGCGGTCGCGCTGGTGGTGAAGGTCCTCTTGGACATCTTCTTCCGGACAGACCTGGGCATGACGCTCGGCGCCATGGGCAACAACGAGCAGATGGTCATCTCCCAAGGGGTGAATCCGAAGACCCTGAAGACCATCGGCGTCGGGCTCTCCAACGGGCTGGTGGCCATCTCCGGCGCCTTCGCGGCGCAGTACCTGGGTTTTGCCGACGTAGGCCTCGGGCAGGGGATCATCGTTTCCGGCCTCGCCTCGGTGATGATAGGCGAGTTCCTGGTGATGAAGAGCAACCGCATCGGCGTCCTCACCATCTGCGCACTGGCCGGCTCCGTCCTGTTCTACGCGGTTATGTACCTCGGGCGCTACTACGGCTACCTGATCCATATGACGCCGAGCGACCTGAACCTGATCAAGGGAGTGCTGATCATCTGCCTCCTGATCCTGACCCAGTTGAAAAAGTTCAAGAAACTCGGAATTAAGGCGGTGGCGGCAAAATGATAGAGCTCAAGAACGTTTCCATCGTCTTCAACCAGGGGACCGTCAACGAAAACCAGGCGCTCAGCAACATCAACCTGAAGGTGAAGGAAGGGGACTTCATCACCATCATCGGCAGTAACGGCGCCGGCAAGTCTACCCTCTTCAACACCATTGCCGGCACCTACCTGCCGAGCCAGGGCGACATCTTCGTCAACGACCGCAACGTCACCCGCGACCCGGAGTACAAGAGGGCGCAGTACATCGGCCGGATCTTCCAGAACCCGACGCTCGGCACCGCGAGCAACATGAGCCTGGAAGACAACATGATGATCACCTACAAGAAGGGCTTCAAGTGGCTCAAGCGCAGCCTCAACAACAAGATGCGTGAGTACTTCCGCACCGAGCTGATCCAGCTGCGCATGGGGCTCGAGGACCGCATGAAGGAGAACCTGATGATGTTCTCCGGCGGACAGCGGCAGGCGCTGACCCTGCTCATGATGGTCCTCTCGAAGCCGGCCCTCATCCTTTTGGACGAGCACACCGCGGCCCTCGACCCGAAGAACGCCGAGATCGTGCTGGAGCTTACCAACAAGTTCATCCGGGAGCAGAAGCTCACCTCGATGATGGTCACCCACAACATGAGCCACGCCATCGAGTTCGGTAACCGGCTCCTCATGATGGACAAGGGCGAGATCATCTTCGACATCGAGGGGGAGGCCAAGAAGGCGCTCACCGTCGAGAAGCTGGTCCAGAAGTTCCACGAGCTGCGCCACAAGAGCTTCGAGAACGACCGCACCCTGCTTTCCGACGACTAGGGCTAGAGCGGCTAGCACCCAGAAATCAACAGCTAAGGCCCACCGGAGCAACCCGGTGGGCCTTTTTCTTTGCCCGCCAACGGCCAATGAACGCCGGTCGCTGTGGGTGGTTGCTCGTGCGTCGCTTGGCACCTATCCCG
>Ga0079306_1002040_pt1 | contig 11915 bp, 8 predicted proteins | sample Methanotroph_Enr_FD_79181 | JGI IMG/M metagenome (GOLD analysis project Ga0079306, IMG submission 79181) | Enriched soil microbial communities from Old Woman Creek wetland in Ohio, USA - Methanotroph_Enrichment_5 | ecosystem: Environmental > Terrestrial > Soil > Wetlands | place: USA: Ohio...
TGCTCTCGGACTTATTTACCTGGCAAGGCTGGCGAATCTCATCCAATACACCGCGTTGACTTACTGGGCATTGCGCAACGCGAAGGTGGGAAAGTACACCCTGGCGGTAGGTGCAATGCTGGGTCTGATGGTAACTCAGGGAACAGCCATCAATGTTGATTCGCTGCTTTTTGGGGGAAGTTTCCTGTTCATTGCTTCAATAATGAATCTGGCGTTTTCAGAGAATCCAGATCGCCGGTTCAGTTCATCAGCTGTGTGGGGTGCTACAGTCGGTGCCATCTGTATCCTGGTCTCAAAATACGTCTATTTTCCAATACTCGCATTGGCATTGATTTTTCCTGCAGAGAAATTCGGGTCAGTGAAGAAAAAGACATTTGTCATTTTTTGGTCGTTTTTGGCGGCTGGAGTAATTTGCCTGGCTCTACAAACTCTGATGCCAATCGGAGTCGATCCGAGAATCGATTATTCGAATATCAGCTTGCAGGAGCAGATCGCGTTCATGCTTCGGTCACCATTCAATTGGCCCGCTGTTTTCCTCAACACTTTGAATGAGAACGCATTCGGTTACTTCGCACAATACATTCAGCTAAATCAAACCGGGGTTGGATTGGGAATCTTCGCTGTGGCAGAAGTCATTCTGGTGCTGATGTTCGCGTGGGCAGAGTCAGACTCTTTTCGGGGCAAGCTCACCCTGGAGACCAGGCTTATTGCCGGTGCGGTGATTGTTACCGGTTTGACATTCATAATGCTGCCCCTCTATCTCACCTGGACGCCCGTCGGTGCTGCAACGGTTGCAGGGCTGCAAGGCCGCTATTTTGCTCCATTCATTCTCGTGGCGCTGCTCTTTTTCAAGCCCTCATTCGGTCGCAGGCAGACCATCGATTCGGCTCTCCTTGTCGTTTCAATGTCATTCCTCCTGATAAATCAACTCTGGGCGACTGTCCTCTGGTTTTATTAGTCGATCTCGTTTGTCTAGGACCAAAGTAAATGCCTTACCCCCATATACTCGTCCATTAACTCGAATTCATCACGCAAGAGCAGCATGATGGTCTATGTACATCCCGATTTACCTCGAAGGCGATTACCCTTGAGGGTAAATCAGTATCCATCCCAATTTTCAGGTCGAGCTAAAAGTTATTCCTCAGAAGTTGTGTCTTTCTCCTCAGTTTCCCGTTGTGGAGCGACATACTTCTCGCCTTTGAAAAAGGCTTTAATGCGTCCCCAGAACAATTTGACCAATATGCCGATGCTTCCTAGCAAACCTGCCGCCAATAATTGGACCAGGAGACTGCCCGAACCCGGGTCAAGATAATTGATTTTCATGAGGATATGAACCATTTTTTCTCCTTGGAAACCCTGGCAATGCATAGTATTTCATTGCAGGGGAATATTTTCTCCGAAGTAATGATCAAGAATGATCGGGAAGGTATTGATCGGCTTGATGTCCTGCGTCAATTGAGAATAGTCGTATCCCGGTAGATACAATGCATTCATGATGTCGAACTGATCTTCGTCTGGGTAATTAGAAAGCGTCACGGCACCCTTGGTTTGTGCATTGAGATTCCGTGCACCATGGTCTGATTGCAGAATGATGATCGGCTGGTCGGTTGAATCATATTGCGATAGGATGTTGCTGATTGTCCTCTTGGCAATCGTCATCGCATACTGGTAGTTCCCCAGGTAGTAGTTCCAATTGAAGTAGAATTGCGGATCGACCGGGTTGCCTGACTTATCGAACATGAATGGATTGTGCGGCAACAGGAGGTGAACATACACAAACTTTGGACCCGAAATCTCATTTAAGTTGCCCACTTTGTCGGCTGTGAATGAGATCCATTTCGCGTGCTCTGCCCATTTTGGGTCCGCGATTCTGTAATAGTTGGCAAAGGGAACCAGCATCGTCTTGTCTGCCACCAGGATCCCAAAATCATCGAATAAAGTCCCTGGACTGGCCATCGAGCCCGCATCGTAATCAAAAACGTAGTCTGCATTTATGTGCTCGAACGATGGGTAGAAATGATGAGTTTCGTCAAATGCGAAGGTTGTATACCCCTTTTCCTTCAGATATAACATCACCTTGCTGTTATAGATGTCATTGAAGTAATTGATGACATCATTATTCTCATAAACAGGATATGTTGAGTAATTCAGCCGTTCTGCCAGTTCATGAAAAGTGGATGCAGAATTTGATCTACTGCCTTGCGCGACATAGAAACCTTCCTTCTCAAGATAGCTCACGAATTGATCCACGCCTTCATACTGCCAATATGATCGCATGGTATTGAATCCTGAAAATTCATCCAGGATGATGAAATAGATGTCCGGCGAAGAGTTGCTCGCAGATCCTGCGTCCGCACTCGCAGCAACAATATTTTGAGCGGATGGACTCTTGGCTTTATGGATCTCAGCGGGAATGATATTTACGAGACTCAAACCAACCGCGAGGGTGACAAAGATCAACGAAGCGCTCCGGAACTTCTTCGCATCGATCTTCGCGATTAGAAAAGCTGCATAGAGCGCAACCAAAATGTACACGGGTAATAACGTATAGTGCTCGATTCGAAACCAATCGTACTTTAGAAGCAGGTTATAAACCCAACCATACGTACCGAAAAAGATCAGAAAAATGAATGCCCGGTTTCCCGCTCTGGGCGGATAGAATTTCGAAACCAACAAAGCAATGATGTATACGATAAGCGCAATGAGGGCAAAGAACAATATGACTCTCTCCAGGCTCGAGAGCGTCAACTTGCCAATATTGGTTTGATATAGCAATAGGGCTGGATATGTTGCAGCAAGCAATGATGGGGCGAATGAGATTAAATACTGCGCTGCATACCTCAGCAATTTACGTTGAGTTTTATTATGCTTCGTTGGGTTTTGCTCTGCGTTTTGTGCCATTGAGCTCAGATACGGAATCATTTTTTTACATTTGACTTGCCAAAGAATATTTGATTACCCGTACGGACAATATATTGCTCTGTCCAAACAATATAGTCATCACCATTGTCCTGCTTCAAAACTATGCCCAACTGATACCTGCCAGGACGAATAAATTCTTTCGCAATCATCGCTTTGAAACCGGCATTCGTAAGATCCGCGGAAATAGCTGGGAAGCCTGCCTCGATATCCGGCCTGGAATAGGGTGTTATTTGGAAATAATACTTCCTGGTATCAGATTGCAGGATCAAAAACCGGGTGAAATTTGCTGTAGAAGCATTTGGATCCACAGCGGCGTATGCCCAACCAAGAACTGTTTCCAAGTATTGACTTTCGAATTCGACTGATTGCATTTCGTCAACATGAGCAAGAATCTGGTCAGATGTCTTCAATTCTGCTAGCTCAGGCTGAGTGGGTCTCCCATATTTGCGGCTTGCCTGGTCGATAATACCTGGTGCAATGAACACGTATACGATCATCAGTGTCCAGATGAGCAGATGGAACCAATTCTTGCGTAGTAATTTCAACATCAAAAACCTATGATTACACGGAATAACCTGGATTCAGGTTTAGATCAAATTGCTTAAAGTTATGAATTTTTAAGAATGAATCAGCATCCATCGATAGGATCGCTCAATTCCTTCCGGCAATCTCGTGACCGGTTGCCAATTCAGGTTCTTCATTGCTGCAGAACTATCCAGGACGTTTACCGGGACATCGAATTGCCGAGCAGGTAGATATTTTACCGCAAGTGAAGCGTGAATCACTGTTTCGATCGTACGTAGAATATCGTTGATGCTGTGACCCTCGCCTGAACCAATATTCAAAACCCTTTGCTCACCGGTGTAAGTCATCGCTTTTTCCATTGCGGTAGTGATGTCTTTCGCGTAAACAAAGTCGCGAATCTGATTTCCCTCTCCCCAGATTTCGACCTGCTGCTTCTCAATGGCTTTCTCCAGAAAGGCTCCTATTACACCTTGAGAGCCATGCACCGGTTGACGTTCGCCATATGCATTTGCGATGCGCAAGACTGTATAGTCTTGACTGTAAAGCCTTTCAAAAAGGGCGAGATATTTCTCAATGGCGAGTTTTGTAATACCGTATGAACTGATTGGATTTGTTTCGTGGTTCTCTTTGATCGGGGTTTCTTGGGGAATGCCATAAACCGTGCCGCCTGAAGAGGCAAATATGATCTTTCCTATGCTCTTCTTGACAATCTCGGAGAGCAGGTTGACCGATCCAACCAGGTTGGATTGGATATCATAGGCGGGATCATCATTTGACTTCTTCGGGTCGGTGGTGGATACCAGGTGAAACAAGACATCGCAGTTGGTGATTCCGGATTTTAAATCGGTTGGATTGAGGAAATCCCCCAGGAAGATCTCTGCTCCAAGGCTCTTGATCATTTCAAGGTAACGTGCCTTTGGACTTTCAAAAACATTAACCCTATGACCTTGCTCGATCAGGTGCTCGCATAAATGTGAGCCCAGGAATCCGCCGCCGCCAATGATTGTACACTTCATGGATTGATCCGGTTCTTGACTATATCGTCATACGAATTCACCAATTGTGCAACATAACCTTGTACACTCAAGGGTTTTACAGCATTCAGCCTTAGCTTCTCGAGAATTCCATTTCCATGGAGGATCTTCTGAAGAACCATGACTAACGATGAAACATTACCCGGTTCAAAAAGAAATCCATTGACCCCATCGTGGATGACTTCAGCAATACCTGGCATATTCGATCCCAGAACGGGGCATCCAGCAGCCTGTGCTGAATAAACGACCAGAGGGGTATTCTCATACCATATCGAAGGCACCACCAGTGCATCCAGAGATGACATTATCTTCCCAATTTCATGATTTGGGAAGGTTCCGTGGAATTTGATTCGATCGTCATCTCCTATGAGCGTCTGGAGTTCCTCGAAGTATGGCAGGAAATCATCCTGCTTGCCGTAGATTCTCAACTCAACATTTCTATTCGCCAGGCGATGAACAGCAGCAGCGACGATGTGAACGCCCTTATGTTCGCTGATGGTTCCAATATACCCCAGGACAAGCTTCTTTCCAGGTCTGTGCTTTGGGATCGTAGTCATATTGTCCATATTAATGCCAAATGGGATCAACATGTTCTTGCTCGTTTTCGATCCATCTTTCAGCAACACCTGCTGCATGATCTTCGTCGGGATAAATAGCTGATCAAGCCGTTTCATCCGTTTTTCAAGGAATTCTTTGCGGTTCACCAATGCCCTTAGTTCGCCCGAAAACTTGCGGTCCACGTTCAACCCCCGTTTGATGAAGAATATGGCCAGCGAAAGCATCCATTTGGGGACTTTTTTGAACGGTCCCTCGTAAATGGTCGGGAGATTTTGTTGAACAATGTGCCTGACGCAATTGGCGCTATCTCTGTCGGGCCCAGCGCAAATACTGTTATCCGGCAGGCGTAATTGACAGGTAATGCACTTCAACCAGAAGTCTGTCGGCGTCATAACCACAGGTACACCTGAATCCGTACATGCATCGATGATTGAAGCTGAAAGACGGATCAGGTGAAAGATGTGCACAATGTCCGGTTTTTCCTCGGCCAGCAGCTTCTTGAAATACATGTAAACAAGCTGGTTGTTATAGTCGAGTTCCATAAGAAGTTTTTGGTCCGGCATGCGCTCATAAATGTGATTGTATCGGTAAACCTCGATCCCATCGTAGGTATATTTGTCAAAGCGTTCCGAGATTGGCAAATCTTCTTTTGCCGGAGATCCGGTAAAAACCTTGACCGTGTGACCCAACCGTTGAAGTTCCTTTGCCACTGAATAAGTCAAAACTTCAGTGCCGGCGCCAAATTCAGGAAAAAATTGGTGGACAGTAAGGATGACCTTCATTGCTCAATTCTTCCCTTTGCTATCAAGTCTCTTCCGTGCCAGATTCGCCCCGCGGTATTGACCTATCACACCGGCAATGACCAGCCCGGGAACTCGGTTCAGCATTCGGTTCAATTCAGCTCGATCCATTATATGCTCCCGTGCATAAGTCGATTCCGTGGTGATGCCTTGGCGTATGGAGCGTCCAGCAACCTTGAGAGTGGGAATCGTCCATAGGCCAAATTGGGAGTACAGCTTCTCGTGGGCTAACACATTGCGGGAATATTCATATTTGAAAGTCTTGTTGTGTGAATGGATCACAAAAGCCTCAGGAGCATATGCGATTTTCCACCCGGCCTCCAGTGCATTCATCGACCATTCGATATCTTCGCCGAAATCGTTCTTGGCAAATGGTATCGCCTGCCAGACCGATCTCCGCATCGCAGACGCCACGTCATCGAAATTGCAGAATAGGTACTTGTCTGCAGGAGGCATGTGTTCGTAAGCGTCAAAATCCTTGATCCATCTCACCTCGGGTTGAGTTTTACTCGTAAGCCATTGATTAAGATCTCGTTTTGTGAAGATATCCGCGTCTTCCCGAGGCACCTGCCTCGCATAAGAACCCGCTACCAGGGGATCAGCAAATGCGGATGTGATGTTGGTCAGGTAGTGTTCATCACCTGGAATTGAATCCTGGGAGAGAAAGACCAGAATCTCTCCGCTCGAGCTTTCGACAGCCTGATTTCTCGTCAAGCCATGATTGAACTTGGATTTCGTTATGGGGATGACCTTCGCGCCATATTTCTCAGCAAGAGCAGGAGTGCCGTCTTCTGATTCCGTATCGATGATCACGATTTCGATCTCCCCCGCGTACTCCTGACTGGCAAGCGCCTTGAGTGTCTGTTCAAATAATTTCCCCCCGTTTCGCGTGGGAATTATGATTGAGACACTGTTGGACTTGGGCTTTTTCGAGGTTTTTGTCGGAGCATAATTGTATCCACCAACTCGAGACGGCGTTCGGACGGTGACACCCTTCTCTGATGCCTCTACATTAGATTCTGCTGGTGGAAGAGGCAATCTTCCCTCAGCCTTGCCATAGCGGATGTAGTGCACAAGCGGGTTGACCCCGCTCGCTTTCACATCAGGGTTTGAATCCAGGTAATAAACGACACTAAAAGACTCTGAAGGATCGCGAAATTCCTTCCATCCGGTTCTAATGAAATGGATTACCGGATCGACATCTGCGCCGCGGACATCTGGATTGTTGAGCAAATAATAATGTTCATCAAATAAGCCGCTCTTGGAAATCGAGAAATAATCAAGTAACGCGTGCTTCATCCATTATCCCTTTTTCGATGAATCTTCGACAGGATTTTTCGGAAAGGTCTGGTCCACCGCCAACTACGACTGGTGGCATACATCACAGTTTCATTTTGCAATTCTTTGATACGGTTATCACTGATTTCTAACTCTTTTAAATACCCCCTTTTATCGGCCCTAAGTAATTTGAGCTTGTATTCTAGATAAACAATCCGAGCTGTCTTTTTTGTAGATTCTGTTTTTACTGAAGAGAGTTTCTCTTGAAGATCATCTATTTCATGAATAAGCGCACCGATTTTGATTGTACTATCAAGCACCTGATTGTCCAAGTCCTTTGATCGTTCAATAACTGGAAGTTGTGTCTGGTTCATCTCCATTGTATGATCCCCCAATGCTTTGATTAGAATATCATTGCTCTTTTTCTTCTCGTCGCTTTGCGCTGCAATTGCTTTTACCAGAGGGAGAAAGAAAGGTGCGGATTTCTTTTGACTTTTATGTTCGAAAACCAGTTCAGCATAATAATCGAATTGTGCTCGTGCATGCTGTGAAAGAAGCCAATTGTCATTGATCTTCTTTTGCGCGTTGACTATCAATTCATTACCCAGTCCGGGAGATTCGATCAATCTGCTAAGGGTGGCGACCCATTCATCGACCGTTCCAGCCAACAAACCGTCCTTGCCATCTTCGACAATTTGCAGATAAGGTGCAAGGCGACTATATACACCCGGAACTCCAACCGCACCATATTCGAGGAATTTTATAGAACTCTTGCATGAATTGAATAGATTATCGCATAAAGGTGCGATGACGATATCGGCGGTTTGCTTTTGGAAGAATTCAGCAAAATCTGTATAGCTTTGCGATGGTCGGGGGCACCATTCCACCGTTGAATATTGCTCTAATTCAGTTGGCACCTCTATGCCCCAGAAACGGAATTTGATCTTTCCAGGGTATTTCTCAACGATCCGTAGGAGTGCAGGTAACACCATTTTGAGATCGGGTTCATGAGAGTGACCGCCCATATAGCCAATAGTCACAATATCTTCATGATTCCGGTAGGTTTCCCACTTTCTTATGTTCCAAAGAGAATCGTCAAGATAATTCGGAATCACCTTGATATTTGGATTATATGGGAGCAATTGATCGCGAAGTTTTTCTGAGGCCACTGTAAGCAGATCGACCTCAATTATGGATTGAAGTAAAGGCAGTAAGGCTTCAGCGAAGTAGCCACTTAATCGGTCTGGATGGTTTTCTGGCAAAGCAAGCAAGAGATCGTCCAAATCGAGTACAACGGGCTTCTGAAGCGAATGCGCCATACCCATGAGTTTGCTGAAGCGATCATAGTCGCGGCTGAAATCTCGTTGAATTACGATCGGGTTACCATCCATGATGGGGTTCCCCTGGACCTTCTCGATTTCTTTTGCTCCGCGAATAACCTTGGCTTTTGCATGTTTTGCGGGACCCAGCATGCGCAATACAGCCATGGCATCGTTCACACTTGAAGAGTAAAAAGCTACCGGGGTAGGATGCTCCCTACTTCGGGAATCGGCTAAAGCTCTCGCACGGTCGGTTTTATACTCTTTGGGCATACCTTCTTTTTTCTCCAAGAACGTTTTATCGAAGGGACGAACCCTCGTAATATCTTCTATGGATGCGGATATCATGCATTAGTTCTGGGCTTTTGCGAGGCGACCCTCCTTTTGTCCAAAGTTCAGATAATGGATCAATGGATTTTGTCCAGAATTCCTCACATCTGAATAGGTCAAAAGATACCAAGCGCTCGAGAAATTCGGACCGGGATCTTTTCCTTGAAACCCCCCATAAAGATAATAATGACTCGCAGCATCCAGACCTTGATCGGCAACATCCACGTAACGATCCAGATACCATTTCTCGTCAAAAAAATTGGATGACCTGATTTCAGCAATCGCCTTTCTATCTGTTTTGAGATCGACTCCTCGTAATTTTGCGCGCAACTTTCTTAACCATTTGAGAGATGAAGGATGGGATAGATTCAATATATAGACCAATCGCTCGAGAAAAAATTGCCTCATACTCAATTCGCCGATCCGGAGATTCAAATCAAGTAATCTGGTTTCTCTGGCGTTTAATTCATGATGATTCTGCATCACGCTTAAGTAGAACCTTCGTCGTAAATCGCAAAATGGTTTGTCCATTGATATGCTGAAGATCGAAGTATCATACTCAACTGGTTGTTTGGCTAGTTTTTCAACCTCATCGAGATGAGCATGGGCGTTTTCCTTATCATTTCTTATAGATGGAAGATAATCAGGGGGATTCTGCAAGAGTCTGTCCAATCCTTCCAGTAGACTATCGCCATCCCAATAGAATGATTCGGGAAATCCTCTTTCTCCAAAAAAGTAGCGTATCTTATTATCCTGTGGAAATGCCAATACAGGCACTTGCTGAGCATAGGCAAACATTGCTGCATGCATCGAAGAGGAAATCATCGCTCGAAAGCCGCCAATCTCAGCATATGCAGAAATGACCTGTCTGGCGGTCGAGACGGATGAGCCTGGAAGCCAACTGGATAATTTCTCCATCAGGAAGCTATCGTTCTCATAATGCGTGAACGGTACAAAAACAATCCGATATTTACAGGAGAGCTCTCTAAGGGCTTTGATCAGTCCAGGAGACTTGGTTATTGTTTTGTTATTCAGGTGGATGCCTATTGCATCCATATTTTCCTGACGCTTGCTCCGCGACCTATTAATTTCGGTTTGGAAGTATTCATCAAGCAGGATCGTGTTGCATGGACTTACTTCGACTCTTAAGCCAGGGACGTTTGAGCAAAGAGTGTCCCTTTCAGCATTGGAACGCACAGAAACAAGCCGATAATCCCGCAGATATTCCAATTGATCCGGCTCATGAATGCCCACGGCGTTCAGAATGTGCGGGCCAGGGATCCGAAAACTTTGATAAAAAATATCACTCGCTGTGCGAAGGACCTGGCCTCCGCCAATTATAAATGTCGAATAATCAGATGGATTTAAATTGAAGGGATCTACGACTCTGAAGCGAATATCGTGATTCGTGCAGAACCTTTTCAAGAGCATGCCGATGGCGATGTCACCTGTATTGTTGGAAACTGAGTCCCAAAGAATGCCAACAGGTTTTGTCATGAATAGTGACCTCCAGAGGAATCGCAAGAGAATTATACCCTAAGGTATGTCCAAGCGCTTGTGGCTTCGACTTGCCAAAGTCATCATTCATGGCTTAAATAGATCATAAAAGCTGCCGGATGCCTTCGGCAGCTTCACGTATCAATCTTCAGTTAAGGCAACAGGGGAAAGCCAAAGGCGCGATCGATAAAAGTTGCCAGCTCTGCCCGTGTCACACTTTGATCCGGGCAGAACTTCAGTGGATCCTGGGCGCAGCCAGTGGTGATCCCTTCGTTGAAGAATTCTTCCACCCAGGGCTCCATCCATTCCTTGCCGGCCACTGGTACGTCGCTGAACACGCCGGTGGCTTCAGGTGGGATGTGATCCTTCCCATGGATAGCCTTCAGAATGAAGACTGCTGCCTCTGCGCGCGTGAGCTTGCGCTCAGGACAGTACATTGCTGGATCGACAGCGCATCCCATGGTCATACCTTCGAGGTAGAATTCCTCGATCCATGGCTGCATCCACTCTTTGTCTACGACCGGGACGTCCGCAAACATCCCTGTCTGAGTAGGGGTTGGCGTCACAATACCGTTTAGAGCGCGAAGCAGAAATACAGCCATTTCAGCACGTGTCACTGCATTATCCGGGCAATAGACCGCTGGATTCACCCCGCAGCCTGTAGTAATCCCCTGCGCATAAAAGCCTTCAACATATCGCCAATACCAGGCGTATGCAGGAACATCTGCGAAAGACGTGATACTGAAATCCACAGGATCGGATTCAACATTTCCCGCAGCTGTGTTGATAACCGTGACCTGATTTATGCCAATCGAAGCGATATCAGCCTGGCTGATTTGTGCGGTTATTGTCTTGGACGTAACAAGTATGGTTGACCTGTCTGATCCGTTCCAGCGAACAACCGAATTCGAATCGAAATTGTAGCCGTTAACAGTCAAGGTAAAAGCATCACTACCCACAACTTTCGTGGTTGGGCTTATGGTCGACACCTTGGGATCGACCGCAATGAAACGCACAGCACCTACCGAGATATTCGTTGAATATTGGAGCTCTCCTGTAGCGTTGGTCAAGCCGACTCTCCCGCCGTTTCCACCGCTTGCAAAGAAATATGAACCGAGGCTAACCCAGTCGTTGTCAATTGGATATTGGTCCACTACAACGGTAGTCCTGGCACCATTTCTGTCTGTGACTACATAATTGGCCTTCGAGCTATCCTTCCCATAGGACTTTATCCCTGAGGAACAGGTCACATTCGCTGATCCGTGCGAGGCTACGAACGCCTCAACCCTGTAATAACCATCAGCCGATAGGTTTGGCTGCCAGATGGCAAAATTAGAAGCTGAGGTCAGACTGGTGACGTTTTCGCTGAGAAAAGTCGTCAAACCATTGAATCCAATGATTGGATACCACCCCGAATTGCAGGTATTGGTATAGGCCGGCGATATGATCGGGTTGCATACATAGCTCTGGGTGCTTGTGGTTGGGGGACAAGCTGGGGGTTGGTTCACAAGGGGGATAGCCATCACACCATCGAGCACATTGCTATCGATGTTCATCGTGACATTACCCCAGGTCTCATTATGGCCGCCGGCATATTGGCGAATTCGTTGATGATTGATATATATGCTATTATCCAGATCAGGGATCTCCCA
>Ga0079306_1002041_pt1 | contig 11911 bp, 10 predicted proteins | sample Methanotroph_Enr_FD_79181 | JGI IMG/M metagenome (GOLD analysis project Ga0079306, IMG submission 79181) | Enriched soil microbial communities from Old Woman Creek wetland in Ohio, USA - Methanotroph_Enrichment_5 | ecosystem: Environmental > Terrestrial > Soil > Wetlands | place: USA: Ohio...
TAGCACCGAAAGAGGAGGATTCCAATGCTCAAAAAACTCGTTATCCTCGTGTGTCTCGTCGCCTTTGCACCTGCAGCTGTTGGCGCCCAGGACGTGGCCGCCGTGTCCCATACTCCGCTCGCGACCGAGGGTAGCGCCACTGTGCAAGCTGCCCGTGAGGTGGATCTGTCGCTGGCGGCGGCACGAGCGGCGACCGTTATGGCGGCCAACGAAGCGCAGGGCCAGCAGGCAGCGAAAAGCGAGCGGCCCAAGAAAACCCACTACGGACTCACCTTCCAGGAATTCGTGGACGTCCATTTCGGCGACTACCGCTGGGTTTGGTGGGCCGGCGCAGCCGCAGCCTTGATCGCCATCCACGTCGCCGCCAAGGATTGACCCGCCCTGGTAACTTCCCCGTAGTGATCCAGCCGATGGTTTTACTGCCGAGCCCGGTCGTACTGGGCCGGCCAAGTCACCGTGACCCCGAGGGCCCTTGCAGCGTGCAGGGGCCAGTAGGGGTCTCGCAACATCTGGCGGGCCAGGAAAACGGCATCTGCCAACCCGGTCGCAACGATCTGCTCGGCCTGGACCGGGTCGGTGATGAAGCCGACGGCCCCGGTCGGCATGCCTGTTTTCTGTCGGATGGCGGTCGCAAAGGGGGTCTGGAATCCGGGCCCGGCAGGAATCTTCGCATCCGGCACCAAACCGCCGCTCGAACAGTCCACCAGATCTATCCCGATGGTTTTCAACTGCCTGACCAACTCCAGCGAATCGTCCAGCCCCCAGCCACCTTGCACCCAGTCGGAGGCGGAGATGCGCACGAAGACCGGCCGGTGCTGCGGCCAGGTCTCGCGCACGACTTTGGCGACCCGCAAGGGAAAGCGCATCCTGTTTTCCCGGCTGCCACCGAATTCGTCATTGCGTTGATTGGTAAGCGGCGAAAGGAATTCGTGCAACAGGTAGCCGTGCGCCATGTGGACCTCGGCGACCTCGAAGCCAGCCTCGGAACTGCGCCGGGCAGCCAGCGCGAACTGCCCCAGGATCTCCTCCAGGTCCTGCGCCGTCGCCTCGCGCGGCACCGGATGGCCAGGCGCAAAGGGGAGCGGACTCGGTCCGATCGGCTGCCAGCCGCGATGCTTGGCGTTGAGCGGCCCACCCCCCTTCCAAGGGGCGTCGGTGGAGGCCTTGCGCCCGGCATGTGCCAACTGGATCGCCGGCACCGCACCCTGCTCTTTTATGAACCGGGCGACGGGGGCCAAGGCGTTGGCGTGCTCTACACTCCAGATGCCGCTGTCGTCGGGGCTGATGCGCCCCTGCGGCGTGATGGCGCTCGCCTCCACCATGACCAGTCCGGCGCCGCCCACGGCACGGCTCCCTAGGTGCACCAAATGCCAGTCGGAGGGCATGCCGTCGCGACTGGAATACTGGCACATCGGCGAAACGAAGATGCGGTTCCGAATAGTCAACTCCCGCAAGGTGAGCGGAGTGAAAAGCTTGATCATGGTAACCTCCAGGTGGAGCCGGGACTCTCCCTTGGCCCTGTCCTTGATCCCTGACAGACAGGGCAGAAAAAGGTGGAGCGGTTGCCCAACCGGCCACGCTCGATAGGAGCGCCGCAGCAACGGCAGGGTTTTCCTTCGCGGTCGTACACAAAGAGCTGCTGAGGGAAATAGGCGAGTTTCCCCTCCTCCCGACAAAAATCCATGCTGCGCCCGGTGGCTATCGAGGTGGCAAGGGTCTCTTTGATCGATCCGGCCAACCGGTCGCACCGCTCGTCGTCAAGGTCGCCGGCCAGGGAGGTCGGCAGTAGCCCGCAGCGAAACAGCGCTTCGGCCGCGTAGATGTTGCCCACCCCTGCCACCACTGCGCTGTCCATGATGAAGCGCTGGATGGCCACTTTTCTGCCTCTGCTGCGCTGGAAGAGGTAGCTGCCGTTGAAGGTCTCGGTCAACGGTTCAGGACCGATGCCGGAGAGCAGCTTGTGCTGCATCGGGTCGGCCGCGGTCCAGTGGATGGAGCCGAAGCGGCGCACGTCGTTCAGTCGCAGGATGATGCCCGACGTGAAGAGGATGTCCAGGTGGTCGTGGGGGCCGGGCGCCCGGTCGCCGGGAAGGATGCGTAGGTGGCCGGTCATGCCGAGATGCACCAGGAGAGAACCGGTGCGGCAGGTGAAGATGAGATATTTGCCGCGGCGCTGCACCGACTCGATATGCTGCCCGGTAATGAGGCCTGACAGCTCGGGAGGAACCATGGAGCGCAGCTTCGCGCTGTGCACCGAAACGCCGGCTACTGCATTGCCAATCAGGTGTTTGGAGATGCCGAGACGGGTGACTTCGACTTCGGGTAATTCAGGCATCTACTGCTCCTTCAAAAACAACAACGGGTACAGGACTGCATCAAGCTAAGCCGCTTTAAAGGTAAGCATCGCTACCCAATCAGTCAAGAGGTACCGGCATGCAGACATTGTCTGCGGAATTGGCCTCCGCTCCGCAGGTGAAACAGGCAACGGTCGGCTTGTCGGTTATGTGAGCGACTTCCTCGGTCAAACCTTTGCTTTTCAACAAGCAGATGTGACCGGTATGCTTGGCTCCGCAACTGCAGGTATTCGAAGATTCCATCCTTTCACCTCGCAATAAGAGTATTCGATTTAAGCGCTTCCATTACAGCACAGACGCATCCAGAACGCACGCTAAACCAGACGGGCCGCTATGATTTCAGCGAGATCCCGGGATGCCACTTCTCCCTCGAAGCCGCCCGTCTTGATGCCGTCCTCGAACATGGTGAGACAGAACGGGCAGCTGGAAACGAGCAGCGGCGCGCCGGTCTCTTGGGCCATCTGGACCCGGGCCACGTTGATGCGGGTACCGATCTTCTCCTCGGCCAGGATCCTGCCGCCGCCGGCGCCGCAGCAGAAGCTGTCCCTGCGGGACGCCTCCATCTCGGACAGGCTGCCGCCGCAGGCGTCGATGAGTTGGCGGGGCTGCTCGAAGATATCCAGGTAACGCCCGATGTAGCAGGAATCGTGATAGGTAAGCTGGAACGGCTCCGGCTTCAGGCGCAGTTTCTTCTCGTTCAGCAGCGCGAGCAGGAAGGTCGTGTGGTGTTCAACCGTGAATTCGGGACCCAGGCCCAGATCGCGGTAATCGCGCAGCAGCGTATTGTAGCAGTGCGGGCAGCAGGTGACGATCCGCTTTACGCCGTACCCCTTGATCAGTTCGAGGTTCTCGTTCGCCGTCATCTGATACAGGTACTCGTTGCCCAGTTTGCGCGGCGGCTCCCCGCAGCATTTCTCCTCTTTGCCGAGGATCCCCACCTTGATGCCGGCGGCGGCGCAGATCTGGACGAAACTGCGCGCCACGTCGCGGTTGCGCTTGTCGAAGGAGGCGTAACAGCCGACGAAATAAAGCAGGTCCACGTCGCTGTCCTCGGCCATGATCTTCACGTCGAGGCCCTCCGCCCAGTCGCCGCGCGACGCGAACGCCGAGCCGAACGGGTTGCCGTTCACCTCGATGTGGCCAATGGCGGCGCGTACCTCGTCGCCCGGAAAGGCGCCGTCCATGAGCGCGAGGCTGCGGCGCATTTCGAGGATCTTGTTCACGTGCTCGATGTCGGCGGGGCAGATATCCTGGCAGGCGCGGCAGGTGGTGCAATCCCAGAGCACCTCGTCGGTCACCACCTGGACCAGGTTGCTCGTCGGGGATGCCTGCGCCATATCCCCGATCTGGTGGACCACCTTCATGGGCGATAACGGCTTCCCGGTGGTGTAAGCCGGGCAGCGGTCCTGGCAACGCTTGCAGGAGGTGCAGGCGTCGGCGTCGAAGACATCCTTCCAGGCGAGGTCGATCACCTTGGAAACGCCGAATTGCTCGGCCGTTTCATCTTCAAGGTTGATGGTCTGGATGCTCCCCTTTGGGCGCAGGTCGACCAGCATATAGTTGGTGGATGTGGTGAAGATATGGCGCAGCTTGGTGAAGGGAATCGCGGCGATGAACCCGATGGCCAGGAAGAAATGCACCCACCAGAGCACCTTGTGGGTCAGAGAGAGCGTGGCAGGCGAAGCCCCGGTAAACATGCCGGCCAGCGCCAGACCCACCGGGGAGAACTTGGCCAGCTCCGGGTTGATGCCGACCTCGGTTACCGCCATGCGGACGGCCTCGATGAAGAACCCGGTGATCAGGATGGCAAACAGCAGCGCGTGGCTGACGTAGTCGTCCCGGATGGTCTCCAGCCCCTCGGGCTTCACGAAAAAGCGCCGCACCAGAAGGCCTCCCAGCGTGACGATCGCGACTATGCCGGCGACATCCAGGACCAGAGAATACCCTTTGTAGAAGGTACCCTTGAGGAACCGGACCCCGAACAGCGGGTCGCTGAAGTCGGCCTGCGCCATGATCAGCAGAGTGCCGATGAAGAGCAGGAAAAAGCCCCAGAAGAACAAGGCATGCAAGCTTCCCGGTTCCGGCACCCGCAGCACCTTCGATTGGGTGAAGGTATCGCGCAGCAGCAAGTAGATCCGCCTGGGCAGCTGGTCCAGGCGGTCGAGCGGTTTACCCAGCCGGTACATGGGAAAACGCCGATAAAATCCATATCCGAAAACCGCGAAACAGATCACGACAAAGAAATACATGGGAATCGTTACCCCATGACCTACGTTCCAGTATATTTCCCTTGTCGCTTCCATGCTGCCACCTCGGATGGTTTTGATTTGTATATTTGTCTTTGACGGGCAGGTCAAGCATTAACGACCAAAGCCGCACAAATTCTACCATGACGTCCCGCGTTTGTCCCCGCAGGCAACAACCCTCTCGACTGGTTCAGTTTAAAACTGCGTTAAACATTTAGCCTTCGTTTGAAGCCCTGATCGAGATATGTACGACAACCACCATCGGCGCAACCACAGGTCATAAATCTTACCCTGGTGCGGATCTTTTGTATCGTACTAAAAATACGTTAAAAAGGCTGCTTGGTGGTCCGCTGCCAGTAGTGGCTTTTTGTAAGAGAAAGTAAAATTTTTGTTCCATTTTGCAGAACTATGTTCTATAGTTACTGCGTGACCCGTTGGGGGGCTCCCCTCCCGACTGGCACACGCCGCTACGGTTAATCTACCTGGTTCTGGTGACCTTAACGAGGACCCGCATGAAGAAATCACATGAAATGGTTGAAAAGGCGCTGGTAGACGCTTTTCTCAAAGGAGACCCGAAGCCGGGAACTCATCTGCAAAGCGAACGCGACCTGGCTGCGCGCTTCGCGGTCAGCAGGGCAACGGTTAGAGAGGCTCTGCTGAAACTGCAAAAATCAGGCTGGATCTCCGTGCAGCAGCGCCATGCTACCGTGGTCAATAACTTCTGGTCGCAAGGCGATCTTGAGCTGCTTTCCTCGATTACCCGGAACAGCGAACATTTTCCTCCCGATTTAGCCTCACACTTGCTCGAATTGAGGATGCAGTTCGCTCCCGACTACGCCCGGCGCGCGGTGGAAAACGGCCCGGAGCAACTGCTGGAAATCCTCACCCGCTCCAAGCGTCTCAGCAACGGTCCCGGTGCCATGGCCAGGTACGACTGGGAACTGCACCTCACCATGGCTATCCTGTCCGGAAACAAGATCTACCCTCTGATCATGAACAGTTTCGCCGACCTCTACTTCAAGCTGAGGGGTGAGTTTTTCGCAGATGAGGAGTGCCGGAACCAAGCGCGCGACTTTTACAAAGGTTTGCTGCAGGCGGCCACCGTGCGGGACGCCGACCGGGCCGAAGATGTCACCCGCGTAGCGATGAAACTGAGGCTGGATACCTTTAAACGCCAGACGGGAAGACCTGCCGAGGAACAGCTTTCCAGTACGGTGCCCTCCGGTACGCCACAAGCCGTCAGTTACTGACGAGGGATTTCACCGGTTAGAGATGAAGGAGCCGGTACTCGCTCAATGAAGGAACTACAAGCGACGAAGCAACCTCGGGGACCGGACACGACCGCGTCGCGGCTTGTCGAACGTCTGGAGCCACCACCTGACCGGAAACCGGCGCGGTGCCCCAACGGCTAAAAGATCACGCACATTTCGGCAGGTACGGCCTGCCGAGCAACCCATGGTCAGCCTTTCTGCTGCGCCAGGGTGAAGTAGAAAGTTGCCCCGCCGTCCACCTCTGCCTCGGCCCAAATCCTCCCGCCGTGGCGATGGACGATCCGCTGCACCGTTGCCAGCCCGATCCCCACGCCATCGAACTCACTTTCCTTATGCATGCGCTGGAAGGCGCCGAACAACCGATCCGCATACCTCATGTCGAACCCGGCGCCGTTGTCGCGCACGAAAAGGATCGTGGCATCCTCTTCTTGGTTGCTGCCGACCTCTATCGTGGCGGTGTCCAGTTTTGAGGTGAATTTCCAGGCGTTACCCAAAAGGTGGTCCATAAGGGTCCGCAGCAGGGTCAGGTCGCCACGCACCTTTAACTGGTCGGCGATGGTGACCTCGACTCTGCGCTCCGGCGACGTTTCCTTTAAGCATGAGACAGCATCGCGGGCAACCCGGGTCAGATCGACGTCCACCATGCTGAGCGGTTGGCGGGCGATGCGCGACAGGGAGGTTAGCCCCTCGACCTGAAGCTCCATCTTGTGCGCCGCACGCGTAATGCAGTTGAGAAAACCTTGGGCGGTTTCGTCAAGAGTCTCACCGTAATCCTCGGCCAGCGCACTGCTGAAGCCGAGCAGGTGCCTAAGCGGCGCCCGCAGATCGTGAGAGATGGAATAGGCGAAGGTTTCCAGCTCTTTGCTCACCTGGTCCAGTTCGGATTTCTGCTTGAGGAGATTTGCCTCGAGGCTGTCGACTTGAATCCTGTGCCGCTCGGCTTCCTTGGCGATCTCGTCACGTGCGGCGCTGAGTTGTTCTTCGAGTGTCGCGTTTAGTCCTGAGAGTCCCTCCTGGAGATGTTTGCGCTCCAGGAGTTCCAGTTGCTGATTCGAATGGGCGACCTTTAAACCGGAGGCATGGGCCCCGCTGGCCTCTTGAAGGGCACGGAACCGTTTGATCTCCAACTGGTAGCGGATTCGCGTTTTAACGAGTTTAGAATTGAAGGGACGGGTAATGAAGTCGGCGGCACCCAGTTCGAGTCCCTTGTGCTCCTCTGCCTTGTCGGTGAGCGCAGTAACGAAGATTATAGGGATCTCGCTTGTTTTCGGCTCGGATTTAAGGCGGGTGCAGACCTCGTAACCGTTCATGCCCGGCATCATGATGTCCAGCAGGATGACGTCGGGCGCGGGGTCGTCATTGGCAAGCTTCAGAGCCTGCAGGCCGTTTAGCGCACTGACGGTCTGACAGTCGTCGCGCAGCATCTCCGTGAGCAGCTGGATGTTTTCAGGTGCATCATCGACAATGAGCACCCTTGGCCTGCCTGAATGAGTTTCCATTTCGAGTCCTCCGTTGTCAACGGTCAGCAAGCCTCTTACTATTGTGACACAAAGAAGGGAATTGTACCAGCTAGCTGGCAAGCTTGGTAAGGATTTACCAATAGACCGGTTTGTTTATGAGAATTATCCTATTCTCAAGGCCAGAGACTTACCCAGCGACAGACTCGTAGAGCTCCTTTACTTGGTCAAAGAGACCAGATTTTTCAAGTGAAAGTTTGAGTTTTTGCGGTTCTGCCAGAAAGTCCCGCATGAAATATATCTCCGATGCCTTGAGATAGACGACAAACGGATTGAGAAGCGTATCGCCGAAGATCTGTTTGACCACCTGGCTCACCAGTTCCACCTCCGCAAAGCGTTTTACCTGCCCTGCCCTCTCCAGGAGTTTGCTGACATAGAAGAACAGCGTCCGGTCGACCCCCTCCACGTACTCGCGGTGTGCCGGGAGGATTTTGTAATCCCGCAAGCTGGCAAGCTTGAGCAGGCTCGAGCAGTAGGCGTCGTAATTGCGGAACCTTCCGGCAAAGGTTTCGGCGTCGAGATCGAGTGAAGGGGACTGGAAAATGTCGCGCAAAAGCAGGTCGCCGGTGACCGCGCAGCCGCCGTGCAGGTACACGAGGTCGCTCTGCGAGTGGCTCGGACAGGATAATACCGATATACCAAGCTTTGCTGGCAGGTCGGATTCCTCGACGATGCCGTACTCTTCGGGACAGGGCGGCAGCATTTGCGGCGACTCAAATATCGACCGCAGTTTCTTGCAGAACGTGTCGTCGAAGCCGGCTTCCAGGAGCAGACGATACACCCCTTCCTTCCACTGCTCGATGCGTCGCAGTCGCAGCACATCCCGGCGAGGAAACAAGATGCGGGCCGCGCTGTTTTTCTGGATGTGGGCTGCCAGGCCGTAGTGGTCTACGTGGCAATGAGTAACAAAGAGGTACTTGAGGCGTTTCAGGTCGACTGCCGCTTGGAGGACGGCCAAGCCTTCAGGGGTGGGGGGACCGGTGTCGAAAAGCACCAACTCGCCGTCGATCTCGGTCGAGTAGTAGTGCACCTCTCCGACCAGATAGGGCGTCATTACCGTGTGTCGTTTCATAGCTTCCTAAAAAACAGCGCGCGCCGGTGCGTCGACCGTTACGCGCGCGGAGATGGTTGGTTCGCGGTTAAAAAAGGTACTTCTCGGCGCCGATGGCGGCCTCCGCCACGGTCCGTTTGGCCTTGAGCAGGCCGGTCGCATCGTACTTGGTGAAGCGCCGTATGCCGCTTAAGAGCATGGTCAGCGTATCACCCTCTTCTATGTAGAAGGCGGCCTTGCGAGCCGAACCCGCCGTCTTTTCCGAGGCGGTGAAGCTGAAGGACTTGACCAGGGCAACCAGAGCGGCTTTTCTTGCCTCGCTCAACTTGGGGAGCATCTTCTCGGCGCGCAGTACGCAGCTTTCGAGGGCGAATATGTAGATGGCGATATCGGCAACGGCCAAAAGCACCTCCTGCTCGTCCTTGATTTTGGCTTGGAACTTCTGGGCACCGGTTCCCGCCACCACGAGAAAGGCCTGCTTCAGGTTGGCGACCAGTGCCTTTTCGGCGGCAAACGGCACGCTGTCGTCCAGTTCCTCGAAGTTCGGCGTCATGAGCGATTCGAACGCCTTCATCGCCTCGCGCTGCAGTGGGATTTCCCCCTTCATGGCGCGGTTGAGCAGGATGCCGGGGATCAGCAACCGGTTGATCTCGTTGGTACCCTCGAAGATCCGGTTGATCCGCTCGTCGCGGTAGTAGGATTCAGCCGGGTAGTCCTGGATGAACCCGTAGCCGCCGTGGATCTGCACCACCTCGTCGGCCACGTCGGCCAGCACCTCGCTGCAGAACACCTTGGCGATGGCGCATTCGATGGCGTACTCTTCGATGCCGCGCTGGTAGGCGTCGTAGTAGTTCGGGGTGTCCTTCGGGATGGTGGCGAGCCGGTCGTCGATGAGCCCTGCCAGACGGTACACCAGAGACTCGGCGGCGAAGACCTCCGTCGTCATGTCGGCGATCTTCTCCTGGATGGCGCCGAAGGAGGATATGGGCTGGGAGAACTGCTTGCGCAGGTTGGCATACTTGATCCCCACCTCGAGCGCGCGCTTGGCCGCACCGGTGACGGCCGCCCCCAACTTGAAGCGCCCCACGTTGAGCACGTTGAAGGCGATCTTGTGCCCCTTCCCTATCTCGCCCAGTACGTTTTCCACCGGCACCCTCGCGTTGTCAAGGATGATTTGGGTGGTGGAGGAGCCCTTGATGCCGAGTTTTTTCTCTTCCGGGCCTACGCTCAGCCCCTCGGTGCTGCGCTCCACCAGGAACGCGGTGAAGAGCTCCTTGTCGATCTTGGCGAAGATGGTGTAGAGGTTGGCGATGGCGCCATTGGTGGTGAACTGCTTGGTGCCGTTCAGGAGGTAGTACTTGCCGTCTTCCGACAAGGTCGCGGTGGCCTTGGCGCCGAGCGCGTCGCTGCCGGAATCGGGTTCGGTCAAGCAGTAAGCGGCAATCCATTCGCCGCTGATGAGCTTTTCCAGGTACATTTCTTTCTGCTGCTCGGTACCGTAATAGACCAGCGGCAGCGTTCCGATCCCGGTATGGGCCGAATATGCGACGGAAAAAGAACCCGCGGTGGAGATCTTCTCGGCAGCCAGCATGCTGGTTGCCTTGTCCAGCTCGAGGCCGCCGTACTCCTCAGGGGCGTCGATCATGAGGAGCCCCAACTCGCCGCATCTCTTCATCAACTGCACCACGTGTTCGAAGTGCTGGTGCTCGATCTCATCGCGCAGCGGCGCCACCTCGTTTGTTACGAACATCTCAGTGGTGCGTCCGATCTCCCGCTGCTCGTCGGTGAAATCCTCCGGCGTGAAGACGTCATCCTTGGGCGTTTCCGTTATCAGGTATTCCGCGCCCTTATACAATTTTGCCGACATGCTGCACCTCTCGATATAAAGTAATTTACCCTCACAGCCCAAGGCGCTCCACCTGCAATCGGTACAGCCGCAAACCGCATCCAGCTACCGATGGTCCATGCTGCCCAGTTCACCGCTTACCATGGTCAATGGTCTACTGTCCATAGCTTCACATCTTTTCGAAGATACCCGCGGCTCCCATGCCGCCACCGATGCACATTGAGACGCAGCCGTAGCGGGTGTTTATGCGCTGCATCTCGTGCAAAATCGTCGTGGTCAGCTTGGCACCGGTGCAGCCGAGCGGATGCCCGAGCGCGATGGCGCCGCCGTTCACATTGGTGCACGCCGGGTCCATCCCCAGTTCCCTCATGCAGGCGAGCGACTGGGCCGCGAACGCTTCATTAAGCTCAAAAAGCCCGATGTCCTCAAGCTTCAGCCCGGCCATGGCCAGCGCAGCGGGAATCGCCTCGATGGGGCCAATCCCCATGTATTCGGGTGCGACCCCTCTCACGGCAAAACCGAGAAAGCGCGCCAAGGGTTTGCTGCCGGTCCGAGTCAGGAACTCCTCCGAGACCACCAGCACGGCAGCGGCCCCGTCCGTCATCTGCGAAGCGTTGCCGGCGGTTACGGTGCCGGTGGCCTTAAACGCAGGCTTCAGCTTGGCCAGCCCAGCGGTGGTCGTGTCCGCGCGCACCCCGTCATCCTCGCTGACCAGTTCTTTGGAACAGACCATCTTCCCCTTCACTAACCGGCAGAGTTCGGCTCCCACCGGGATGATTTCGCCGGTGAACTTTCCCTGCGCCAAGGCGGAGGCGGCCTTCTGGTGGCTTGCTGCGGCGAAGGCATCCTGGTCCTCGCGTGAAACCCCGTACTTCGTGGCCACCAGTTCCGCCGTAATTCCCATCGATGCGTACGACTCGGGCCAGGAGGCCACCAGCCCCGGGTTTGCGCTGTACTTGTTGCCTCCCATGGGGATCATGGTCATGCTTTCGGCGCCTCCTGCGACGATGCAGTGGGCGAACCCGGCCATGATGCGTTCGGCGGCCGAGGCAATGGACTGCAAGCCTGAGGAGCAGAACCGGTTTACCGTCTGGGCTGGCACCTGGTAGGGGATGCCAGCCTTGAGGGCGGCGATTCTCGCCATATTCATCCCCTGCTCAGCTTCGGGGAACGCACAGCCGATGATGACATCGTCGATGCCGGCGGGATCGATGCCGGTCCGGTCCAGCAAGCCCCGGATCGCCGCGGCAGCCAGATCGTCGGGACGCACATCTTTTAGTTTTCCTTTTTTCGCCTTGGTACCCGGTGTTCTAAAAGCTGCGAGTATATATGCGTTTGACATTGTTTCCTCCGTCAGGTGGTCGGCCACTGTTGAATCTTAGTTAGCGTGAGACCTTTACAGCAAGCAGGATGATTGGCTAGTCTGGGACCTCTTTCCCCCTGCCATTCCCTAAGGGGAGAGTGATCTATCTTGTGCTGATCCAGCCGAGGTGGACGGCCCACTTAGGCCCATTGTCAATCGTCCACAGTCTATCGTCCGTTGCCTTGCATCGCCTTTTAGTTCCTCAGTGGCCTGCCCTTTTTCAACATATGCTGAATCCGCTCTGCGGTCTTCTTCTGCCCGCA